>Ga0056128_1000336_pt1 | contig 39193 bp, 26 predicted proteins | sample WorMetLIZISLAND2_FD_71113 | JGI IMG/M metagenome (GOLD analysis project Ga0056128, IMG submission 71113) | Marine gutless worms symbiont microbial communities from Max Planck institute for Marine Microbiology, Germany - Olavius geniculatus... ... | reverse complement strand
GGGTAGGGAAGGGATGGGAGGGGTTTGATGGATGGCTGGTGAGACGTGAACGGGAGATTAATCAGGGCTCGATGAAGTTCCAGTGGCTCAATGCCTCTGTGACTGTCTGATCAGTCGTTCAATTGCGCTTCTTGTCCCTCTAGAGATATTTTTTGTAGATTTCAGATTAATTTCAGCTTAAGTTTTCTATGCAGTTTTAGTTTTGTCATTGCGACGTCTTTCTTCAACATTTCACTTTTTTCGTGCTCGACTTCCACGCTTGATTTGCCTTCTCTTTTCAGAAAAAAATTCTCTTATGTGAGTTTGGGGTGTGGGCTATCTGCTGGTACAGGGTTGTACGGTTGTACCCTGTGTATCCATTATGGTTTCGACGAGCATTTATTACTTCTCTGTCGGTCAATCAAGCATTTTTGCTTCCTTTAGAACCCAGATTTTGCGTCATAAAAACGGCGGAATATAGTTCAGTAATCGAGTTCGGAGTAGGACACTGAAATAAGGTCAGTGGCGTAGGCTTCTGCGGGCTTCCGCTTCGTGTTTTGGACATTTGAGGTGGCTGGGTTTGGAATTTGGATTAAGAAATGTTAGGATTTGGATGAACTCGTTTCAACGCAGCTGCCCACGCGATGGTCCTGCGGCACTTTAACCATTGACATTGTGCATCTCCATGCAGACTGCGTGGCTGCAGACTGGCCGGTAGGTTTGTTGCTTTCGTCACGGCGCCAGGCAGTCGGCGCTCCGCCCTGTGGCAAGGAATTCATCCCAAGAACTAGGTCGGGTCATGGTCTCTCTGTATGTCTGCGTGTGTGTTGCTGGCTCACTGCATTTGGGGCCCGGGCCATTTATCCAGTCCTAAACTAGCCATCCCATCCTCCCTCAGACCGACTTGCGCTTGTCTTACTGGTCTTAGTCCCGCCGCCAGAAAACGTTTCTCATGCTTTTACAGCGTCTTCGCGCGTTTACTTCTTCCCATTTTGCCTGCCATATAAGGCCTAGTTTTTCTCGCCTTTTTCCAAGGCGGCATTATAGCAGGACCCGATTTAAATCCGACCAATCTAAATGTTAGCATTTGCATTCGGTTACCAACTTTCCATGCCACGTCACCGTCTCAGTGCGTAAACCACGCTTAGCTTGCACTACTACTTTTTTCTAAACTTTCTGACGCAGTCTGCGTCATAAAGCAAACGACGGTGTAGTCAAGGCCATCTAAGCCTGGTTTAAGTGCGATACCTCACTGTCTGGAGTGGTGTAAGCTCGTACTACGTGCTCTGCTTGCATGCCCACTCCAGCAGTGTCTTATTTTGTATATACGGCCGTCTTGTCGGGCGTTTTTCTGCTGCTGGCCCGACTGTCTGGGCCTCGCTGTCGGATGACGTTCCGGATCCGGAATGTTCTGCGCGGACGGACACTAGGCCTACAGACAGTCGCCGAAGACATTCTTGTTCTCGCAGTACCAATGTGTCCAGCGCATTAGATGTTTTTACGAGAATGCGCTGTATGAATAATACTTTTGACATTTGACATTTAGCGCGACATGTCGGCATACCGTCCGTAGTAGTCAATAGCGACAATGATCCATTACGCACACTCGCCGAAGCGGTGCCGCTCGTGTCAGAATCATTTCCATATGCCGCCGCGCCGTCGGTTTAAAAAGCGATATTTTCCGCCTGGCAGGTGGTCCGGCCCGGTAGTGTCTGGGAAAGTGAGTTTCGAACCTCCCCTGTCAGTTGGCATTATTCTCGCTTCGCCAATCGTCACACCACAGTTGTCGGCCTACGGACGGGTACGCTGAAAATGCACGACATGAAAATGCAGGACGGGAAAATGCGACGCAAAGTCGCAGGGGGTAGAAAATGCAGGTCTAGACAACAAGCCCAGCTGTCGCTAGGATAGCCGACCATACTGACTGTCAGTGACCTTCAAGGTCATCCAAGGTCGATGATTTTCATATAATTTGAAAGACAATATGCCACTTCCTATTAGTGATTGCCGTATCTCTAACCATTTCCGAGATATGGCCAGTTTTCCGTTGAAAATGCACATTTTTCTACCCCCGTCCATTCAATCCCGAATTTAAAGATGTTCCTTGTGCACTAGATCGCTGATATTTTGCATGCATATTAACACACATGGCTAATTATTCGTGTAAAAAGTTTACCTTTACCACCTACAGCTTTGCCACAATACATCTGTTACAGACGGACGACAACCTTGCCATTAGCTCGACCACTAGTTGAGTGCGGTCGGCTGAAAAGTGGGAAAAGAAAAGTATGGAACGCCGTATGTCAAATAATGATCGATGATAGACCTCGAAGTGATTTTGATTAACCAGTCTAACTCCACTTGGCATGTACATACTGTGCTAGTGGTTTGCTTCGCTTTTGTCACAGGCGTCAGTGCAAAACAATATCCCACCATGGTCTGCGTTTGTGAACACCTAACCAAGTTTACGAATTTCTATGTTTGTTCACTTTCCATACTGACTTGTTTCGCATTTTCCAACCCTGCATTTCTTGTGCCGCATTTTCCTATCGTGCATTTTCGGTCGCCACCCCACAGACCTGGAACGACCTGACGGACGACGTGACATCTGCCGAGTCGTTGGCCATCTTCCGTCAGCGTTCAGTTCACGAAATCGTTTTTCTGTGACTATTCCTGGACTGCACTCACCGTCTATAAACCACATTCCCAGACACTGCTGGTATCAGTGGAGGAAACCCGTAATGCAGGACACCAGCGTCTAGCCTTGCCGGGAAATAGTGGTTGTTGCCGGCATAGGTCCACACCCATGCACTCTACACCTCTGCCGGTGACATTCGCCCGTCAACTGTCAACTTGTGGATGGTCATGTTTATTCATGTCTCCCGCCCGGCCGGGTTGTCGGGAGCAATTACGAGCGCTGAAAAACGACCGTTTGGTTCTTTAGTGTTTATGAGATGCTTTGGAGTTTGGGTGGTCAGACCGACTGACGATTGGTGTCGCCACAGACACTCCAGCTGCTGATGCTGCAGCTTCTGCTACTGGCCGTATCCACCAGTGAGTGCCCGATTTGACAGTGGCGTCGTGATAGCTCCTTGCAGTAACCCATCTCAGAGCTACGGAGCGTCACCTGCCATATGCGATCACATAGTGTAATTTGTCACCCGATTCATTTCAGCACGTGGTTTCAACCCCAGCCAAGTTGGCCAGCACTGGTATAGGTCTATTCGATTTAATTACCCTGAAAGTTTTAGTTAATCTTCAGGGGCGTATTTAGAGGGGGCGCCCATAAACCCGGCAAACAGGCTTAATGCAGGTTGTCTAGAATACGCACAGCACAGTTACTGCAACGATTCTGCGTTCAACAGATCCGTTTTTTCTGCTGGCTTCGCTCGCTGATTACTTGTAAGATGTAACCCCTACTTTTAAATTTCCGGCACCGCGCCGCCCTTGTTTGCCTTCACTGTTTAAACTGTACTAAATTTGGTCAGTTTACCATCTGAAAAATAATCAAAGTTGTTGCCACCAGATCTCATATTTTAAGGCTATAATGCACCAAATTCTATTTTGGCTAGGGCTCTGTCACAGATCAAACAGGGGAGCTCATAGCGCTCCCCAGATCTCCAAGCTGAAATTTAGAGGGTCCTACTTCTAAGAAGGAGAGAAGAAGCAGGAGGAAGCCCCGAAAGGTTGAAGAAAGAAGAAAGGAGGGGCGTGAAAGGAAGGGAAAACGGAACAGAGAGGGAAAGATAGGGGAGGAGGAGAAAGGCAGAGGGAAGGGAAGAGAAGGGAGGGGAAAAGTTACTAGATTTGTTTTCTAAGGCAAAAATTCCTAGCTACGCCACCCCCAAAAATTTATGCTTTTATATGCAAAAAAGCTTGAGCTTCTGGGGGACTTTCATCTCCCAGACCCTCTCAATTCACACCTCTTCAACACGAAATCCTGAATACGCCCCTGACCTTGGTGGTGTTATATATGAAAAGGGATTACCTGTCTGTAGACAGTCGCCCATCCAGGTAGAGGCGATCGGACCATAAGTCCAACATCGTAACCGTTACGCCAATCCATTATTCGACCTAAATGAAATGAATAAGTAGAAAGTGAAACTACTTGCTTTGGTAGCTTGGTGTGTAATGGTTGGGACATTGGACTTGCGATCAAAAGGTCATTTGTTCAACTCCTGTGGTCGTGTTGCTATCTAGTTTTTAATACTTAGATGGGTGACTGTCTGTGCACAGGTAAACCATATCGGTATATAACCAACACCAAGGTCAACTCAGCCAAGTTTTGCATTTCTCTGAGGTAAATAGATCGAGCCTGTCTAACTTTAGGTATATGATGGGGCGTGTTCACCTGTGTCGGGTAGCAGGCGTGATCCTATATGGCAGGTAGTGCTCCGTAGCTCTGAGATGGGTTTCCTATGAAGAGCTCTACCATTTATTTAACCATTTACTGAGCTGGATGTTGTGCTGCTGTACGTGCAGTGGGTGGTCATGAGAGTGTCTCTGGCTGCATTGAGAGTTCATCATCACGTCGCAGACCAAGTGGTGAAAGACCCAGCACAGACTCTGACGACTTCGACTACTATGACAGTCACACATCACATCATCACGGTCATGACCTACACTGCCCGGGCACCTGCTGTGTCCTGTCTCAGAGACCCTTGTGTCCTGGCCCGGCACTGACTGGTGATCTGCCGCCCAAGAAACGTCATCGACACAGCCTTCCAGCCGCGCCACTGGGAGGCAGCAGCGACCACGAAACACTGCCTGATCATAGAACTGGTAATGGTATCATTCTTTGAATTTCTTTTTTTCTTCCACTCTGTCAAATTTGTTGTTTTTTCAGCAAAATTTCTTGCCATTTTGCATGCAGTAAACTGATCAATGGACAGCTATTTGGCTGAAATTGGCCGGTGGACATTTTACCAATGGGCATTTTACCTATAGCCAGTCGCTCCTGAAATGCAAGTTGTGCAAATTGGTCAGTTAGAGCCTGACTTGACTGACTGGTTAGTAACCAGAGACTGGCTCTTAGAGCTGGTAACAGTTAATTTTTACTCCTCATGCGCTACATTCTTAACATAGCGAAGAGGAGTATATGAGATCAGTGTAATATTGAGGACCGACCAATGACCGACTTTTGTTCCTGGAAGAGCCTGGAAGAATTTCAAATGGCCATATCTCCACAACGGTGCCAGATAGACCCATGGTCATAATGGATCACCAACAGGAAGTCGCCCACTGTGAGTCGAATGGTCACATGACCGATGACGTCACGTGACATCAAAAGGTCAAGGTCGTGACCACATTATCTCTGAGGCGCCATATCTCCATAACTGTGCCAGATAGATGCATGCGTTGAGGTATAACAAGACAAAATGGCAACTAGCGTCATCGACCATTATTGGAAATTTTTCCTCTCAGTTCTAAAATCGGGCAATATGTTATGAACTTCGGGGAAACAATTTCCACTAACGATCTCGTTAATTCACTAATTAATAGTTAATTCACTATTAGTATAATATTAAATGGGTCTCAAATAGATGCCGGGTCTCTAAAACAAGCCAAAAGAAACAAAAAAACACTTAGAAGAATACAAAATAAATCGATGTACGCAAGGAGTACGTTAGATTGGTCACAATCTAATAATATTTCTTGTTAGTAGTTAACTTTAGAAATAAAGAGTTATATAGTTCGCCATCTAAGTAGTGCAAACTCAGATGGATAGCACACATTTTGAGGCATAATTCACTGCAGTACACGATGGAGGGCAGAACGATGGGCAAAGCAACAAAAGCATAAAAATGCTTGTAATTGCTCAGCAAAATCAAAAGTTGGGGTTATAATATGACTTTGAAAAAAATGGAAGACAGGAGCAGCTGGCAGAAGTGTGTTCAAATGTCATAAACCCATTATTTGGTGGAAGATCAGAGATGCATTTTTACAGATATTAATGATCATGGAAATTGCAAAGAAAATGCAGTTTCTTGTTCGGCATAGTTTTCAGGTGCATAGTTAAACAAGAATGATTTGATGGAATTGCTTCTTGCAGCGCAAGCAATTCTGCCTATTCCTACTCATTTATCTGTCTGTCATCTTTCCGTTACATAGGTTTGTAAACTATAATTTTTTTTCAATTTATTGCTGTTTCAAAGCCAATTTGGTGCCAGAATCTTTGTATTTCATTTTATGGCAGTAACTTTATCTTTTACAGTTGGAATATCTCTGGTGCAATCGGGTAAAGAATGTTGGAGTGTTGTTTCATAGAAACCATGTAGAGTGTACAGTATACCGTAGTATTGTTTTCCACAGCTCTGCTACCAGACACCAGTGGTGTCGGCAACAACTTAGTCGAATGGAGACCGGCGTTTCGCTGCACGAGTGTATGGCGCCCGGTCGGACCCCGATCAACCACGATGATGACTGGACCCTCGAAGCCTCTACTTCACCATCGAATGTTGAGCTGCTCCTCGTCTTCGTGCTCTACCGGTTCATCCCAGCAAGTGTTGCCGCAGTTGTCGCCGGGTGGTCCAGGGGGCCGCCATTCGTCGTCATTCATGGGGGTCACCGCTGGCAGTGAACGGTCAACGCCAGCGTCCGAGTCGCCATCACCACGTCGACCGGCTTCTGCATCTAGTGGATTCTTTGACAGTTCGCAGGCATGGATTGTTGTTACTGCTGAAATAGTCGATACGTGAATCTTTATTTGTTTGCCACAATGGCACCAGACAAGCAGGAAGTACAGAGTACAGTACACTGTAGCGACAGAAGAAAAAGAGGAAAAAAACAAAAAAAACACACACAATACAGTTTGCTGCTTGAACAGAGAGAGTCCATTAATAACTGAATCAGTTGAGAATGACAACTTTTGGCTGAATGACAATTTCTGGTCAGATGTCCAACGCACACAAACCAGTATGAACTTGGACAATCCCAACAGTTTCATCGGTGCTAACCTTAAACTCTTTCCAATAAATACATCTCCATGCTTTTCTTGCACGTTCAATTATTTTTTTTGCAAATTTAACTGTTTGTGCCCATGCTGTTGTCAGGGTTCGCTGAACGTGGACGGAATTCCGACCTCTGCGCTGGCAACCACAGCATTTTCTTTCCAGTTCCCGGCAGTCGGCAGTCTGTCTGGGGAAGTGGTGATGTGTTTGTCTGGAGCATCCACTGGGTCAAGCGGTTCCATGCCGATGATCTCGGAGGTGAGCACATAGCCTTAGCTCTAAACAGTTCCGTCTGTCAAATAGACAAACCCACCTTCCCAATTTTTTTTTGCTGAACCTTTTAAAATATTAGTGCAGTTTTTTTCTTGTTTTCTTTTAAAGTTTTACTGAAAAATACTGTTTGCATCTCATTTGTAATGCTGCAGTAACTTTGGTAAGTTCTCATGGCTAGTTATACAATGTGTCATTTTGTTTTTTTTGGGGTTGTTGTGTAGCATTTCGTGACATGTCCTTACCTTACCTTACCTTACCTTACCTCCGGGGTGGGCAGGCTCTTACACCTGCCCAGCGCTGAGGCCGTGTCAGTTTGGCCCAATGCGCATCCCCATATGTAACCACAATTTACAGGTAGCGGCTATAAAGCCATAGACAGCTGTGAAGCCGTAAATAGATGGCAATAAAGCCGTAAACAGACGGCTGTAAAGCCGTAGTCGGCTGTGAAGCTGAAACCAGCACAAAAGCACTGGTAACATGTAGTAATCTGATCCCACGGGTTTGGTCAGCTCTTAGTTAGCTCCTCGCCTTTAGATTTTAGAAATCTTTCGGTTCATCGGTGCAAAGCCCCACCACCACGACAAGGTGGCTGACCACGGTGGGGTACGTGACATGTCATGATATAAAAAAATTTAACCCTCGTCCCTCAGCTGTACATTTTAGCCGGCTGCAACCGGAAGCACAAGAATTTTCTTATGCCTTCCTTTGCTGTCAGAGGCGCACTCAGGGTGGCAGGTTTTTACACCTGCCCAGTGCTGAGGTCATATCAATGCGGCTTAATGTGCATCCCGATGTAACTGTAGGCCATCTTAAAAACAGGCTGTAAAACCATGCTTGGCTGTGGAGCTGAAGTCGGCATTGAAGCCGAAGTAATTCACCAGTCACTTGGCACTGTTGATGCGTAGTATGGTTGTTCTGCCGTATGGTCTACTCAACCAGGCATGTTTTTTTGGAGTGAGGAGCTGTAAGCCCCACCACCAGACCATATTGGGGTGCACAATCAGCATAAATGTTAGAGATGTTTTTATGAATGTCAGAAAACGTGTTTATTAATGTTTTTATTCACAAGTCAATGCTTTTAACGTCGTAGGTGAGCACTCAGACGCCGCCCAGTTCGCCGTTTAGCTGCTCTCGGGGTGTGCTGCCGGTCCGGTGTCGGTCACAGCCCACTGTGCTACTCAGAAGTCAGCGTCGGGAGCGATCGCGAGCTTCATGGAAGAAACATCGACGCTCAATGCTTGAAGACGACCGACCAAAACTAGATTTTCTGAAAATGACTGAGGTATATGTGCTGACATCGTCAGATCAGGGATGGGGTTCTTGGGGACTGTCATCAACCTCAAGGACAGCCTGAGGATAAAGAATGATGACCTTCACCTTGGTCTTGACACCTTAGCCTCTAGTCATTTATAGTGAACGTGCGCTGTGCAGTAGTTTATGGTATTAATTTGGTGCAGAAAGGTTATTAGACTGCACATCTTATGGCTTTGTACATTACTTACTTACATAATGGTCTTGGCCTCGGGACCACTGGGCTGACCTTGACTTTGGCCTTGGCCTCAAAGGCCACTGGCCTTGGCCTTGAAAATGATGTGCTCAAACCCATCCTTTCACTGGATGTTGGCATTTGTTGTATTTGATGATTTTGGCAAATTTTGATAAGTCACTTACATGCCTATGTACCTCATCACCAGCAGATTTTTTAGAGATGTAGTTGAGTCTTCTTAGTTTGAGTCCAGTGTTAAGTCCAGCCTGAATAACGAAGGTTCGAGTTCAGTCACAGGGGTCCTAGTCCAAGTTGTGAAAAATAAGGACTTGAGTCGGACTCTTGAGTGTATTGCCGGATTTGAGTACTACGTCACTGCTTCAGGTTACATTTTAATAAGATATACTGTTACTCTGTCTGTCGTGAGCTAATGATACTACTGTGCATTATGCAATTAACATGCTCGCTAAATCAGAAGTTTGCTTTACTAAATTTGAACTGGAAATTCCAGCAGCATTGTTGTCGTATTCACTATTCATTGAGTAATGGTTGCCTGCGTTGTAGACGGCTTATGACAAAGTGAATCGTCCAAAAGTTCGCAACAGTCATCATGTACAGTTTGCTGCCGATGCCGCAACACTGACTACTGTAAATTCATGCCGAGTTTTTTTTTTGCAATATAATGAAACTTTTTATATGATTTTTACTCTTCGCACACTACGTTTCTAACGTAGCGAAGAGGAGGAGTATATGAGATCAGTTTAATATTGAGGATCGATCGACCGACGACTGACCAACGATCGACCGAATGACGACTGACGTCTGTTCTTGGAAGAGCCTTCCTGGAAGAACTTCAAACGTTCATATCTCCATAACGGTGCTAGATAGACGCATGGTCGCAATGGACCACACATAGGAAGTCGACCGATGGGAGTCGAATACTTTCGTGACCGATGACGTCACGTGACCCCATTATCTTTGAGGTGCCATATCTCCGTAGCTGCGCCAGATAGATGCATGATCGCTGTGGACCACCCATGGGAAGTCCACCCCCGGGAGTTGAGTGGTCATGTGACCGATGAAGTCACGTGACACCAAAAGGTCAAGGTCGTGATCCCATTATTTTTGAGGCGCCGTATCTCCGTAATGGTGCCAGATAGATGCAGCTACCGTCATCGACCATTATTGGAAATTTTTTCCTTTCAGTTCTTAAAATTGGGCAATATGTTATGAACTTTGCGGAAACAATTTCCAATAATGACCTCGATGCCAGTCACTATTAGTATAATATTAAATGGGTCTCAATTAGACAACGGGTCTCTAATACAAGCCGAAAGGAAAGAAAGAGCGTTTAAAAGAATACAAAAGAAAATGATGTGCGTGAAGAGTACATTAAATTGGTCACAATCTAATAATATTTCTTGTTGAGATATAAATAACATATTGTGAAGTATGGCAGATGTGAACTTTATTCGTGCTAGTTATTTATTTTCTTTCTATTTAGTTTTTTCTGTTATTTTTTTTATCTTGGTTATATAGCTGCTGCTAGGAATCAATTGGCAACAGCATATGCGCAACGACGAAGTCAGAAGGTTAACCAAGCAACCCCATCTCTCAGCCATAGTCCAGTCAAGGCGCCTGTCCCTGTTCGGGCACATTGCACGAATGCCTGATGAAACAGATTCAAAACAGATCTTAACAGCATCCCCCGCAGGAAACTGGAGGAGACCACTGGGACGTCCTCGTATCACATGAATGAAAACCATTCAGCAGGATCTGAAATCCAGCGATTTCAATATGGATGACGCAGTTGACCTGGCTCAGAACTGTCCACTCTGGAGATTGATGTCTACATTTGGCGCTACGCACTCTAGTGATGCTTGCCAGAAATGATGATGATGATGGTTATATACAGTCAACTGTGCTGGCTACTGTTGGTTTTCTTTGCATACTTTATGCAGTGTCATGCATATTGTGCTTTTTAACCCAAACCAGCTGATATTTTTGTTTAAAATCTGTTCACATTAATTTGTCTTACAACTCAACCAAATATGGTTAAATCTTAGTCACTTTGAGTTTTTTTGTACTATTTTAAATACATATTAGTCTATTTTGCCATTGTTTAGGGATGTCATTGTTACCAATGTTTTGTTGTTCAAAGGCCTAAGTTACAAAACGTCGTTGAACAGTCGTAAAATTGTTGTAAAATCTTTGCAACTTTGTCGTATCTTTGTCATAAATCAACAAGTTATGATGTCATAAGATTGTTATAAAAACGTCATATTCGAGAATATTGGAAGCTGCTTTTACGAGTTTGTAACTCTCTGGCAATTTTGTCATAACTCTGTAGTCGCTAAAATTAGCCAGCCAATCAACCGCCGTTACGTTGACCTCAACCACGACCTCAACCAATCGTGATGCAGTGTCACTGAGCTGGCAGCACACGGCACTGCACGCCGATCGTCTGCTTCCGCCGTTGCCAATGGTTACCAATGTAAACAATAACAAGTGAACTGATTTTGTGGCAATTTTGTTGCCTGAAATTACCGCAAATGAAATTTATACGTATTACGGCACTATGTGAGAATTATGTACTAACGAAAAATCGAAATAATTACTGCATGCATGCTTGATGCTGTCGTATGACAGCTAATGAGCTGTCGTTCATTTTGTCGTACAATTTTTTGTAAATCGCGTTTTATCATAAATCTGTCATAAACCTGCCCTATGTCGTCACATTGTCGTAAATTTGTCTTACGATGTTTTGTAGATTTGGCCCCAGAACACATCATTTTATACCATACCAACTAATTAGGCTAATAGTGCAAATGACATAGTGATGATGACGTCGTCATAATAAAATTCATAGCTAGTGCTCAGGAATAAATTGCCTATAGAAAGCATATCTTGGACTTTTCATATTTCATATATTAATCGAATGATGCCATTCTGTATAGCATACTGACATCGAACAGCCATCGTACAATATTGTACATTATTGTGTGTGTAGGATATTGAATTATCCCACCAAGGAGATGCATTCCGGGGGTTTGCACCGCAAAAGCACTCATTTTCGATGACGGCGCCAGTATGTGACAGAATTGATGCCAACACCACCGCCATGATGTATTCTTCACCGCACTGCATCGTTAATTCAGTCTCAGAGGACGAAGAGTTGCTGGGCTTTTCTGAGCATCAGCTGGCAGGATTCCCCGATTGTCGGCAGCAGTTTATCAACTCCACTTTTGACAGTGTCGGTAGCACCATCAGCGACCATCTGCCACTGGAAAGTGTTGCTACCACTTCCAGCTCACCGTCTTGCTGCTTCCACGAGGGAGAGGGAGAGGAGGAGGACAACGATGGAATGAAAGAGGAAGATCTGGAACTGGAAGTGTTTGGTGGTGGAGGTGGAGATTTTGACAGCGAGATTGACATAGAGCAGATTGAGATGCACTAGAGCAGGCATGCATGCCCGACCTGTGCTGCTAGTTGTATTTTTATTAGTTACTTATTCGATGGCGTTTTGTTCCTCCACATGAATTGGGGCTGGAAAATAGCCGAGTGCTTTTGAAAAGTTTTTGTTTTTAGATTTTTTAAAATACAGTGTAACCTACTATTCAGACTTGTCTGTTTTTGTGTTTTTCTTTCAAAGCTGAAAAACCCAACCTAGGTTTTGAACCTATTTTCCAGCTTTGGCGTGAACTGCTGGATGTGTATCATTTGTGTACAGCATGCATCTGTCTTTGTGTGAAAATCATCGATCTGTCATCACAGAACATTTCGACACAATATCCCGCTACTCTTTGCTTTATTGTTGAGCTGATACTAGTGGCAGTGCAATTTATAGGCGAGAGAGCGTCTGGTGGGACGTTAAACCCTACTCACTCTCTCACTATAGGTGAGAGAAAAGATAAGCTGAGAAAGAGATTTTTTGTGAGATGCAGCAGTGATTGTTTCAGAGATAAGGGTCACGAAGATATTGTCTGTAGTTTATTGAGTGATTTGCATATATTGCCATTCTGTCGGTGTGGAAGGTGACTGCTCTGGTCTCTTCTAATGTGTTTACTGGAGTGTATATGTGTGACTTTTAGCCGACCATACCTCCTGTCAGATTAGGTGGAAATCATTGACCTTGGATGACCTTGATGGTCACTGACAGCCAGTACAGTCGGCTATTCTAGCGACAGCTGGGCATCTTGTTATCTGAGTCATTGCACTGATGGCTCAAACTCAGCTCCACTTGCTTTGATTTGTTGTGGATTTCTTGTACAATGCAACAAGTGTACAAAACTTTGGAGGCCTACAGTTAATACGCAACATGTTAAACAACAAATGCGAAGAACATCAAAAGGCCTACAGTCCGTTCAGAACGTCGTGACTTATCAAGATGTTGTAACGCTTGTTGCAACAGATTGATAACAGATCAAAGCAGTGTTACTATTGTTGTGTCACGGGTGTGAATGATGTGACCGTGTGATCAATTAGTAGTAGGCATATGGTGTGAAAGATGTAAAAAAAATTCTTGTGCTTTTGGTTGCCATCCATCCGGTAAAAAAATCGTCGTTCCTAAAATATCCAGTAGACTCTTCAAAAATATTGGTGCAGTTTTTTGCTCATTGTCAAAGTTTAACTGAAACAGAACTGTTTGTATCTGGTCCGTTAATGCTGCAGTATTTTAACTCTGGTTCTTAATGCCACAGGTACTGTTCAGTGTGTCACTTTGCTTTTTATGAGCCGTTGTGTAATATTGTATGGAATGTCACGAAATTACAGTTTTAGAGAATCCTCCATCGCTGCTTTTTTTGTGAGACTGCACCAGAAGCGCAGGAATTTTGTAAGGCTTAATTTCAGTTATGAGTATTGTTGTTAGTGAGGAGTATGAGCCAATGTTGCTGATACTTTTGGTAGACGGGGTTCAGGCCCATATAACTAGGATTACCAGTGGGGATCCCAACAAAGGAAGGTTCATGGCAACTGTGAGTAAGTCCATAATATGGGTCTGGGGTGGTGGGGACCTGGATACATACCTATATTGAATAGTCGTTGTTTTTTGTGTTAGTTTATTCGTCGCTGTCGATAACTGTGATTGAGTTCAGAATTTCATTCTGCCGCTGTCACGTGTTTAGTATCTACAGGGTGGGCCAGAAAACAGGAGCTGTTTGAGCATTAATAACTTTGCGATGGTTACTGTTAGAAAGGTGTGTCATACGTTAAAAAGTTTCAGAATGTTGTAGAGAAAAAGGCCGAACTTGCATAGCAGAGCATTTAACTATTCGTTGCCTAATTTGCATAAATCTTTATTACCCTCAAAATTAGGCATTTGCCTGCACTCTCATGTGTCCGAGTTCATTGAACTCAAAAATCGAAGAGTCTGGTTTTTAATTTTGTGAATTATTTAGTGTGGGGGCATTGCAACAGATGGCATGGTCACAAAATTTCATCAACTGACTTGCTAAAACGTGTGCTAATTGAATGCTGGACTCTGCTGATTCTGGACTCGTTGACTCCAGCGGTCAATCGGCTGCCAAAAAAGGACTGATGATGGTTATGAATGCAAAAGTTGCCTAACTGCTCATGTTGAATTTTATCTAAACTAAATGTGTGTGCTAATGATTAAAATCAACTTGCATCCATGTGTTACTGTCAATTTACCATGATTTTAGGGGTGGTGCACATTTGTGTAAATCAGGCAAAGAATGCTTAAATGCACAAACCTAGAAGTTGTACGCTTCTTCTGTACACAGTTCCTAAAATTTTAACATAATACATGCTCATCCATCAGTCAACACACATTATGTAAGTTATAAAAGCTCAAATATCCATGTTAAATCCATGCATTACAGTCAAATTTGGCGGAATTTCGGTTGTGGTAAATATTTATGCAAATTAAGCAAAGAATATTTAAATGCTGTGCTATGCAAGTTGTGCACTATTTCAATGTAACATTCTGAAACACGCATTCCTACCACTAACCGCCGCTAAGTTACCGACGTTGAAATAGGTCCAGTTTTTTGGCCCACCCTGTATGTACTTAAAATTGTTGCAGCTTTTAGCCGTTCTGCCGGTTGATGTCACCATTTTGTTAGCTACTGATGATAATTACTTTGATAGTTGTGGACAGTAAGTAGCAGTAGCAATTGAAAGAGTTTCGTGAGTGAAGTTTTTTTTTATGGACGGTGAATGAGAATTCCAGTTAGCAACTTATTGGTCAAACCTCTTTTGAGATCAAAAATACTTTTCTTCACAAAATTGTGCCTGCAGTTTGTTTTTGAAATTTTGTGATATAGTTAGAGAAACTGGCATTAGATTGATTAGTAGTTGTGCCTAGCGTATTCATTTTCGTTCTGAGTACATGGCATAATTGGGTTGCTGAAGGAAGTCCAAGACACCAAGAAAGTGCGATGCGGCAGAAATGGTGTTTTATTTAGGAGAATTGTACAGTAGTGATAATTTTGTTGGTGCATTATAGTGTGGTGTTTCCTGTCGTTTGCCTTCCTAGCTGCTGACAATTTTCGGTCCAGTTAGGAAGTCTTTATGTGAAACTTTCGCTAGATTTGAAGGAGCACTGAGAGGAAATTTGTCTGCATTTCTTGGATACGTCTTTCATTGTGGTGGGACGAATATGGTGGTATTGTAGCATTTTCAAGAAATATCTTGAAGTGATTTTGGTGTTGGGATAGTTGGCATGAATGAATCGTATCATCAGACAGTGAAGAAAAGGTTTACGTTGCACATACTTTGTTTTTGCGACTTGCAATTAGGAGAAATTTTAATAATAATTCTGTGTTAATAACTTCGTTGAAATGGCATTTACGGATGCTGATATTGCCGTTATTCATTGCCATATACGGTATATCATTAGTTTAATTAGCTTAGACAAGCCATTGACTGGTGTTTTCTGTCGCGTGTCAAACTGATGAGTTAATAGTGTGATTTGCTATGGCTTTTCAAGTTAAATCAGTATCATTGAATCTTTTTCCACAGTGTCTTCGTCTGTTTTTAGAAATTCATTTGCTGATATTTTGACAGTCTTGTCTGATACTGGTTTTGATTTAGCCTTGTGCTTCTTGTCATTACCAATTAATTTTGACATTGCTGGTGATGATTTTTGCATTAAGGTATCTATTTGTTTAACGGCTGCAGTTGTGGTTATGTGTCACTGTTAAGAACTGTTGTGCGTAATTGTACATTTCTATCAGTGTTGTGCTGTTTTAGCTGTTTTATTATATCTTAAGTGGAGCCAACATTTTCTGTTGAACTTGAAACATGACTTTTTGTCACTGATCTGCAAGATATCAAACATTTTTGATATTAGTTTGGTACACGAAACTGTTTCAGTTACGACATGAAATGATCTTGAAAAAGTTGCATTGGCGTATGCTTTAGTAGTGTTTATATAGAGGCAGGCACATAAAAACTGGAAGACACAGGGTGGTCCAATAAAAACCGGACCTGTTTGAGCATTGATATCTTTGCGACGAGTAGTGGTAGAAAGCTGTGTGATATGTCAAAAGTTTCAGAATGCTTCAGAGAAAAAATGTCTAACTTGCATAGTGGATTATTTAAATGTTTTTGCTTAATTTGCATAAATCATCATTACCTTTGAAATTAAGCATCAAACAGGTCCATTTTTTTGGACCACCCTGTACATACTTTGCGTATGCCGAACAATCGGACTTAGTTTCAGAGACATTTAGCCTCCCTCATTGCAGTGAAGGGTAGTCACGTTGAACAGCACTCTGTCCTCCAATAGACAGCATTCTGAGATTAATGACTGTCTGGAGGATTACAGTGAAAATTATTAGAACTGCCATTACCATTATGTATGCACAATTATAATCGGCAGTTCTTACAATTTTAGATTTAGGTCGTTTATTGCGTTTTGTGTTTCATAAAGGTTTTTAAAACTTTCTGTAAAGGTTAAAATTTGGGTTGCATTGTTGTGTTTGTGCAATTTTGCCTGCAAAGGCCGTCCCCGAAATGACCTGTACTGTATCGGGCGGGACATTAAACCCTACTCACTCACTCCCTCATTCATATTGAAAATAATTGACAGTGTTTTACATGTCCGCCCTTCACTGCAGCGATTTGAGGCTAGTCATTTCTGAACCTAAGTGCGATAGCTCGATCTACGTAAATCATGTATCTTCCACTTTTATGCACCACCCAGTAGACATGACCAGGTGTTACACATCTTAAGAGTATTTTCACTGTGTAGAATATCCGACTGATATATAGTCAAAGTCCTGTCTGTGATGTTAATAGCATGAAAAGTGTATCTATAGCATGTTGTAGTAGGCCTAACATAGTTAGTAGCCATGTGTATACATTGCCTGTTGTCTATATGAACGACGTAAGTGTGACAGAGACAGAGTATTGAGGGTGGATGTCACTGACTCTACCTGTTTGTAGGCTATTATAACTGTGCTGTCAAGTTTTGAGCATGTGGAACAGACAGAGGCTGTAACATGCTGACAAACGGGGCTGCTGCTGTTGTTTTTCATGGCAGAATCTGCCAAATTCTGCAGCCGAATTTGTGAAACTCCACATTGCAGTTAGGGTGTTTTTTTTGCATTCTGCCCTCGATGTCTACGTGACAAAAACTTTGCTCAGCCAACTGATGTGTGGCTGCTCTCAATTGACAGTGCTATGACTTCTTTTTCTGAAAATAGGCAATGAGCTAGTCATTTGATCCCCTCATGGCTCAGATGAACAGACCCATTTTACTGAGCTACCGTACTTTGTGGGTCCTGAAAAATAAACTTTTGGGGATTGCTGTGGTTGGTATTCTTGTAGCGATTAGAAGTTGGCCTTAACAGTGAAGTTACAACGGAGCACTGGTGTTATATGTACATGTATTGATGTCATTTTTTGCGTGATGTTTGGAGGGGGCAATGTCAATTTCGAGTGCTTCACTCAGGTGGTGCACGGCGATCGACCGTTTGCTTTGCTATCTTCTATGGCATATACAAAGTGACAAAAATGAACTTAAATGAACCGACATATTTCAGTTTAGTTCGTTCCTGTAGACTCGGAACTGGCATTTTCGTTCGGTTCGTTTCTGTCACTTTGTACATGCCGTGAAACGTGCACGTCTTACGTATTGTTGTGGATCGATGGATGGATTTTCTCTGGATAGTGGATAGTATTTGTGAGCTGCTAGCAAGGTTAGTACTCTGTGTGTGTGCGTATGATTGAACACTATATACTAGTCTTTCAGCGTGCTGGTTTTACTTGTGATGATTGCCGGATTATCTTACTATTACTACTTACTACTATTAGTCAGTGGTGTTATGGCTTAAGTTGGGGGAGGAAATTGCAAATTTACGACAAACAGCTGAACGGAGGAGATAATGGTTGGTCAAAATTTAAATTTTGCTGTCAAATTCCCCTAAAATGGGGGATTTTCAGCCCCAAATTTGATATTCTTGGAAGAAACTTTTTCGGACTTGCTAAAATTTGTAGGGCAGGGTAAACTGACCCCTTCGCCCCTGCCATGATGCCACTGATTATTACTACATGCTGTAGTAATATTCTATGTAATTGTCACTGTAGCCTATCCTTATCTCTTCATATGTGGTTATCTAATGCTTAATACTTATACATTTTCATGTTTACTCTGTCGGCCCCTTTACTTTCAAACTCATGTATCAAAGTTATCCGCAATTGGACCACAAAAGGGTAAAGGATTGGCTAAAATGGCCGAATATCGACAATTTGTAACTGTCTTAGACATTGTAATGGTCTTAGATGGTGCGTTAATATTTATTCTGTTTTTATGTGTGTACACCAAATGTCTGGTTAAGCATGACGTTTGCAAATTTAGTTTAAACTGAATCCCTTTTAATGCAGTGTCTGACTGTAAACCTGCAACTCTTCACTGTGTATATGATGCAAAAACAGACCGCAAATACAGCTCCTGAATATGATGCTTCAACACATTCTAAGGTCAGCATTCTGGTTATTCAGTTGAATATTAAATTGTTATTCTCTGCATTAGAAGTTTTTGATATTGGGCCATATTAATGTCATTGTCTGAACCACAGTGTAGTAGGTGCAGTTACTGTAGGCCTATCAGTTTGACTGAGTACGTTGTGTGCATTTTAAAATTTTCTCTGAATTTTTGTCACCTAACTTCAGTGTATTTGCTGCTGTTTGAATAGCAGTAATCAAAACTGCTGTGAGCAAAACATGTTATGAATATGCTCCAGTAATCTAGGGGATATGTACTTTGTAAATAAATTTGAACTCTTAAGGTCTTATGTGATGCAAGAAATTACGTACGAACTATGATTGCGATTCTGGTATCAGTTGTGAGTATACATCTTATTCTTATTCTGTATGTTGTTTTCTTTTTGCCACAGTTAAATGCATTGCACGATGCATAGACCAGCCTATTTTCAATCCTTGTGTATGGCACCATGACATACCTGGTAGAGTAATAAGTTGCTGTTAAATGCTGCTAAGCAACAGTGGAACTGTTTGCTTACAACAAAATAAATGAAATGCAAACTGCTGTTTTGTTATTGAGCTAATGATACCTTTACTAACCATATTATCTCTGCAGGATTACTGCGTATTGTCATTTAGTATCAGGTCTTGCAATGCAGAGTGTTTCAAGCACAAATTGGACTTTGCTTTAACATTCTTGTCACAACCTCCATGTCTACAGTGCTTTCAATAAACTAACTGAATGAAGACTTGCTGTTGTTATAACATCGAGCAGACGTCGATCAATTAGCACGTGTATTTTGAATACATTTGCTCGGCGTTTGCTCGATCGTGTAAACGGGAACATCGAGCTGGCTCAAGCAGACCTATTGGAACCCCGCCCCCTGGCTCAAATGTAGGCCTAGGTTTAGGCTCTGAGCCCACAGCTGATCACGTGTTATATAGGCCTTCCAATTACAACTCACCCGCCCTCCTAATTAGCATACATGCTAATTACCATATTACGTCAAGCTAGTTGCTCGATGTTTGCTCAGTCATGTAAATACCCCATAATGCAAGTCAGTGGCATTGTAGCAGACAGGGGAGTTGTACATTTGCCTCCAGTTGGAAAATTGTCAGCAACCAAGTGTAGCGAGGCACAATTACACTCTAGACAATGTTGAAATGTGCTGATTTCACGACTGATCAATGGTGCCTCCTGTGTGAGATGTGCACATGATAAACGGACGCGAGATGCATTTCAACCGTCACGCTTGTCTAGAGTGAGGTTGTGGGTGGAGATAACACTGCAGACATTGTGGTGAACGCTAGGAGTACGAAGTAAGTTGTTATCATACAGGGCGGCAGACTTGGCAAGTGCAAGTCCTCAGCTTCCGAGTACTATTCAGTAATATGTTGGACCAAGTACTCGTGCATGAAAATGGCTATTGGCACATCTCTAGAATCCGACCCGTTTCTTAGTAGAACAGCTTTTGTGAGTTGGGCTTCTGATGACGTGGAGAAGTACGTTATCTTTCTGTAATGCATACCAGCTTTACCACTGACTCACGCTGATTCAGCTCTAGGTAATTGGAACTACGCTGTGTACTGTGTAGCATGCATGTAAGCTTAGCTTTAAAAGTTAGCAAGTATTTGGACTGCTAAAGTGGTTATGAATCTTCACGTTGTTCTGCTCCGTAACTGATGGTCTTTGTGAATTAACATTCATAAACAGATTATAATTTTTTTCTGTAGAAAATGATTTTCATTTATGACACATTTGTCATTCTGTCTACTTAAGAGTCACTGATCCTGGTGACACTAAATTGCATGGTCGTTGCTACTTGACATACATTATTTGCATTTCAAATTTTATCAAGTTAAACAGGACTGGACTTGGACTTGGTACGTGAGGACTTGGACTTTCTGGACTTGATTGCAGGGTGAGCCATAAACGGGACTATTTGTAAGCGACAAAAGCTGACGTCAGCTAGCATTTTTAAAACTCAAAACCATACGTGAACATCAACAGCAATGATTCCATAGATGAGCCTAGCTAGCAAAAGGCTGGTCTTTCTTTGAATAAACTAATAGGGTGAAACAGTAACTAATACGTTATAAAAATTCATGAAATTACAACATTTGCCAATTATTTATCACATCTATGACAAACATACTATTTGTCACGGACAGTCGGACTGACAAAGGCAGCTGCAGCAGTTGTCGAAACATCACAAACCAACTAAAAAGGTTGTAATTCAATGAATTTATTTATATAACACAAACGGGCCAGTCTTCGTAATGCAGTTCAGTTAGTTCGGGCAACAATGTAAAATACTAGTGGCAGGCTTTTTACAATGGATGAATCGGCAAATATTGTTACTAGAGCCACTGACGATCAGAGCTGATTTACAATACACAATATCTGCCGGCCTTCCACTTGTCCTGAAATTAGAACCATTTTCGTTTAATGCTCCAAAATTACAGTCGTCCAGAAAAGCTAACAAAATTAAAAAAAACAATAAATAACAGATCGGAGACTGCATTCCCTCAATCTGTTATCACTGCAAAATAGCACGTTACATTTCTGTACACTTGCTGGACTTACTGGACCAACTAAAAAGAAAATTTGGTAAATATTAGGGATAACTTTAGCATACAGAAAATTCTGTATACTACAGAGCGGAAGGTCTGTATTTGTAGAAATGATGCTGCTAAATTCGCTGCAAGTTGCAGTCTGGAGAGAAGTTGAAACGCAGTTCTTTTGTTCGTTCGTGTCCTCCTAACTTTTAGCTATTTTCCTCCTTCTTGCTCTCATCGTCAGTCGAACTCTTTGTCTCTCCGCTGTCTGTGCTTCCCGATGAGCCGGAACTCTCACGTTCAGATGCCATCTGCATGCAACAGAAAGTGAAAAAAAGAGTTAAAACATGTATAAAAGCAAGAATAACTGTCACCTTGACTGAACCAAGAGGTCACCACTCAGATGTTTAAACGAGTATTACAGTAATATGCAGGGCCCACAGTTTTCCGTGAGCCACAGAATTTTGAGACGAGCCTCTGAATTTTTTTCCCTTTGCCGCAGAATTCTGATATTTTCGCGGAATTTTGATATTTCCGTAGAATTTCACGGAAGTTGAAAATTCACAGGCGATTAGTATGATTTTTGAGTTGATAACGTATTTTTATCACGGAAAAAAATCAAACTAAACTGCCCAAAGTTGTGGGCCTTACTAACAGTTATTGCAATATGGCACAATTGTAAATAAACGCAACGCAACTTGACAGATTGCACTTTTAAAACGAAGGCAGGTAATGTTCTTTGTATGTTGCTAGCACAACTCAGCACAATGCCACTATGCCAGCCAGCCCTTCAGAAACTAAAGTTTTTGTGAACAGGATAGAGCTCAGTTCACTTACAAATAGAACGCCGTGGTGAGACAAAAAAATTTGGATGATTTTGCCATGGTAAGCTGTGGAATTTTGCAAAATTTTCCGCGGAAAACCGTGGGCCCTTGTAATATGGTGAAAAGTGGAATCACTAATCGATACGGATAAATCATGAACCATGTTTTTTCGTAAGCTGGAAAGAACTGCATGTATTGGCTAGTTTGACCCCAAAATTTCCTCTTCTCTTAGTGGGTCAGGGACCCCCATTTAACAATGTGTCACTGGACCCCCCAAGCATACCAAATAGCACCTTATCTGTTGAACGTTTAAGCAGCGTGCACAAATTGGACAGATCCGAGAGCGACAGACCATGCTATGGAGAAATGCAAGAATGTTTCTGCCTATAAACTAGACCTACTGCATTTCCAAATAACTCCAATTAATCTGGCAAAATATCAGAAATTTTTTGGTTACAATAACTGCAGAAAATGAATTGTGAGACAAAACAGAGCAAAAGCTTGGGTTAATAATAAAATGTAAAAAATAACTGCATTAATCTGCAGTTAACTGTAGCAATCGGAGAAATGGGTCACATGAAAGACTATCATATTTTACATTATTTACAGATGATATGACTCAACACTGCTATTTTAATAATGACGGGTAGCCAGCTTTGCAAATCATACATTGAGCACTGAATGAAACAAGGAAAAAGTTGAAAGGAGCTCCGGACAACAAGGAAATCTGATCACGTTCGTGATAAGATACAGAATACATTTATAAATTGCTAGACTGTTCAACAGAAGTACCTTTTTGTAGGCCATTTCAAAGAGCTTGAGTGACGCCTGTTGCAGCTCTGTTGTTGCGACACGGATGGACTCCGGTGTCTCGTTGTCTTTGTTGTTTAGTGTTGTGCGCACCTTCTCAATCTGCTCCTTCAGTTTCTGAGTCTTAACAGCAAGTGACAATTCAAACAAAACTCTTAAATACACACATTATATTATCAAGGGTTTGGAGACCTGGGCACAAACTGATACCAAACATCCTACAGGGTTTTATTAAGTAAACCCACCAAACTTTAGTCCAACTTCTGTTTCTTGTTCCACCAATGTTTCATTACAGTTAAGTCTTTTAACACATTAAAGCTATGAATTTGCAAATTTTTGGACACTTACTTGATGCGGGGGGCATTAACTACATAGTGATGCTGATTCTAGTAACTTAAAACTCATGAAAACTCTAAAACCCATTAAAATGGGCCTTAAAAAAATTAGCCTGGTTCAACAATTTAACCCAAAAACCCAGGTTGGGTTTTTTAAAAATGCAAGTTTTCAACCCTAGTTATCAAAGTCATCATCAACTGTCATGAGAACAAGAATAAGTTGTCAATACTGTGTGCGGCAGTGTCAAGGTACTTAATTTTTAGTCCGGTCTTATTTCTTGTACAACTAGTGGGGTCACATACAAGTGGCAAATCAAAATTTGCCAATCAAGTTCGGAGTAGAATCAAGTTGAGTTGAGTAACATTTTGGTTTCATACAACATTGCCTCAAGTCTACTCAAATGAGTTAACCAGTCTGAACTCTAGTGACATTCATACAACGAATGAAAAAAATTCAGCTACCTCATCGGACGGGAGCTGATCTTTGAATTCCTCCATCTTGCTTTCAGTGTCGTGAATTATGCCCTCAGCAGCATTCACGGCCTCCACAATTTCCTGTTACAAACACACAGTGATCATAGTGTTGTCTCTGCATGACTTAACGCATGCTATGTTGAGAGGTTAAAAAAGGTAAAGGTCGTCAATTTGTATAGCGCATCATCGCGAGCACGCGCACGCCTCTAATGCGCTTTCGTCACTAACCAGAGCCGCCTGCCGCACGGCCACCGTGTGCAGACGCAGGCTGGCGCAGCGGCCGGCTAGGCAACCCCAGTCAGCTGTACCAAGGTCCCCACCTTCCGTAACCCATGTAAATGAGTTACTACTCATTTTACCGTCCCACAGAGGGTAGAAGGCTGAGTCGACCTAGTCGAAGCTGGCAGGCTTCGCACCGAGATGGTTTACCTGCCCGCAGGCAGTCACCCATCGCAGTACTAACCGGGCTCGGCGTAGAGTAACTTCGTTTCAGCCTAAATGCGTTACCAACTACGCCACGCCTCCTCTTCCTACAGCTCTTCCTGGGAACCCATCTTCTACGCTACGGAGCATCACCTGACACAAGGGATCACACAACACAGATGAATGCCTTAGAGTTTGTTCACCCTGATATGAGTGCAAATCCAAGTTATCACTTACAGGTACGGTGTTCTGGGTCACTCACTCGTACAAGCACAAAACTCGTCCCATTTGTTTAGCTAATTCATTAATTACTTTCTAAGTAACTGATTACCGATTACTGCTATATAGTACCTTTTTCTTCTTGTCATCTTCGGCATGTCTCTCAGCATTGCGCACCATGTTCTCAATTTCGTCTTTGCTCAAACCTCCCGACGACTGGATCACAACTGAACACATCCCAACATTACACAACTGCACACACGTCAAACCACAGACATTAACAGAACAACAGACAAAAAAGTACCTGTTCGCATTAGAAGCTTTTGGCGCTGATGCGCTATATAAATTTACGTTTTACTGACTGAATGACTTACTTACTTACTAAAAGCACATCATCAACTTCCAATAAAAATCAACTAGCACACAAATGTAACTGGAATCCACATAGTCTGCTAGAAACAAACTGAATAACAAACCAGATTGTCAAGCATTACTCAAGGCTAAGTACTCTCCGGAGCTGGCTACAGTATCTGTATAGCAGTTCCTGTTTGCAGATAACCTTGGTCTATCTCCATCCATTTCACCGTAATTCACTCTTTTGCAGCCAAAAATCACCAAAAAATCACTAAAATCCTCTATTTTGAGGGTTAAAGGTCATTCAAGGTCATCGATGTTGACATTTCCAAAAAGCTCGTTGCCAGTGCTTGTTATGTTAAGCAGCATGTCTGTGCCTATCTGCAACCATTTTCACGTTAGACAAGCCAATAACAGTAGAATAACGCCTTTTTAAGGGGGTGCCCCGGTGGCCCTCTTTCTCCCCTCGTTCATAGAAACCCCCTTACCCAGTGGCATGAAATTTTCTCACAAAATACTAGAGACTCTAAGCTATCATATGGTGCAAACCAGAAGTCTCTATCTCACCTGGGCTCCAATCAGTACCGGGTTGTGACAGACAGACAGACACCAAGACAGAATTACCATAGCTAATACGCGCTATAGCTAGCTATGCCAGCTCTCGCTCGTAAAAACTTGTGACAGAAACAATACAGTTGTCAGTACTGAGGACAGTAACAACAGAAAAAATAGCAGAATCCAGCTAGTGAAACAAAACCCACCCACATTACACGGGCCATTATGATACTCTACAAATAAGCAAGCAGCGTACTTTGTTGCTCTTTGCCGGTTCCCTTGTCTCTGGCTGAAACGTGGACAATACCGTTGGCATCGATATCAAATGTCACCTCAATCTGAGGCACACCTCTCGGCGCTGGAGGAATGCCGACCTATGCATTTGCACACCAAACAGTCTTCACTTGACTCCATTCAATAAATCGATGCAGTATGAAATGTAGTAAAAAACAAGGTGAAGAAAAAAGACAGGTACATTCATCATCTCAAGTAACCTAGGAAATCTTGGAGCAAGCCATGTTATACAATTTTTAATTATGCAGAAATAATAGCAATATTCCGTGTAGTGTGCAGCCTGCAATGAAAAATAAGCACAGTTGATGCACAATTCGAAATAACGGCACAAATCCTGCACATCCTATAAAAGACCTGAAAAAATGAAGGTCTGTTTGTATTATTACCGATGTTTTAAAAAATACTGACCAGCTGAAACTGTCCAAGTAGTTTGTTATCTGCAGCCATCTCTCGCTCGCCCTGATGTACCTTAATCTCAACCTGAGTCTGACCGTCTGCAGCCGTTGAAAACACCTAGTCCAACAGAAAAGCATACATGTTAACTCAATTCAAATTTAACTTTCACTCTGAAGTAAAGTACTACAAGCAGCCTCGCCAAGCTTTAAGGCTGGAGCCAAGAAAACTGAAAAAGCACAAAAAAGTAACTTATTACTCACATTCATCATATTATTTTGCGATTCTTCTGTTTTCGAGCCTTCGCGTTTGACGAGGCCGCCTACCGTACTTCATGATGTTTATCTTGTAGTGAAAATCTAAGAAAAAAATGTTTTTCTTCTACTGTTGTCAATCAGTTGAACAGTTTATCTTAGATAAACAAGATAAACTGTGACTGAATGATCAAAATGGGACCAATATTGAATGGCAACAAAACGAAATAGGAGATTTAGAAAACATTTAATTTGACTGTTACTAATGCAGAAAGTAAAGAAAATAACCGAATGCATATTGCACAATTCACCATTAATGTTTACAGACAAAGCACTACGAACAATACAAGAAAATGGCCACATAATAAAACACAAAATAACTGACAGCATAAACGAAATTATCATCAGACAGCCAACCAATAAAAACACTTGACACTGCAGATAAAACAGAATGACCAAACATTTAATCCACTTTTTTTCAATTATTCAGAAACTGAAAAAGTAAAGACTGAGTATAAATGAAATCAACATCACAAAACGGACAAATAAAAACAACCAAAAGATGAAAGGCAGTAACCACATTCATCAATTTACAGGCAGAGTGACAAAAGTAAAGAATGAGATAAGCAAAACGGATAAACCTGGCTCTTTTTGGTAGGAATGGTGGTGTTACGACCAATCAGTTTAGTGAAGACACCACCAAGTGTCTCAATGCCAAGCGAGAGTGGAGTCACATCAAGTAATAGAACATCAGTCACGTCACCAGCCAACACACCCGCCTGACAATCAACATCATCACTAGCCATTAGCATAATCGTCATCACACCGGGGTTTAACATGATCTACATAGTACTCGTTATTTATAGGACCACATCTGGCAAAGAGTATCATAATTTATTATTATTATTATTAATTACCACAATCTTCATCACATATGTATGGGTTCAATGAGGCCTATGTATTATGTAACACTTATTATCTCTAGGACTTGTCAGTAGTGTGTCAGTTAAGTAGCTCTGAATATTAACAATAAACCAGAAAGTTTAAGATGCTGCCTGAAGACTGAGCAATGACGGCACATCTATAATGGCCGACGGGACATCACTATTATCATATTAACATTTGCAAAGCCCTGTAGAGGAACAAAGCAAAAAAATTTTAATGTTGAAAACTCTAACATGACCAAAGACCAGGCATCACTTATAAATGGTAATGCAGTTCTGAAGAAAAATTGCCAAGAAATGCTGCAAAATCACAATTATCATGATAAAAAAGCTGAAATCAATTAATGCTATCAAAATCACCTGCATAGGCACTTTATATAGATCTTTCTACTTTTCACCCTCTGCTAGCCACCCTTGACTAACTTCCAGCCGAACAAAACTAAAAAAGCAGCAATCTGTTTTGCAATGATGTTATGATGTGTTAAATCTTTTGTAACAACATAACCATTAAGCTACAAGGGGCGTTCAAAAAGTTTTGCAAGTCGATATGTCAGACTGAAAGCTTTTCAAAATTTATTTGCCAAAAAAACATTTTTTTTCTAAACACCTATGAGCCTAAAGCGGATATGACGTCATTGTAATGTATGACGTCATAGAGCATTAAACAGGAACGATTTGGAGTGCCAGCGCAATCAGCATAAAATTGGGCTCACTCTTGCATGACATTTCTCAAGTTTACCATTGGATTTTCCAACACGAAGCTCTGGGACATGTAATTGTATGAGAGCCCTGACAAGTATGTTCGTGAATTTCTCAATTTCTCATTTGCGATTATAAATATTCAGTGGCCAAAATCTGTGCCAGCAGTGAAAAAAACTATATGTACAAAGGAAATTAGACAGTTTGCAACTCGACAAGGCCTAGCATATTAAACTACAAAATTTTTTTAAAATCTAATACACAGTAAAAGTTATATTTCCCCCATACTCATATGAGCTTAAAGCGAATGTGACGTCATTTTAATTTATGGTGCTACAAAGCGTTAAACAGATACGATTTAGAGTGCTAACACAAAGAGCACAAATACATACACATGACAATTCTTCAGTCTGCAGCCGGATTTACAAATGTGAGACCCCAGGATATGTGATTTTGTGGAAGCCATGACAAATACAATCACGAATTTATTATTTGCAATATGAATACGCAGCAGCCAAAATCTGCGCCAACCATAAATAAGAACGCTTATGTCAATTACGATGCCACATCAGGATTTAATGTTGTCAGTTGAATTTTATTGAAAAGTTAAACAGTCAGTAATATCCATCGTCTTTGCGAAAGATTTAGCAATTTTTACAATGTACGACCTGGAGAGCCCTGACATGTGGGGGTCTGGGAGCGAGCCTCGAAGATCCCCACTAAATCCAGCACTGCTGTGGAATCCCAAAGTTACAATTATCCAGCAAGCTGTTCGCGACTCTGGCTTCATACAATAAGACCACCCTACATACAGCAGAGACCTGACTTACAGTAACTATTATCTTTTTCTAAATTTGAAAAGTTTTCTCTGTGGTGTCCGCTATCTAAACAATGAATGACTCAAGTCTGTGATGGAAGCCTGGCTGGAGGGACCGATATAAAACGCTTTAAGATGTCATCAGTTACGAAGACGTCATGTCCGCTTTAAGCTCACATGAGTTCCGGAGAAATGCGTGTCTTATTGATGCATAGATAGTGAACAGTTTTTCAGTCTAACATATCAACTTGCAAAACTTTTTGAACACCCCTCTTACAGCATGCAAGAAAGGCTGCAAGCTAAAAATTTCTCCACAGTTAGTAGTTAGCAGCAGCAGCAAAACCTGTATAGCGGCACCCATAGCAACTGCTTCGTCCGGGTTCACAGACTTGCTCGGAGATCGACCAAACAGCTCATTCACTGTTGTCTGAACCTGTGCAAAAACAACAACAGTGAACACAAACTTACCTGTTCAGTAGACTTAACAGAAACACTGCACTATAAATTAAACTCTGTAGCAGAGAAATTAAAACAAAGTGTTCATTGCTGAAAGTAATACGGATGAATTTGGTTATTAAAACACACTTGAAAGTAGTGAGCATTTTAACAGATGTACCATCTAGTCAGCTCGAAGACTTTGTGACTAAGCGAAAAGCAATCTATTGTTTCATCAACGGTAACATTAATGAACGTCCTTTAAGTGCAGACATTAGCTGTAAAACATAACATCATCTGTACTATCGTAACCAAGCAGCATAATAAAAACTATCTTCCCGCTTCAGAGGCTGTCCATGGCTCTCCAAAGGGGAAACTGCATTCTTAAGGCACTTTTCCATCCAATTAGTCCACCATTGCAGGCATTCGCTCTCTGTTTTTCAAGCCCGTGCTTTGTGCTAATGTGTGTAAAAAATGACAACTAAAATATTGAGGCAGCGTCCAACGTGAGGCTGCCCAGAGCAGTAAGTTTGATTGGGGGAGTCTTGGTTCACAACTGGCTATTCATCCTTCCCACAATTTTGGTTTTGGCCCACTGTCTAAATTCAGAGAAAAAGTAAAAAATAAACGACAAAGTACAAAATCATAGAGAAAACACAAGCCCTTGCCCTTCCTGTTACTACATATGAGGGGCCTACTAGTAATTTCAACAACAAACACTAGAAGTAAATCCACCAAAGAATAGCTAACCAGCAGCGACCAAACCAACCTTTGGCATTCTGGTCATGCCGCCAACCAGCAGCACCTCTCCGATGTCAGTCTTCTTGACCTCTGCATCCTGCAACGCCTTCTGACATGGTCCGACCGTACGCTTCACTAGATCCTCCACGAGAGACTCAAACTTGGCACGTGTCAACTTGGTGTTCATGTGCTTTGGACCGGACTGATCCATTGTGAGGTAGGGCAGGTTGATGTCGGTCTGGACTGATGAGGACAGCTCAATCTTTGCCTTCTCGGCCGCTTCCTTCAGACGCTGCATTGCCATGTTGTCCTTCGTGATGTCGATCCCTTGCTGAAACATGCCCATCACACATTCAATTGTAATAATAATAACACAACTTGACTGAACAAAACTACACCGTGTCTCAAAAAAACAGTCAAAATTGTTTTTGGCATAACTTTGTCCAATTTCTACCAACTTTGATAATTTTTGGCACAAAAATGGCCAAGACGATATTATTATGTACAGTGCACTCATTTACCACCTCACCTAATTTACGTCAATGCACTAGCGTGTGAAACACAGATGCTCCAAATTGCTACATTACACAGCGATTATTTGTATCAGATGGCTCACCTATGTGTCATCAATTCGACAAAGGGTGCAACGTGGTTATTAAATTTTGAGGTATGAAATATTTCATGCTGAAAACAGCAGACAACAAAATAGCTGGCTGATAACATGTCTAATCGATAAGTGAATGCATTTGATCAGTCGATCATTGATTCTGCTATCAGTCATCTAAGCCATTGCATCTTTGTATGCGGAGCACACTTTGGCATAAATTCTAATTTGCAAGCAAGTTGTTATACAAACTCATAATTCTGTTAAATAATTAACATTTTAGTGTATTCTGTGCCTAATTAACTCATTACAGCATTTATTTGAGACTACAACTCAGCATTATGCAACAATTTAGAGCATCTATGTTTCACACGGTAGCGCATTGACATAAATTAGGTGAAATGGAAAATGAGTGCACTTTACATAATTTTGTCATCTTAGCCATCAACATGCTAAAAATCATTAAAGTTAGTAAAGATTTGACAAAGCTATGACAAAAACAATTTTGACTGTTTTTTTCTGAGACATGATGTATAACCTAAAGCACAACATATCATGGTCCAGGTGCCTGAAGTCGCTGGAAGGCCAGAACAGTGTAAAATGCAATTATCAATAACAACAAACAATAGCATACATGTGGTGCACATGGGCCGAGATATATGTTGCTCAGCTCAGTGATTTGTTGCCCCCAAAATTGGAGACATGCATCACTTAGAACAAGTCTAAGGACAATTAAGGAAAATAGTAAATAAATAATATGCAAAGCACGTAATTGGTGTTTTTTTCTACAACACCAAGGACTGAACAACACAGATGTGGCGCACAGGCCGGAGGTTCTAATGCTGACTTACTAGATTTAGTCCAAACTGACTACTAAAAAATAATCAAGTGCACATATGATTTCATTATATGAGGCAAAACCAACATTCTGAGCAGTACGTATATTCATTTTAGCCATCATCATTTCCATTAACTTTCCTCATTATAACATAACAGACATAGTTCAGTCCACCACACTCCTTTTACTCAAAACAGCACTTGGCAGTCACTTTAGCAAAAACGAATCAAGTTTATTCACTAACAGAACATTCTGTTCAGTCGATGCATTGGCTAAATTTAGCAAAACTTAGCATTTAGTGAAAGCATCCAAGATAAACAGATACAAAAAGTTGCTAGTAGGTTTGAAACTGAGGAGACCTGGTTCACGTCTTTTTTACCTCCTGTTTGAATACGCTGACAAGATGTTTTAGCAGGACATTGTCAAAGTCTTCACCGCCCAGCAGAGTGTCACCATTGGTCGATTTCACTTCGAACACACCCTTCTGGATCTCCAGGATAGATATATCAAACGTTCCACCACCGAGATCATACACAGCAATGCTGCAATTACCAGATGTAACAAAATCAGCAATATTCATAACTATGCAACAATCAAACAAAAATAAAAACAATCTCGGTCATGTGTGTGGACGAACAATATGCCAAAATCAACTGTTAACACAGCTATCTTGAAACAAATATGAGAGTTGAAATTTTGTTGATAAGAAACAATGAAAGGAATCACCTTTTAAAACCAGTTGCAAGAAAATCATTTTGGACTAACTGCTGTCCCAATACAGAGCAACAGTGAAAAAATGTCCAGTTATGCAGACTGCAGAAGCATTAATAGAATGAAATCCTCTAGCACTAAGTGAAAACTGTTAAGTGACATAACTATGTCCTGCCATGAATAATTGAATATAACAGATTTCATTCTTAAACAATTACATGTGGCATTACAGCCACTTCCCATTAAACAGCTAAAAGCTAAAAATGTAAATAAAATATCACGGAAACCCATCAGTAAAACTGAAATCTTAGTCTCTCCGAACAAGAGCTTTATAGTCGAATCCATTGCTACAGGGTGGTGCAAAATTATGTGGAACATTTCACTTTCAGCCTTTACATCACGCAAATGTGGACAGCTACTACTAATCAAACAAAGAAATTTGAGCTAATGCTAACGAGACTTGCAAAAAATTACAGCAGTTCCTGTTCGCAAATTGTCTTAGTCTATCTCCCACCATTTCGTCACAATTCACTCTTGAAGTGTGCGCCACAGCCGAAGATTGCAAAAAAAAAAAACAATAAAATCCTTTATTTTGGGAATTCCTATTAGTGATTAATAGTAACCTAGGCCCTACACCGCACTGTTTCTGGGATAGAGCGACCAACTTATTGGCTAAAAATCGCAAAATTTCCCTACTCCCTCTCATTTAATGCGAGTGCTCGGGATGACCCCTTTCGAATTTATGGAAAAGCTTTACGAATCCTGAAACTAGAGTCTTCCAGGCAGCCAACAGTGAAAATTTAGTAATCCTAGTTTGCACCGTTTCTGACTGATCCACCCATGTGATGGACAGAATTGTGATGGCTAATATGCGCTCTACACTGTGGTCCATAAAAAACGTGCCACTTTTATTTTTTGAATAGCTCCGTGAAACATTGGCCAATTTTAATAATTTTTGGCATGCAACATAAGGAAAAAACTTGACACAAATGACTCTAATTTTGCCTACCTCACTTTAATACTGTCGCTACACTACCTAGTGAAATGCAAGTTATTGAACCTGCTGTTGGCAACTGGTGTCAACGTTTGCAACTTGCATTCACCACCATTCATACTAGAGGAGAACATTTTGAGCACATGCTGTAATGAAAATGACGTGATGTGACACATGTGAATTTTTAAGATGCAATGGTTGCCAATTCTGTTTGTCGCTATTTAGTTAATCATTTCTGAGCCAAAGTGTGGGCTATCCACTGTATCCAGTATGAATTCATTGTTGTAAATGGCCAAACTACGACTTCTGCATTTCACAAGGTAGCGTACTGGTAGCGACAGTATTAAAGTAAGGTAACCAAAACTAAAGTCATTTGCATCAGGTTTCTTATTGATGTAGCATGCCAAAAATAATCAAAATCGGCCAATGTTTCAAGAAGCTATTCAAAAAATAAAAGCGGCACATTTTTTATGGACCACGGTGTACATGTAGAGCATTCACATAGAAAGCATTCAGAGGTTAACCGATTACAAACCCATCATTAAGCAAATATCTAAATAGAGCATTAATTTTCCACATTTACATGCCCCATGTACAGAGAGATAAACATAAACAAGAAATATGAACATAACAAACTTATCTATTGAATATCAAAGAGAATGCGTACAGTTTGTCCTCGGATTTGTCCATGCCATAAGCCAAAGCAGCAGCAGTGGGCTCATTAATAACCCGAAGCACGTTCAGTCCAGCAATCTGGCCAGCATCCTTTGTGGCCTGTAACATTACAACATCACTGTAGATAACAGAGATGCAATAATAACATAATAGTATCACAGTGACGACTAGACATGCACCAATAAGACACTGGTGAATTATCGGTCAGCCAATTATTGAAACCTAACCACTGACCGGCAATAAACGTTGGTGATGTAATGGTTAGGTCACCGAATTTACAATCAAAAGGTCGTGAGATTCGACTCCCAATCGTGTTGTTGCTACCAAGTGACTACAACTTGGATGGGTAACTGTCTGCAGACAGGTAAACCATCTCGGTATATAAAAAACACCAAGATCAACTCAACCTTCTATCCCTGTGGAGTAGGTAAATTGAGTAACGACCTGTCTGGCAACTATGCCATCTTACGCTCTGTACTGTAGCTCTGAGATGGGTTTACCACAAACAGCTACTATACACTGTGTCTAAAAATACATCTCCGACATTTTCGACAGTAACTTGAAAACCAATTATCAGATTTTGGCAATTTTTGGTATGAATATTCCTGACACAACTTGCCATCAAAAGACCATTTAGTTTCCCACCTCAAACAACATTTGTTTCTGCACTACCTGGGGAAAACAAAACCAGCAAAATATCATTTTATCCAATGCGATATGATTGCTTAATTAACATAACATGCAAAAACACATTTTGTTTACACTTCTGACACTTTGGCTGACATTTCACACAGTTGTCCATTTTTCAACTGCCTGTAGTAAAATTGCTTGAATTGTTGGCCCACTATGCGAACACAGGCAAGGAGATGCTTTCTCCATTCATTGACAGCAGTATCGGAAGTTCAATTCAATCAGATCAATCCAGGCTGTACCAGTCGCTTATTGACTTCACAAACGTTCCTAAACTTCATCTGGTAGACACACTGCTGCATGCCAGTCAAACCTTGTAATAGACCACCTGTTGGAGCCCACAGATTAGAATAGATGGAATTTATCGACGTTTTTTCATTCATTTTAATACTTATTATGCTTGGTCTGCTTTCTCCAGATAGTACAAAAGCAGACGTAGGGTGAGGCGGAAACTAAAACACTTATTTAATAACCAGTTGTGTCAAAAATTATTAAAATCTGCTAATCTTTCTTCAAGTTACCATCGATAATGTCGGAGATGTTTTTTTTAGGTTTTCTGTTTATTTCAACGCATATTTCACTTGATCTGTTTTCCCTAGGTAGTGCAGAAGCATACATTGAGTGAGGTGGGAAACTGAACGGTCATTTGACGGCAAGTTGTGTCAGGAATATTCGTACCAAAAATTATTAGAATCTGGTCATTGGTTTTCAAGTTACGGTCAAAAATGTTGGGGATGTTTTTTTTGGAGACACAGTGTATACACACGCAGCTATATGCACACATTTGACAAAATGCATTTTCAGTTTCAAATCATAAACAATGCAGCAGTAAATTCCAAAGATCATACAAACTCATCCAGGTTGTGGTTTATTCGGTAAAGATGCCACATGGTTTAGATTTCAGTCACACACTCTCCACGCTTTCCTGTGATAAAAGTAAATATTTGAACAAATTCACTTCAGAATATCAGCAAAAAATGACAAGCTCGATAATATACAAGAGCTGACTGACAATATCCAACCTGTCTCTGAGAATCATTAAAGTATGCTGGAACAGTAATGACTGCATTCTTCACGGATGTTCCCAAGTAATTTTCTGCAATGTTCATAGGACAACTAACACAAATTTTTATGCAACACTCTCACACTATATACCTCATGGCCAATAAACATATCGTAATAATCAACTAAATAAATATACTCAACATTCAACAATAAAGCCAGACACCTAATATTTTATTAATCACTTATCAGTTGGTATGCTACAGTGGAATGAAATGTAACCAACAACCCAGGTCAACTCAGCCTGGCCATCCTTCAGTCCATAAACTGGCACAATGACTACCAGTACGCTACGATGCTACGATGACATATTCACATAATACAAGCAAGCCGGTGTCATTAATAGAAACGAACTGATCACAAGAGCCATGGTAGACTGAAAAACAATTTTCATTTCACAAAGCACAAGACTGCACGACTGCATGGCAAACAAATGAAATGAGAAGCTGACTCACCAGCAGTCTCTTTCATTTTCATCAGCACAAATGCTCCAATCTGACTTGGCGAGTATACTTTATTCTGTGCTTCAAGCCATGCATCGCCGTTTGATGCTTTCACAATTTTGTAGGAAAGATTTTTCCTTCAAAACCCATACATATGATATCGGTCACAATTTGTGGTAACAATAAAAGTAATTGTAGCTTCATGTCAGTTCAAAATACTGCAAAAAGATAAGCCACAAAATTGCAATACATCTGTCACATTCTATTAAACTTATCCTTCCTCCTATATTTCAATGCTGACTGACCTCAAAGTAATTTATTTAATGTCACAAAGATGTGTAGAATAAGACACTGTACCAGTTCTTAAAGCTGGCAGAAAACTAAACTTTATAACCTGTTTACAAGTCTTACACCACAACCCTGTTGATGCTGAATCTGTCTTAAGTGCACAGCAGCATAAAAATAACGTACATCAGTACGCGAGTTACAATTAATCAATTTAGTTATAATCATATGACAGTGAGTCCAGATTGTTAGTTGATTGTTATTGTGAGAGCTGGCATGCCCAAGTCAATTCAATTATCCAGTGGCATCACTAAAAAGCAGAGGCAGAAGGGCAGGAAATTGCAATATTACAAGAAACAGCTAGAAATTTCTAGCACCAGAGACTATGGCGCTTAATACTGCTTCAGTGCTGGGCAGGTGTAACTGTAACAGCCTGTCCCCCCCAGAGGTAAGAAAAGGTAAGGTAAGAACTATGGTGCTCAAAATTTCAATTCTGCCCATAAATTTCTCTAAAATGGGCTACTCCCAGCCACAAATTCTGTATTTTTCAAACAAAAATTTCCAACCTATAGAAAATTTCCCAACAGGACAAAATTTGGGAGCCTTCCTCCCCTGCCACGATGATGCCACCACAACTATCAGATAAGGAAAAATTTGAAAGTAGCTTCCTCAGTAAAAACGGCGGTGTGCCAAAACACCGCACCTGCAGCACCGACCGCACGGGCAGCAAATTACTTCAAATTAGACACTAGGGCAAACGTTAGGGCTAAGGTAAGAGTTAGGCTCAGGGTTACAGCTAGGGTTAATGTTAATGCAATAATTTGTTGCCGGTGCGGTCAGTGCTACCGATGCGGTGTTTTGTCTCGCCCGTAAAAAAGTCATAGCATCACAAGGACATACATGTCTTTCTTCACTTCGGCATCGTCGTATCTCCGTCCAATCAGACGCTTCGTTGCATACAGTGTATTCTGGGAGTTGGTGACGGCTTGTCTCCGCGCTGGCATGCCAACAAGTCGCTCGTCATCACTCGTGAATGCAACCACAGACGGAGTTGTCCTGGCACCTTCGCTGTTCTCCAACACCTTCGGTGTCTTGCCCTCCATAACCGCCACACAGGAGTTGGTTGTTCCGAGGTCGATACCAATAACATGGCCTTTGACTTTGTCAGAGCTGCAAACAACACATTCCCATCAATCATCAAACAACACTTACTAATCCACATAATTTCTGTACAAATATTCAAGAAAATTTCAATCAACTTAGCAGCAGACTTTAAATCTGATAAAAAAATTCAAAATACCAAAAGTTTCATAACTGCCAAGTATGACAATTATAAATTAAATATTTTCACTTGAGTGCCAATATTACCTGATTGTTCAGGCTGCATTACTGCCTCAGTGCATTGCTATCTATAACCACAAATTAAATGATGATAATGACCATATATATATATATATATATATCCACTTACGCAAATCGTCTACTTGTGGTAAACTGACCAACTGCTGATGCTGCGGCAGACTACAAACACAGAAAAACAGAAGAGTACTTCACTACATGGATACTGCATAGCTATAATTGGGTGACTTCACTTTTTACTTAGACTTTCGCTGAGCCTTTTCGCTGAGCGAAAGCTAAAACTGAACGCTAAAGTCTGTACTTAGACCACAGTTCAACTAAACTTTGGTCTAAGTCTACTGACTTAGACCAAAACGATTAAAAATGACGGAAAAACAAGTAAACCTAACAGGAAATAAATCAACCATTTACGCTTGGGTTTGCTTATTTAATTGCGCCGCGCAAGCAAATAACGTAATTAGTTAATTACGTAACATCTGACGTCATTGCATATTCATTACGGCGCTTATTTTTGATACCAGACTGCTTTAATTTACTAAACTATCCGTACGCATAGGACTGTAAATAATCGCCATGTTTTTGCTGAGCTAAAGTCAAAAGTTGAAGTGGATTCAGGCTCAGTGAAAGTTAAGCCCTAAGGGCTAAAGCTATCTCTTCCATGCAAATCGAACCGACTTTAGCCAGATTTGTTCGGCTCAACTTTGGTCTAAGTAGGTACTTTTGGACTCAGCGAATCGCTGAGACTTTTCGCTGAGTCCAAACTTCGGTCTAAGTAGGTAAGTTTAGGCTCAGCGAAAGTCTCAGCGAAATCACTTCACTTTTGGACTTCAGTAGGTACTTAGACCGAAGTTTAGGCTCAGCGAAAGTCTCAGCGAAAGTCTAAGTCAAAAAGTGAAGTCGCCCACTGTCTATTGCCATGATACAGTACCGGTATAACACTAAACGCTTGAAAAGTTAGTCACACACTGCTCATACAACTTCTTATGCTAAATCACTAAGTAATGACTTTCTTCAACGTCGTAAACAAGAAATTAATGTCAAACGCAATCACATTCTAGAACATTAGCAAAATAGAGCTTACATGATGCAAGAGAAAATGTGTACACCGCCTGTGAATTGCGGGCGTCCCAATTTTCAAAAACTGCAACGGCAGAGTTCGAGAGCACAACATATTTAAACACCACCGTAATTTATAAAGCTACAAATACAACCACTAAAAAGTAAAAAAAACGCTAATTGCCGACAAAAAGCATGCAGTTCAATAACACAGTTCGAGAATGCGCAGTAATCACAAGTACTGGCTGAAAACGCGCATTTCGTCCCTATACATTTCGGTCGGGTATGACTGAAAACCGCAGGACACCGCAGGACACCGGAAGACATATTAATCAGGACACTTTGAATAACCGCCAAAAAGTGCTAAACTGCTAATACAGAAAACCTATAGGTTTTCTTCAATTTTAGAGCATTATATAGAGATATGTGGAGATTGAGGATCTTCAGTCCCTAATATTTTGGATCTTGTAATATCAGACGAACCGTTTATAGAAAACATTGATTTTGAAGCACCACTGGGGAAAAGTGATCATTGTGTATTACAAATACAATGTAAAATAAATCCCACTTGCAAACAGTCGCCGGTAAAATATGCATTTTCCAAAGGAGATTACACTGGTTTGCGACAGAGTCTGCAGTCAGTTTTATGGGAAGACTTATTTTCAGCCCATATTAATAACATAGAGGACATGTGGCAGGTTTTTAAG
>Ga0056128_1000334_pt1 | contig 39265 bp, 24 predicted proteins | sample WorMetLIZISLAND2_FD_71113 | JGI IMG/M metagenome (GOLD analysis project Ga0056128, IMG submission 71113) | Marine gutless worms symbiont microbial communities from Max Planck institute for Marine Microbiology, Germany - Olavius geniculatus... ... | reverse complement strand
AAACGTATATATAAATAAAAATTTTTGCGTATATTTCACCCATTTGCCGAGAAGCCCCCCTTGGAGGAATTTGCATAAAATTTTGCATGACGGGTCCCTTGCCCGACGTAATCAACCGTGCCAAATTTTATCTTAATCGGATCAGGGGTTTTGATTCTGTGGTTGGTCGAATTTTTGGATTCCCCATAAGAAAGAGAAGTCGCCGTTAACACAGGGCTTGAACTACCGTTCAGCCTGTGATTCGTATAGTTATATTGTGTGCATAAATCTTTTGTTGGTTAGCTTTACGTTTGTGTGTGATTTAGATTTTATGTGTTGGTTAGGCTTAGTCTATTTTTGCTGTTGATTTTTATGACTAAATATTAGTACAAGTGATTGCCTGCAGTGACCGTCTCACGCTACTCAGTACTCGCTCAAGTAGGCCTAAAGTTTGCCATAGTTTGGGCTTACCAGGAAGATGTTTTTGATGTCTGTGGCACAGGACCCGCCGTACTTAACGCTGAAGGCGAACAGCGCATTCCTGGCAGGCAACGACCGGTTTGAGGGTTACCTGGCCGACATTCTGCGACTGCTGGCGACCTCTGTCGGCTTCGACTACGAGATACGCCTGACGCGCGACGGCAAACACGGAGACCTACAAGATGATGGAGTGTTCGATGGAATGATCGGCGACGTACAGAGAGGGGTAATCAACGAACAGTCAGTGTATGCACGCAATTACATCTAGAAGCGATCAAAGATCTCAAATTTTTACGTAGAATAGCACTGCCACCTGGCAAACACAACGGAGTATCAGTTTAGCCCTATCCTTCGATGATAAAGAATTCTGAACGATTCAGCCGTTTTATGGCGTTATATTGACAAAGTTGAAAAGGGCTTCACGTTTTGACCCACTTCGTAGGCCAGGTCTATGTGTATATGTTAATGGAAAGAGGCTTGACACGGCGGTTCAAACCTTACTCAGCTCACACTGGTACTGTTTTTTTGCAAATTTCGGCTGCAGTCATGCGTCATAAAGCGAACGGCGGTGGAGTGGTAAAACACGTACTGTGTACTCGCTTACCCACTCCAGCAGTGCGGTATCCAGTAAATAGAATGCGTGAGTCTATCTGTGTGTGTGTGTTCTGATTGAAGGAGGCTGACATCGCAGCGGGAGCGCTGATCATCACCGATCGACGTCGTCAGTTCGTCGACTTCACCGAGCCGTTCTTGTCCCTACGCTCCGCGGCACTGGTCCGTAAACCCCAGTCCACCGCGGGGGCGGCCCAGTCGTCGGCCGTCAGTCTCGCTCGGCGCCCGCACCGCGGCCGCCGCCCACGCCGTACGACTACCCCTGCCCCTCGGCCGACACGCGGTCCCGTGCCGGCGGACCGCGGTAGGATCCGGACGGCGATGGATCTGCTGCGGTCGTCCGAGCTGTCGTACGGCGTCGTGAGAGACAGCGTCGTGCACCGTCATATGTCTAGCTCCGCCGATTCCGTCACCAGGGCGCTCTGGGCACGCGTCACCATGTTCTGGCCACAGGTCTCTTTAATTTCAATTACATTTTTAAATATTTTTGTTTATGTCTGTTAATGCATTTTTAATTCACGAAGAATGGCAGCAACCAGCGGCATCTTGAGGGCAGGGAATTAACAGTTTTCTGACATACAACTGCAAATTTCTGACAAAGGAGATATGTCGTTTTTTACGCGCAACAGCAGCTACGTCTTAGCCATCGCAATTCTGTCTGTTCGTCTGTCACACGGGTGGATCAGTCAAAAACGGTGCAAGCTATGATCACCAAATCTTCACCATCGGCTGTCGGGAAGACTCTAGTTTTAGGAACCGTAAAGCTTTTTTATAAGTTCGAAGGGGGTCACCCCGAACGAGGGCGCTAAATAAGAGGGGTGTAAGAAAAATTTGCGTTGTGGTCTAGAAGTCTGTCAGGGCTGTTTTCAGGGCTGTTTTCAGGGCTGTTTTGACTCTGATCTGCTTAGCATTATCATTGAGAAACATAATAAAACTAGAAATACGTTCTGTGGAACGAGGTATCTATCCCATTGTCACGCTATATAGCCTAGCAGCTGCGTTTCAGTGTTTGACGATCTTGTGAGCCTGCAGCCAATTTTTTCTTTGAATAAAAACGGTTGGTTGCCATGACAACAGGGGTCTTAAGGGGAGAAATTTACATGACACCGTTGCATACTGCATAGTCGGGGCCCGAAAATAGGGGGTTGGTGAAAACAGTGTGCAATTAGCTTTTGCGGGAGCCGAGTTATAGTCAATTTTGTCCCGAAATTCGTTGCCATGGCAACTGGGATCGGCAGGGGAAAAATTTTAATGACATCATCGAATAGCCCAGGCCCGAAAATAGGGGAGTCGGTGCAAACAGCGCGCAATTATCTTTTACGAGAACCGAGTTATACCGTTTTGAAATTTTCATTAACTGTACTGCAAAATTTTGCAAATTTTAAATGATTGCTATGGCAACAGTGGTCGATAGGGGTAAATTTATAGGGCCTATAACATTGTTAGATTGCCCCACCCCGAAAATAGGGGGTAGGTAAACACAGTGCGCACTTATCTTTTACCGGGACCGAGTTATTCCGCTTTGAAGTCCCCATAGGCCGTGATGCAATTTTTAAAAAATTGGAGTAAATAGAGGAAGGAGTTATCAGATTTTTATCCCAAACAAACTCGATTTTACTTTTTGGGCCCCGAATTACTGTGGAAAATTTTATCAAAATCGGGTCAAAATTGCGGCCGTATATGGGAGTGTTTACAAACAGACTTTCAGAATGACAGACAGACGCAAGTGATTTTATAATCTGTCCCATGCTAAGCTATAGCAATGGGACAGACAAAATTTTTTAGCCCGTTTTAATAGCTGTCGCTATTCAAAAAGTTAATTAAAATTTAATGCAGTTGAACGGTTTTTTTTTGTTTTTACCACTTTAGTTTTAGAGTGGAATGGTATGGACCAGCATGGCATACCGGCACTTTCTTGACCGCTTGGAAAGCATACCGCTACCTTTTCGTGAGTCAGTTAGAAAATAGCATATGTACATGTATTTCATATACAATATTTAGATCTGCAATTACGCTTCAATAGTTCAGACATTGGCACTTATTTTTCTACTTCAAGCCTCTGTCCATCCTATATGGTGAATAGAATGATGGCTGTTCGTTACAGGCGTTGGTGTCGAGTGTTCAGGAAGGTGTGCAGCGGGCACGCCGCGAGTCTTATGCGTTCATCGTCGACTCGCCCATGGCGGCCTACGTATCCGGCCGTCCTCCGTGTGATCTTTACGTCACGGAACCTTTTCTCGTTCAGATGAAGTACGCCTTTGCCGTGCGACGAGGTTTCACAACGCATTTATTGTCTCATTCTAAGCTTAAACTCCGCTACTTCAATTTGTTCTGAACTTGTTGAGCAACACGTCGTACAGCTATAGCTATGGGCAAACATTTTGACATACATGTCAAGAGTCTGTGGATTTGTTGCAGGTCTTTGATTTTTTTGGACTTGTACTATACAAGTTGTTGTGGGTTTACTGTGAACTTTCGATTTGTTGTGGACTTATTTTGCAGTGTGTTGTACAGTAACTTGTAGTAGAGTTTCTGCTTTACTCTTTGATTAATAACTGTACTGTAGCAGTTATCTGTTCCGTAGTTTCTAAACTGTAGTTTCGATTTTAATTTTGATTATAAGTGTGTATTATCTGTGTCGTTAAAATTTGTGTTTACACTGTATTTTACAATTACTTTTTCTATTTTTGCTTTATTTGCTCTTAGTTGTTAGGCAAAATCGTTTCTTACAATGCACGAGATTCCGCTTATTGCTACACATTTTTCGTAGCGTGGTCTGTCTGTCGGCTGTTACATTTGTGCAGCCTGCTTAAACCATTAGACGGATTTATATGCCATAATTATATAAACATGTGGGGTCCAAAAACACGTGGTGTTAGACGGGGTTCTCTGTTTTCAATAAAAGCGGGAATTTTGTGATCGATTCCCAGCCAAAACATGCAATTCCAAATTGCGTGCTGTCACCTAGCGAATTGAAACGCTGAGTTGTGCAAACTGGCGACAACGATTCCGCTTTTTTATCAAATTACTTTGGACTTGATACCGAAGGGCGCTGCCATTTACAACTGCACGAGACGCTGTGAAAAAGCCATAGGCTAGAAAAATTAGTTGACTGTGATCGATTGTGATTATTTGCTTGATTTGAGGAGCACGAAGGTTACGTGCGGCGTTGGACCGTGAGTTGCGGCGTGCTCGTTCTACTGGCGAGATGCAGCAGATGTATCTGCGCTGGTGGCGCGACGAGTGTCCAGACGACGACTACAGCAACAGCAACAACAACTACAACGACAGCGACAACGACGATAGTTTGTCCCGCGACGCTGACATTCCGGCGATGTCTGGACGTGATGCTGACGCCGTCAGAGTGCGACAGTTAGCTGGCGATCGTGGATCGTCGACGTCCAGTGACGGTTCGCACTGCTCCAGGACAACATCTCGACCTCTCTGCCTGATCGTCGCTCTAGTCTACGCGCTCTCGATGTACTATCGATTCGATGCTACTTTCACGCGCGGCGACACCCTTTGATTTTTAAATGAGCAAACTAGAAAGCAGTCGTAGCCCGCAGGTACCTCCGCCAAGGCAAAGCTATTCGCCAGGTGGCGTCACCATTTTTGCTTTGCCAGCGGTTCCTTTATGCCCCCTTTAACGCAATGGTAACGAAAATTTCAAAGTGATCCAGAATCCAGGATTCCTGCCGGATCACGCCCAAAATTGAGTCACTGGTAGTTTACGCCATGCCCGACATACCCTCAAAATTTCAGAAAGATTCGTCCATAACTTTTCGAGTTATCTTGCAGACTCACAGACAAACAAACAAAAACTGGCAAAAACATTACCTTCTTGGCGGAGGTAATAAGTAAATCAGGGCCCTGTTTCAGTTAAACTGACAGAACTTAATTAGCTGTTATGCAGTTTGAAAATTTATAAAAATACGCAACTTTAGAATGATATGATGATTGATGATCGATTTGCGCTGATGAAAAATTGACAGACAAGTTGCCAGCTTAACTTAGCATGTAATTACAACATTAAATAAATTGTTTGCAGTTTTTATATATAATGTATTTTGTGGAGATGTGCTTAGAAAAGTAATGAAATGCACATTTTCGTGCATCACCAGTTGTACGACCACGTTACTGCATTACATCACTTAATAATCAGCTTCTTCATCAGTAATTATGAAAACAGTTGTGTTGTGTTTTTGATAAATTTTCGTTGACAGGCTGACAGAGAGATAGATGCGTAATTTGCGTAATATCATTTAACGGGAAGGGGGAGGCGCACGGCTCGATAAAACTCAAAAACTGTGATTTTTATCAATGGGCGGCGCTAGGGATTTGAAGCTGGGGGCAACGTGGGAGCAAGGGCCAGGGCAAAGGGGCAATATTTTTATGTAGGCTGAATGTCGACCATTATTCAGTTGTTGCGTGCGTCAAAAACGTATCGGGGTCCAGGGAGTCGGGGGGCAAAGCCCACCTGAAGCTGAAACAATTTTAGCTTTTGGACGTGCAATGGAAGCCGCAAATTAGCTTTACTTGTTATCTGTCCCATTGCTATAGCGAAAGTAGGACGGACCCCCACCCCGGGACATCATGGTAGGACAGAACCGAGGGTCGTAGAACAAACAGACAGGCTGTCGCGTGTGATTTCATGCATAGATGTAAAAAAAACTTTTTTGCAAAAGTTTTAAAAAACATGTTTTAAATGTTTTTTTTTAATTTTAAAAATGTTTTTGTTTTATTTTTAATGTCGTGTTTTTTTCTTATTAAAAATAAACGTACAAAATTACAAATATAATGCATTTCTCATGGGCAAATTGCGTTTTAGGCCCCTAGTTCAGTTTTCGATCTCTACCATAATCACGGTTACATAAAAAAACATTCAGTACATTCTGATCTTCAGTCTTCACAAATGGTAGATTTTTGTTCTTAACATGTTATTGTGCTAAATGCAGCTCAATGTTTTATGTATGTTTTTTTACTTGTTTTTATAAAAGTGAGAAAAACATGTTTTATGTTTTTTATTTGCAAATTAATATTTTTAACATTTATGATTTCATAATCTGTCCCATGCTATGCTATAGCAATGGGATAGATAAAAATGTATAGTAACGCAAAAAAACTCTAGTAGTCAAACAGAGTTCCAAAACTTCCTAAGAGCAGGATGAGCCGGCCTGCCAACTTTGTGAGTCCAAGAAGGCAAGTTGTGCAACTGAGAGTGACGACCGGATGGTATGTCGGTCGCCACTGTGCCGGCGACAGGGGGGCCTATTCATCCAGTCAATATGCACGTATTGGCGTACTTCTTTGAAAGTGGTGGTACCGCAGATAGAGTGACTACTGACTATAAACGTTTAATTATGGTAATAAACACTCTGTTTAGCCCTACCATTAATTACCAACATGGGCCTATTTACTGCGCGTCACTGGATCGCGCATTACACGTGCCATTCTTGTGAGTTGTAGGCCTATAGCCATAGGCCTACAGATGAATGTCGGCCAAAGAAATAAACAAGTTACTCATCAGTTTTACTATTTGTCAAATTGTCACACAGTTACACACACGTAATCTGCGTACGTACGTTGTCGTATAAGCTTAATTTTTGCACTAGAAACAACTTTAATCGAGTTCTGCCTCGCAATTGGCTGTTAGATGCTGCAAGTCCCATATGCACAAAATTTACTGAAAGCCATTTTCATGCAGAACGAAACAGTATGGCTGAAAACGTAAATAATATGCTAAAATAATGCACAATTTTTAGCGCTTATCAACGTCTTAATTTAAAAAATGCCACCAAAAGCGTTTCTCTCCAATTTAAAAAGCGTCTCTTCTTATAATCTTTGTCTGTACAAGAGGACACTTTTTCGAAAATTCGTAGTCATAGGCTATTTGTTTTATAGGAGCTTTTAAACCTATTTTAATACCCTGCACAGTTTTAATACCACTGCGTACTATAGCGTAGCGAGCGCACGATTATAAAATGCAATACGCCACACAATTTTTTGGTGCACACAGTATAGGCTTACACGCATTGTCTTACGTAAGTACTGTAAGTAAGTGAGTAAAATTGTTGGCATTGAAAGTCGCTAAAGATTGCGGCGAATCATTTGAGATTTCTTTGCTTTTTTCTCTAAAATACTTTTATGGCGTGACATGAAAATTTTGTATGGCGACCTTGTAAATAATGCATTTGTTCTTCCAATGAAAGAAAAAGAAAACAAAGGATTGACAAATTAAAGATCAAATTTCACGACGTGGAAAACGGAAAATGCAGGACCAAAACAAAATGGAGGTTGTAATTAAATATTCAAACAGTAAAAACTGTTAGGCATATTAACACAGCATATGTTTACGTCTATGGTAGGTTTTGGATTATATTTATATTAAGCAAGTTTTGTACCTCATTATACCTAGCAGTGTAGGCTAAGTCACAAAGGCGCAGCCTATATTGTTTGTAATTATCCTACAAGAAGAAAACCACCTTTCTGTTTCAGAGGCAGTCCGCGTGGCTTTACACAGAGAAAACGCGATCTCATTCTTAAACATTTTCTTACTCGATTAGAATGCCGTTGTAGTCATTTACAGTATGTTTAATTTTCAACTTTGTGCTAGTCGACAAAAAAGTACTAATATCACATGCTTTGGTTAATGTTTAATTGTTTATTGCATCTCGACTCAAACGCTCACGACTGCATCTGTGGCTTTCGTACTTGATATTCAGAAAAATCGTTTGCATTTACTAGGCCTTTTTACATGGACCTCTATTATTCACCGCTCAAAATTTAGTTTTTTTATTTTACGGTTCAGTTTGGTCCTCCATTTTCAGTCCTCCGTTTTCCGGTTGTTTGCTTTCTGCACACCTTACACAACACATTGCGCATGACGTTGATAGAGTCTTGTACAAATGAGCAATTATGAAAGAAGCAGCTCGTATAGTGAGATGCTCCATCAAAGTTTTGTCGACATTTCCGCAAAATTTGATTGTGATGATTATTTTACTTTTTTATTCTGTGAAAAATTTGAAAAAAATAATAATTAAATATTCCACCACACCATAACTGCGTCGCTACACTATCTTATAAAATACAAATGCAAGAAAAGCTGCCAATACATTTAATAAGAAGAGTTTTGTTAAACAAAAAAACACTTATAACCAGCATCGCGGTGAATGACTGTACAACGCTAGACTGGGTTAAATTAGACCCGTCTGTCTTAGTGCGGTCGCTTAACGACACAAAATGCGTTAAATTCTGCAACTTACGAGCACAAGTGTAAAATTGTCCCAGGACAAATCGCAATAATAGCAATTTAATATCATTATGCACATCGATATAAATTTGCAAGAAAAGAATAATTTGTCAAACACTTTGTTTAAGAATTAAGTTATTAAGCCTAGCTTGTGCACTGGAATACAGCGTTAAGACAATTTATATTTCAATATTTCACAAAGTAGTGTGACGACGCAGTTACAGTAAGGTGTGATAAATTTTGTTGCTGCAAATTTTATCGGAGTGTAACAGTGTAAGAAATGTGAAAAATTGGTCAAAATATAGACAAAAGTTTGACGGCACGTTTTTACGGCCCACAGCGCATAGAAGCACCTGCTTGTTTGACGTCACAAACGACTAGGCTACGTATCAGCAACAAGCAAGCAAGCGACCGTGGCGGCTCCTCACTATTTATCGACCCCGCGGCTGCTGCGTCCTTTTTACAATGTCGATTAGCTGACTCACAGCATGACTCATAATCTACCGTGTGTTATTTTGCGTCATGTCGCCGAGTCGCCGGCGGCAGTTATTGCACAGAGTTACGTGGCGGCCGCAGGTCGGCGTGCTTGGCTGGCGGTCCGTGACTGACTGCTGCACGGGCAACCGAGAGCAATCCTTCGGCGTCATACGTTAGTCGCAGACTATAGCTTTCGAATGTTTAAGATATCCATTCCGTACGGCATTTACATAGCATTAACCTACCACCAGCTACAGACGTGCTAGTTATACATGCCCAAGCCAAGCAAGTGTAATCGCAGTCGACGAGTGCCCGGAAAATGCACGAACTACTGCAAACTGCCGAAGATAATATTGCACACGTCGGCTATGGTCTGGCCAGGGCTATATATTTATAGATGTTCAACTTAAGTCACTGATCAGAGACGTTTCAGCATTTCGACTAAAGAGTCAATGATGTAAGTATTTGAAACAGAAAACAAGAAATGCACGTAAGAAAATTGCCTAGTTATAGCCTACTGTTACTTACTACGTTACTGTTGGTAACGTAGTTCCACTATGTGAAATAGCCATTGTTTATTAATAAGCCGTGGCTGACAGATTTAGCGTCGCTGGCGACGGCTAAACGAACTTAAAAGCATGCAGCTTTATAACTAGTTTAAGTCGGCTTGCAATGGATTTGCAGAAAAATCAGCTTGCGATGATGAAAGAACGACGTAGCTTAAGGGTCAAAGTGATTTCCTTGCACTGAATCGTTGACGCTAGCCATGCAAGAAGTGAGATGGGCCTGTACTTGGCTAATCATTCATGTAATGGGCCTAACTTTTTTAAGGCAGACCAACTTATGATTACTGTGCCGTAACATTACATCAGACAGAGAGTGGGCAGATGTACTGACAAACGGTCAACATATAAATTTATTTCTCTGGGAAATGATCCAGTATTCACGATTTACAAAGAATCCAAATTGCTGCCAAAATCTAATTGTTTTACCCTGGGCCACACACTACCTTTCAAAAAATTCATTGAAATTTGTTTCTGACTTTTGGAGATTTTGTTTAACAAAAATCATTATACACACAGAAGTAAGCTAGGGGCCTATAGCACTCGGGTCCCAGTCGCCCCACCCGACTATCAACCAGCTTCATGTCAGAAGCAGGGATTGCGTGACAATGATGTCGCAACGGCAACTTGTGCAGACAATTTTCTATCTCCTCGCAGATTTACGTTCTACGGAACGAAGCAGCACAAAAAACGTTCGGTCTTGGAGCTGCGAGGCACCGACACGGTCTGTTGGCGAAAGAGAACAAGCGATCTACACGCCGGGTTTTACCAGGCACGAGATTGGCATAGCTGCTGCTTTGCTGTTATGAGTCACTGTGTGTACACGGTATAGAATAGGCGAGTCACCGGAGGCACAACGGGCTGGCACCGCCAAAACAGCGTGTACGTCGTCGAAGGGTGGACATCGCTTGGGCGCGGACGCTGAACTTGGTAACCCAGCGCCTGACTGTCGCAGACGAGGTCAGCGGGTCTGACAGCTAGCAGCTGCTACTGTACGGATCGACACACCTTGACTTGACTGACAGTAGCAGCTAATCGGCCTGACTGTGTCACTCACTCATGCTGCAGCTGTCAGCTGTACTGATTGCTGTCACGGTAGCACCACTAGTCTGAGGCGCTTGCAGTCGCCGGACTTGTTTCTGCAGCCCAGCATCCATAAGACACGATGTGCTCGCCGTCTTCTTACTTACTTATCACCGCAACCGTCTCCCTGGTAAGTCGCAATTGGACTCAAATTAAATCAGTGAGTGGATAAATGAAAGAACTTTATAATAATTATGTTGAATGATGCTGGATTAAAACACTGGAAATACTGGACTGGAAGTTAAAAAATGTACTTTTTATTTACGTAAAAATAAAAATTAGTTATTAACAATATACATGTAAGAAAAGGATTTTGCATAACGAGTTGTTTGCGTTTTGCAGTTCCTACAAACGAGCATCTGCTAATACTGTGTTAGTGACTGAAAAATTCACGTGATGTTTTCATCATCGTCAATCCTTATTAGTATTAGTTGCTTGCACAAAAACGAAACTGTGTGATACGTACGCCGCAGTAAAGCCGCACATGAAATTAAGGAAAAGAGATAACACGAAGATGCTCTGCTAAAGTGCCCGAAAGCCTAAAAACCAAAAAAAACAACGAAACAAAATAAAACACAAACGTAAAGTAAAAAAATCAAGCTGAAACGTTATTATTATACAAGAAAGAAGTTTAAAGATGCTGCGTGGCCACTCGCTTCGTGTAGTATTTTTTTTCTTAATTATTACATCGCAACTCAATAATAAATAGGCCTAAGCATAAGTTTTTTTTCGATTTTCTACATTTCAATCCTGCCTTAATTAATCTTTTAATTTTTAGCAATTTTGTTATCGTGCATTAAATTTAGAGCAAAATAATAGGCTATCTATTATTATTATAGTCAATTTTAAGAATGACTCGATTGTACACTTCGTAACACCTGGTACAGTACAAATAAGCCCAAGAAATATAAGCGTAAATTGCGAGGCTACAATTATGTATTTTCCTACGTTTAATATGAATACCGGGTAATCTGATTTCTGAAGCATAAACCGGTGCTACATCACAATGCTACAGCATTGCAGCAAAGCACCGTGATATGAATGTGTGCACTGAATGAGTGAATAGAATATCTGTGAAGGGTTTTTGGTCTAATAACTGCATGCTGCATGCCATAAGCCTACACGCACTCAGTCATGTGTGTCGGCTGTCGCGGAAGCGTACACAACGCCGACTTTAGCGTATAAGCACTGTGCGAATATCATTCAGACATGCCGTATAATGTCCATAATCTTTTGATGTTTAATATTTCATGTCTGCGCAAGATATAAATAATGCAGCAGTTTTTTTCTTTGCACTCGGTTATAGTTTAGGCCTACATAAGATATGCTCTTAATGTTTTATAGCTTATTTTTGTGTCTGTGTCAAATAAAAACGATGCAATAGATTCCCACTCTACTGGGTTATGTTACTTTTTAGACATGCCGTAATTGTATGCATGGTGTTTATTTCTATACATATGCGTCAAATAAAAAATAATGCAACGGTTTCTTATTGCACACGATTCGATTATATTTAATTTAGACTCAGACAAATGCCCATAATGTTTTGCGTGGTGTATATTTTTACGTCTGTGCCAAGTAAATGACGCAACCATGCAGTTTCGGTTATTTTTTTTGTTAATTTAGAATTGTGACAGCTGAGCAGATTGGCGCACATGCCACGGTCTGCTGCTCTGAAAGCACTGAGCGTAGACGTACCTGCGCAGTTAGCATGCTCGTAGGTCTCTGACCTTTAACCCTATGTCGTTAACCAGGACTAGATCATGAAATAAGAGTAGTACGTTGTCTGCGTTTGTTCCGTCTTGAATGGCCCTCGTGGGTAGCACCAAGACCCACTTAACTGTACATTGGTCGTGTCTTGCTTATTGTGCTATTGTCGAGTGCGTTTTGCTTCGCTGGAACGCGAACAGTCACTCGAAACATTCACACACTTTAGTGCTATGTCCAGTGCTGTGTAGATTATGATTATACCAGTAGCCTACTTTGTCACTTTTTACTCGACATTCTTTCAATTTCATATATAGCGACTACAAAGCGATGCTTTCAAAATTTCAAACTAGTTACACAGCAGCTATACAATAATACGAGACAGAACATGTAGGAAAGAATGAGCAGATTTACATATCCTAAATGTACACCGTGGTCCATAAAACGTGCCAGTTTTTCTGAGCCGACGCGTGCGCTACCCAGTATCATTATGAATTCATTGTTGTAAACGGCCAAACTACAACTTCTGCATTTCACAAGGTAGTGTAGCGACAGCAGTAAGATGAGGAAGCCAAAACTATAGTCATTGGCGTCAAGTTCTTTCTTGCTGTTGCACGCCAAAAATTATTAAAATCGGTCAATGTTATACAGAGTTATTTGTAAAAAGTGGAACGTTTATTATGGACCACGATGTACAGAGCGGCTTAATGCAGAAACCTGTGGAATACCGCATATAGCCTTCATCAGTGTCAACGATGAATTTACGAGTTTTGCAGTCTGCTTTATTTTGTCGTGATCTATAATTTGCAGTAGTATCTTTTTCTAACTGAGTGGTTTTGTCAGAAATACAATTTATGATGATGTGAAGTAGGCCTAAATGTGGGCGCGGAAAAAGAATAGAGCCTACTTTCAAAATGACACGTAAATAACATCGACGAGTGGAAATATAGGCCTACAGAATAGACTAACAACAAACCGAACTGTTTGTATGTAAACAAGCGGACAAGGCTGTTCGCTTGATTTTTGTCATAGTATCGGCCTGCGGCCTCTATTCTCGGCTCTTCGGGCCTCAACTCGGCCTGCGGCCTCGATACACAACGATAACGTAGCACAGCGCTCATGATGCGTCACCAAGATGACGACGTCTATATGACGTCGTGATCCAGCCAACCACAGTCCAAACTGAAACATCCCTATTTTAAAGATATAGATACAAATTGAGTTAATTGGTTAAAATTATGCCTTAATGTCAAAAATATGCAGTCATGTGCAATTTTTACAGTTTTTTTCAGATGAAAATTTCGAAACTTTTGATATGTGACATGCCTTTCTATCACTAACGGTCTCTAAATTATATTAGCGCTGAAAAACAGTCCGGTGTTTTTGATCTGACCCAAAGTCTAGTTTTTGGCGCATTCTATACGTATTTATTCAAAATAGTAATCATATTGATAAGTACGTCTTACGTGAAATAAAGTATTGTGTAAATGGATGCCGATAATAAATGAGCTAAGAGTTCCGGGAACTTTTAAATCATTTGCTGTTGCAAACATACTTTCTCGTGCAATTTTTTTCTGCAAACATAAATTGGTGGCTGTGTTTATTAAGGAAATAAATGATTTACTGATTGAATTGAATAACTGATTATGTGCTGTCTTTGCGTCGACTGTTTGCCAGTTTTTGACAAGATTTGTGTAATGACAATGAATTATGCTTTACGTACACATCACCGATTTTTGGTGCTGTAAGATCTGTTGCGTTAAGTTGGTAGGCCTACAATGTGATGCGCGACCGTAACCTCTCGACTACTGGGCGTTAGGCTTACGTATCAATTCGTTTGCACCGGCATAGTTGTAGTATAACTGTACTTATATGAAGAGCTATTTATTGCTGTGCTATTTTTTCAGTCACACTGTAAATTTACCTGTCTCTATTGATTACACTACGGCTCAGTAGGTTTTAGTGTCTTTCTGGGCGAAATGGCTTGCTTCAGTTGTTGTAGTTTTTACACAGTGAAATATTGACAACTTTGTGATGCACTGCTCTTATTAGTGATGCACTGTTCTGTAATTCGGAGGAGGAACCAAGAAAGACAACCAAAGAAATGGATACAAAACATAAAGAAACTGGAAGACACCCGTTGCTAATTAAATTTGTTGAAAATGTTACGCGTAACGTATAAAAACCCAAATTTAAAGCTAAATTTTTAAGAATAGCATTATGATGAAACAAAATGCATGCAGCTGACGCTTTGTTTTCTAAACAATAGCTAAGATTTTTGTTATGCTGCTACGGCTTGTTTCCTGCAAAATAAAGATACAGGTCTGAACGCAGCGCACATGCCCTCTGATTCGTTCGCGATATTTGGCGCTATATAGCCTGGATGATATGTTTTGATTGATTGTCTGCATGTATGATTGATTGCACGTGCACCTGTCTGTATCCAGGTGATGTGTTGGTGGCGCGCGGATGCGGAGACGAGCGGCGGAAGCTGCGCGCACGCCGAGCAGTACATGCGCAGCGAGTCGATAGACATCATGACATTAATCAAACGCCGATATGTCGGATCGATAGCTTCGGTGTCCAACGTCGCAGCGATGGTATAACGCATACATTGCAATATTGTGTACGCAAAATTAGGCGGAATCGCTCTAACGCAAGCGGTTTCGTAGCGTGGTCTGTCCGTCGTCTGTCTTTTGTCAGTCGTGGACCCTGCTTAAACCGTTTAACGGATATGCATGCCATTTGGCAGCTACACTGGTGGGTACAATGATACGTTTTGTTAGATAAAGATCTTTGACTCCCTTAGCGAAAAGAGAAATTTGGGGTCAAACCCTAGGCCAAAGCTGTATCATGGATAGAAAATTGGTTTGAAAAGCCTATGTTTTTCAACTTTTTAAAAACCTAAGTAAAACTTTAAAAGTCTAAATTTTAGGCTTTTAGGCTTTCGTCTGTTGTACAATTTATAATACAAATCAAGTTTAATTTTTACGCGCGAAAGCAGCTACTGCTTTCAGCGCTCTTAGCCATCGCAATTCTGTCTGTCCGTCTGTCCGTCCGTCTGTCACACGGGTGGATCAGTCAAAAACTGTGCAAGCTAAGATCACCAAATCTTTACCGTCAGCTGCCTGGAAGTTTTATAAACCATAGAACTTTTCCATAAATTTGAAAGGGGTCACCCCGTACGAGGGCGCTAAATGAGAGGGGGTGGGGAAAATGTGCGATTTTTAGCCAATAAGTCGCTGTATCTCAATAACGGTGCGAGATAGGGGCCTAGATTATTATTAATCACTAATAAAAAGTCGTACACTGGCTTTCGATTACCACCGAATTCAATGACCTTGGATAACCTTGAACGCTAAAATAGGGGTTTTATGCCTTTTGGGTGATTTCGGGCTGCGAGACACATTTCAAGAGCGAATTGCGCCAAAAGCAATTGAGATAGACATTGACACGCTGCGTATGAAATTTTCAGCATTGAACGTAAAATTTCAATGGTCTAAGTCTCGATTTTCTAGGTTTAAGGAAACCTGCGCACGAGGGCATCAAAAAGCGGTATTCCCGTAAAAATCGTTATTTTACCGTTGTTGGGTCAGTCTTTCGTGAAAACGGTTGCAGACAGGCATGGGCATGCTGCCTATCACAATAAGCACTAATGACGAACTTTTCATTCGTATTATCATCGATGACTTTGAGAGATCCTGAACTTTCAAAATAAGGGGTTTTATGGATTTTTGCGATCTTCGGCGACGCACACTCTAAGAATAAATTGCGACGAAATGGCTGGAGATAAAATGACAGTTTGAGAACAGAAACTGCTATAGGTTTTCGCGCGTCTCGTGAGCATTAGCTTAAATTTCTTGTATATTTTAATAATGATTTTTGAGTTTTGATGTTACGACAAAATCCGTAAAAACCTAAAAAACGTTTTAAAAAATCTATGGTTTTCATCCATGTGTTCTGTTTTATGTGTCCGTCAGAGTGCATACGACGTATCTCCGTGTCTAAGCGGTGACTGTTTCGTCGATCTGAACACCGCTCAGTTTCTTCAGCAAAGTACGAGTAGGCGCCAGAAGAGGGCGCTGTTCGTCGATTTCACCGCTATACCGAATCACAAGTGGGCTACAAACATTCCTGTATACTTTAACTTCACCGGTGTTTCCACAGGTGTGTCTTTCATGCTTTTCGTTCTAGTTAAAATAAACGTTTTAAAAAGTTTTTTATTGTCTAAAATAAAAAGTTTCCAAACTTTGTTTATTTTGCGGACCTTACCATACCTTGCCTTACCTCCAGGGTGGACAGGCTCTTACACCTGCCCAGCGCTGAAGCCGTATCAGTTCGGCCCAATGCGCGTCCCCGAATGTAACCACAAGGTTACAGGTATAGCGGCTATAAAGCCGTAGACGGCTGTGAAGCCGAAACCAGCACAAAAGCACCGGTAACGTGTAGCAATCTGCTCTCACGGGTTTGGTCAGCTCTTAGTAAGCTCCTCACCTCCAGATTTTAGAAATCTTTCGGGTCATCGGTGCAAAGTCCCACCACCACGTCAAGGTGGCCTACCACGGTGGGGTATTTTGCGGACGTTTTTAAAATAAATTTTTAATGAATGTTGAACGACCAGTGTAAAAATGACGGTAATTTAAAATACAAAATTGCGCATATACGGAAATTGAAATGCTACTAATTAAATAATATGAAAAATTTGTATTTGTATTCATGCGTTATTTAGTATAAATACATCAATGTAAATGGTCAAACTACGACTTTTGCATCTAACAAGGTAATGTAGCAAGAGTAATAAGGTGAGGTTATTAAAATTGTAGTCATCTACAATATATCAAGTTTCTTCACGATGTTGCACGCCAAAAATTATTAGAATCGGCCAGTGTTTCACGGAGTTATTTGAAAAACAACACTAGCGCAGTTTTATAGACACGGTTCAGCTAAGCCGTGTTATGCGCTCGTCGCTTAGGCCACGTTACGCTTATTGTCCGTCTGTCGGTCGATCCTAGTGTCTGTTTGTCGCATGCGGGCTATTAACTGACGTTTAATTGATTTTTAAACTGTTTAACTGCAAATTGACGCACCAGTTGCTCAAGCCTTGGGAAACGTTTGCATTAATTTGCTTTTACTGCATATGCGTTTTTACGAGTTATTAGCCCGTATTGGTCAGACCGACTGGCGCTCGGACAAACGGACGGACGGACAAGCATAAGACGCATAATGCGGTTTTAAACGGTCGCATAATAAGTAACTAATTGTACGTCAATCGTGGTTATTTGACTCGTTATGCCTACATGTATTTCAGATACGCTACGGAGCGCGTTGCGGTATGTCGAACAGCAGACGTGTCTACGGTTTCCGACGGCGACTGACTTTTCACAACCGTACCTTTCAGTAATCATAGGAGACAGGTATGTGCAAATAATTGCCGCATCTGTGCTGCACCAATAAAGTACTAATTATGATGATTGCTAATTTTAGAATAACACACTATACTGTAGCTTACATCAGGAATATATTGCTTAGATCTACAACCAGTCAAAGTAATTTTTGGATATTTTTTTCGCAAAAAGTACTGCAAGAAACAGACAGATTCGCTGTATTGACTGCAGGTGGCAGCACTGTTTTAGACGGAGATTTGAGATTTGTGATTGCTTGTACACTGTACTTTGACTGTAGAATTAAAGCACGTAACGTAGAAGTGCATTGCTGAATGAATTGCTGAGGCTTAACGTATAATAAATCATTAATATTTTTAGATGTTTTATGTGTATTATGCAGTTGTACGACGTTCCTGGGCAAAAGCACAGACACCAATGCCACGCCGTTTATCGTCACGCGCAGATGTGCTAACACGGTACGTATAGACGACGTCTCACATCTGTTTCTTCTGAACTTTGTTTTAACAGATCATTAAAGGATAATACGGCATGCGTTAGTAAAACAATCCCTTACGAAAAACTTTATATCTCTTTAAGTTTAACCAACTTCTTTGCATTAAATTTACCGAATTTCTACAGGATTCAAGCCACATATCCTATAAATTTCATTAAAACAGCTCTAGGCAATTTAACTTGACAGTTTACTTTTTAAAGTGAATACAGTTGCGCCTTGAAAAAATGTTCGCAAAATCAACCTTAGTGAAATTGTCAACACTGCTGAAGCCTTTTTGTAACGTGCTTGAAAGCATCAGTTTTGTCAGTGACTGACGCTATTGGATTGAGACAACGTATCGAAAAACGACTTTGACCGTTGCCATTAGTAGTATTTGTTAAGTTCAGTCGAGAGTGGATTGATCTTTATTTTAGTTCAGTGAGCTGATCCGAATGCTGGCGAACGTTCTGGGGATGGCGCCGGAAAACCAGCGTCAGAATCGCGACACGTTTATTTACATCAACAACAGCAACATCGACAGCCGCAACTTGGCCAATTTGCAGCCGCTTCCCAGTTTCGTCCAAGCGACCGCTTACGACTACGCATCCATTACTCACGTCTATTCCAAGGTTATCGACGTGTTCTTTTAAACCCAAATATTTTTTGCGATGCTGTCAATTATGATAACGCCAATTTACACAGATCACCAAAGTAAAGCAAACAATTTCTGTCGTTAGTTCGGGGCGGTGGTATGTCTGCTTGCTGCAAACCGCAAGTCCAGTTATTCGTTGACACGGGCAATGGAAGGCAGCATAATGTGCTTCGATATCATTAGCTCATGCCAATCAGCTGCCACTTCTGAGATTGTTACAAAACGCTTTTGATCTTGAGTTCGTCTCATGTACGAGTTGTGACTTTGTCTTTGCCTTTGCTTTACTTTATCATCGCCCGGGGATAGAGTTGACACTTGAACGAATTATTGCCATAAAAGTTTTACAGCAGCTGCCGATTTGTCGGCAGTAGGCCGCAAATGCAATTTTTTAAAACGTCTGACCATATTCTATCTTCAAGCCGTGCGAAATCGACGAAATCATGCCAAATGTTATTCAACGTTAGCGCAAACGTTTCAGACGTGTCTACTATGCAATATTTGTTCGAATATTTCTTGCACGTGTACCCATGGCTTGTACGTGTCGGATTCGCTCACAGTTGTTATGTTTACTTTTTTTCAGTTTTTTTCTGAGATTTAGTTTTTCTTATTATTTTTTATTTCTTACCTTTTCAGTTTTTGTGTATTTTAGTTGTCTTTACTTCAGTCAGTTTTTGAATTTTGTTAGTTTTACATCTAACACTATTTCTATTCTCAGTATCTTTCATTTCATTTTTTAAACATTTCAGTTTTTTTAGCGTATGTGCTAGATTTAAGTGACAGCTTGTTTGTCAGTTTTTCAGTGCAAATTCCCAATTGTATTGTATTGTATTGTTTTGTATTGTATGCAGCAATTCGCGCGTGGCGCCGGCTACACTGTAATGCCGTACGATCCGCTCTATCTCAAAGTGATCGGTCAAAGAGTCGAATGGTCGTTTCTCGACGCCAAAGCCGTCAACTTCTACTACTGCAACAGTCTGTATTGCACAGTTCATTCTATTCTCTGTTCCTTGCTGTCAAAACAACTGTATGCATAACGGAAATGGAATATCGGTGAATCCACATTCTGTGATACCGCGATTTAAAAACGTTTAAAATAAAATAGATTTCAGAGTGTTTAGCTAAAACTTTCAAAGTGCGACAACGTCTAAAACTGTTCGGTCTAAAGACAGGAAATATATTAGCATTGGCACGAATGCAGTAGCACAAGCGGCTCATTTAGGTTCTAGTAGTTTATTTTTAATTGTTACATACGAGGGACGTTCAAAAAGTTTTGCAAGTCGATATATTAAACTAAAAAACTTTTCAACATCTATACAGTTACATCAATAAAACGCACATTTTTCCAGAACTCATGTGAGCTTAAAGCAAACATGACGTCATTGTAACTGAGAACGTCATAAGGCGTTTTATATCGGTCCATCCAGCCAGGTTTCTACCACAGACTTGAGTCATTCATTGTTTGGACAGCGGACACCACAGCAAAAAGTTTCAAATTTAGTAAAAAGTAATAGTTACTGTAAGTCAAGTCTATGCTGTATGTAGGGTGGTTTTATTGTACGAAACCAGAGTCCCGAACAGCTTGCTCGGTGATTTTAACTTTGGGAATGGGCTGCAGTGTCAGTCATTGCTGGATTTAGAGGTGATCTTCAGGGCTCGCTCCCAGGCCCCACACATTAAGGCTCCTTAGGCTGTACATTGTAAAACTTGCTTAACCTTTCGCAAAGACGACGGGTATCACTAACTGTTAACTTTTCTATAAAATTTTATGGACAACGTCAAATCCTGACGTGACATTGACATTAACAGAAGCGTTTTTATTAATGGCCAGCGCAGATTTCAGCTACTGTATAGGACTATTCATATTCAAAATTCATAAACGAATTTGTCAGGGCTTTCACAAAATCACATATCCCGGAATCTCACGGTTTGTAAATTCGGCTGCAAACTGGAGAATTGTCGTGCGTATATTTGTACTGCTTGCATTAGCACTCCGAATCGTATCTGTTTAACGCTTTGTAACGTCATAAATTTTAGTGACATCACATTGCTTTAAACTCATACGATTACGGGAGGAATATAACTTTTACTGGTTTATAAATTTTGAAAAGTTTGTTAGTCTAATTTACGGGGGCCTATCAAGTTGTAAACTTTGTCTAATTTTCGTCGTACGTATAATTTTTTTCACGGTTAGCACAGATTTTTGCTATTGAATATTTATAATCGCAAATTAGAAATTCATGGACGTACTTGTTAGCGCTCTCATAAAATCACATGTCCCAGGGCCTTGTGTTGGAAAATTCGACGGTAGACTAAAGAAATGTCATGCAACCGCGAGCCCAAATTTACGCTGATTGCGCTGGCATTCCAAATTGTTCCTGTTTAAAGCTCTATGACGTCATACGCGCTTTAGGCTCGTACGTGTTAAAGAAAAACATGCGTTTTATTAGTTTATAAATTTTGAAAAGTTTTTCAGTCTAACATATCGACTTGCAAAACTTTTTGAACGCCCTTCGTAGCCTATTGACTAAATGCATGAGTGCATGAAAGTTAGGTGCTTAATAGGCGGCACCAATGATTCTGGCTATAGGTACACATTTCTTTTTAGCGTGGTCTGCCTGTTTGTATGTCTGCTATCTGTTGTCTGCCACACTCGTGCACTCTGCTTAAACCGTTTAATGGATTTAGATGCTATTTGGCATGCACATTTGTGGGGTCTATTGACACATTGTGTTAGATGAGGTTCCTAACCTTCGAGAGAAAGAGGAAATTTAAAGGTCGAAACCACAGCGAAAACTTGCAATTGCGAATTGCTGCTGCCACCTAAAAAGAAACGATGAGTTCCGTTGACCAATGACAGCGATTCCGCTTTAATCTAAATTACTTTGGGTCTGCTTTTTTAACGATAGCCCGGTACGTGCGTTGTACAGGCGTGTGCAGTAACTCGTTGTCGTGTCAGCGAGGTGGTTACGTGGACCCAAACAACTGCGCTCAATGTCGCTGTCCTCACGGATTCGCTGGCACCACTTGTCAATCGCTGGCCGCACAAAGCCACGGTAACTACTGTCACTCATGTACCTTTTAACAAACGCAAACTACGATAGCATTTTCTTTTATTCTCTTTACTTTGGTAATTTTTGTGTTTTACTTATGTTTGTTTGTTCACTCGTCGAGTTATAAATGGTTAATAATTTGCTGAAAGGTAGAACGATGCCCAACTTGTTGGAATTTTGCCGCCGATCACGTTCCAAATCTGAATCCGAGGTTTCTGTCTTTTTGCCTGATTCATATTAGGCCCTATTGCAGTTCCTACAGACAGTCAAGAATAAAGCACAGCTATCGGCAGAAGCTTTCCTACGGTTCTATTACAGTACATTTTACCAGACCCGATATGCCTCTGTCGTGGTCTACCCTTCGTAAAACCTCGGCGTTCGTTACATGTTCGACATATGAGATGCGCATCATCCTCCTGTAACATTGCGTCTCGAATGCCTCTTATGTACTGTGGTTCTACCCTCATCTAGCGGGATGGAAAATGAGTAGTAACTTACTGGTTACAATGTGAAGACAGTATGGCTGACTGGGGTGGCGGTATGTTTGCTGGCTGCACCGCGGGTTCGATTGTTCACTGGCGCAAGACATGGATGGCTGCATAGTGCGCTGCGGTATCATTAGCTCATGTTGATCAGCTGCCACTTGCGAGATTGTAAAGCGCTTTTAGACGTGAACCGACTCGTATAAGCAACGCTATATCAGGTGATGTACCAGTACTTTAACTTTCTCTTAATACTGTTTAGTTTACCAGCTAATAACGATGTCGTGGTTGCAGCGGGGTGTGAGGGCCAGCAGGAGCTGACAGCGACAGCTAGCGATCAGTACATCACTTCACCAGGATACGGCTCACGTTATCAACTTTACACCAACTGCACCTGGAGAATATCGGTATGCGAATAGCACACACGGCTCAGTCATAATTTAAGTTTATTTTTGTCAGCATACACAACTAAAAAATATGTGTGTCCATTGCCGACGTATTTTCGATTTGAGCTGCGCAGCCTTGATCTAGATCTTTGACCGGGATGAAAACGGCAAAATTCGCGCCCTAGAGAATGCTCACGCCAATTATGTTTTTACGCTTTTTGCATGGCACAGACAGAAGGACGGACGGACGGACGGAAAATGCTCGTAATGCGGTTTATTGGCAATCCAAATTGGCAAATTCTGTTGTGCATAAATTCCGGATCATTCGGGATTTCTTACTATTGCAAAATGAAACATAAACCGAAACTGCGTTTTGTTCGCCAGGTGACAGCAACATACTCGTCCTAGGTTTGTGAGGTCTGATCGCTTCAAGTTATTATTAGGCTATTGTTGTTAATATTTTACTATTGTTCTGTTGTTATTACTAAGTTATTATTAATATTTTGTTGATGTATCATTATTTTTCTTTGGTTTTCGATGCGTTTTCGTGGCACATGGCGTATAGAAAGCGTCTGTCGTTTGGTTCTAGGCGCCTTCTTCCAGCAGTATGAAGATTCAGCTCAAATTCGTCGATTCGATCGGACTTTTTGAAGATCTGATTACAGCTACGTGTTGTCACTGGGTCGAAATACGATACAGCGGTTCCATCAATAATACGGGACCGAGGTGATTTGTCGATATGAATAAGTTACCTCTTTCGCGTACGTTTAAAAACTTGCAGCTGTCGGTGTCTCTTAAATTTTTTGCTTCGCGATCCAAGACTACAAAAGCCAGCGACCCAAGTTGGTCAGCATTGTTACGAAAGATACCACAAACACCTGACATGACTTGTATCTTATTTCAAGGTATTCAAGAAAGTCTGCTTGTTTGAAAATAGGACCATTTTTCTGTGTGACTACTTTGAATACGTTTATGTTAGTTAGTGAACAAATGAAGCCAACGTTACTAAACAAATATTTTCAGCGACTGGAGCGTCTTACATTGACTGTTTTTTACGCGGCCGTTCCAATAGATTTTTTTCGTCCGTCCGTCTGTCCGTCCGTCTGTCCGTTTTGTTCTATCTGTCTGTCCGTCCGTTCCGTAAGAGTTTCTAACTCGAAAACAATAAGGCATAGAAAAGATAAAATTAGTATAGACGGGGTAGGTTAGTATAGGCCAGTGAAGACACTGTTCGACTCAGTGATAAACTTGTACACACAAGTAGCCTGATGATCAGGTAATGCAATCAGTTTGAAAGAAACGTGAAACACTGAGATCGATGAAATGTGCCTCATATGACAGCAACCATGGAATGCTATTACGAGCATCTGTGCGTGTGGCAGTCTTAGAATTAGGCTAGTTTATAGCATTAATGACGGCAGCCGTCAGTGAGTGATAGCCGTTGCTCTGATTGCACGCCGACATCGTCCGTGCAATGAGCGAGCCATTGTCAGTGACAAGGCAAGAACACGCAAGATTAATGAAGTGTTTACACGATCCAGCAAACGTCCAGCAAACTTCCAGCAAATGTAATGCTGGACGTTTGCTGCCATATGTTATAATGGAGCTGGACGTTTGCTGGATCGTGTAAACACCCTATAAAGCTACCCGACAGTGCAAAGACTGAAGATAAAAGATGAAGCAATGAGCTCCTGTGTTTTAAGTGGACTTTCGTGCACATTTTTATTTGAGCTTCTGAGCTTTCGACATTGAAGCACTTACATCACTGACAACATGATATAAGTAGAATTACTTAGTTATTAGTACACATTTTTAAACTACATTTATTCTTTATTAGACATTAATCGCAGCGTTTAGTTCATACCTAAGCCTAAACAAAGTAAGTGAAAAGTCAAACCGTTCTTTCATGACAGGCTACTGCAAAAACAGTTAAGTTTACACCAATGCTGATCTCGCAGTTATGTGCAGTTTTTTTTTAAAATCAACGTGTAGTCCTGCTTACAATGACGATATTTCAAGTCATTTGCATGCCTTCGTCAGCTGGCTTTTCAGAACGCGTCTGACCGGATTGAACTTTGTGGCGTAGATGAACGGGTTGGCGCAGATGTAGAGAAATGTTCTAGTGCCTGATAAAGCTGATCCTCATGGATGCCTGATAAAAACGTTATGCATTCGGCTAACAGCACTCAGACGATCGTGATAGCAAGGTACTAGTGCATCAGATGTAGAGAAATCCAAGAACCATAACCACATAGTAACCGTCGTTAAGCTGGGTCAGGTCTAGACCGAGGCTCATGAGTACGACTATGCGGAGTGCGGACTCACTCATGAGTACGATGTAGGTCTTCTCGGGCAGCCAAGCAATGCCGTAGAATGCGCAGACAAGTATCATTGTCTTGACGACACTGGTCTGAATCTTGTTCGCCTGGGTCTGAGCGATGCTTGGTCCAACGGCATCATTGTGGCTTGCCATCACGCGCGCCTGGCGACGAATGACCATCAGAATGTTCCCGTAGCAGAAGACGGCGATCGCCAGCACAGCGACGTAAGCCGACAGAAAGTAACAGACGCAAGCGGCCACCTTGGATTCGACATTCTTCCAAACGACATACCCGTAACAGACACCGTGGATCACAGCGCTTGATTCGAAGCCCATCGCCAGTTGCTGGATGTAGCCGCCGATCCACGCAAATGCCATCGCCGAGTATAGCATCCAGTTGCGCAGATGTTTCTTACTCCAGACCGAGTGGATAATTTTCAGATAGCGCTCAATGGCGATGAATGCAAGATTAATATAAGAAGCGTGGACGCTGGAGAAGGAAAGACTTTCATTGAATACCAGCTTGCAGAGCCAATAGCCCTGTGATCCGGACAGGTGCATGTTGAAAAGCTTCATTGCGTAGACTATAGCCAGAAACAGACAGCTGAGGAAATCAAGAACATTCTGATTGACAATTAGCACGTGCTTTTTGTGCTGTTTTGAAACTACCAGCGCGTACAGGACAAGTCCATTGGCCGCCGTGCCTATAACGCCGATGACTACAACAAAGCATTCGAAGTACACTACGGCATCACGTGATGATGACGACGACATCATACCAGTTTCACCTGTAGTGGTCTGAGCCAGCATCTCACCTTGATGCGTTGTCATGACACCGGACAGGTGCCACGCCGTTGAAGTTTTCTCGCTCATATTGTTGGTCTGTCACATTAAAACACAGAGCAATAGTTTCATATGGTAATAATAAAATCGCATTTCTTTGCCATTCGCATACCGTTCTGCATAAATCTGCTGCATTAAGCCTATACTTTTTGCGTGGCATTATTCTACATTCGTATCCGTACTTCGAATGGCGCTAGCGTTGTCATTGAAAGCTTTTGACGTTAGTGCTTCTTAGATACACTCTGGATCTTGTAATAACTGTAGATCTGCCGAACTTTTTAGCACTTTTAAGCGTAATTTAAAAACTGAACTGTTTGACAGTGTCTAAAGTAAACTGAACAATGAACACTTAGCCTATATGGCCTCTGTCATCATGCACATTTTATGAAAAATTTTATTAATAAGGTTTGTAAACGTCGAATGAAAACGAGACTTATTTTGTTTGACATATTGTCGAAATCCAATGTTTCGAAGACACACGCTTCTAATACATACCAGACTTTAGTTGTCAGGCAGAAGTAAACTATAAAACTACAAAATCTGCTACCACCTTATCAGTAGAATTCCGATTTTTACACAATTACCTTAATCGCCGTCATTTTTATTATGGCAGTTCAATTTTTACTTTAAAAGTTTTTAAAACATTGAAAAGATAAACATGTTACAAAATGCGTTTTTATAAAAAAAACTAATACAAACGTTTATAAACGTTCATAAACTATGCATGAAACAAAAAGAGCACATTACCTCAGTAGCAACAGCAGCAGCAGCGGCAGCAGTAGCAAATTAATGATGCCGATGCACGTCTGCTCTGATAATGAGAGACAAACGAAAAACAACTGTACGTTTTTGGGGTGTTTACACGATCCAGCAAACTTCCAGCAAATGTAATGCTGGACGTTTGCTGGAAGTTTGCTGAACGTTTGCTGGATCGTGTAAACATCCTATTACAGTACGTATGATTGATTTTGCCGCAACAACGCATGCACTAGGCCATACGCGCCTGCACGTGTGCTACACAAGAAGCTCGGCTAGCGCTAAGAAAATAGGGCGTCGTTTTCGAGCATTTTGTTGCAGCCGCGTTAAACACCAACGCTACTGAAACGCGCGTGACCGAAATCTGCACCCATGTTTGTTTGGCATGATCAGAACTTGCGTCACTTGCGAGAGCTGCGTATCTTGCATCTTTTGCGTACCTTCTTGCGTTCTTGCGTACTTGCTTGCGTAGTTATAAATGCGTCGCCTGCGGGCGTCAAAAGTACACATTGGCCTTGCGTTGGGTAGGCTTACGTTGCTTTGCCTGAAACCTGGCTTCGTTGTTGATCTGTCGTCTGTGTCTATGACACGCAGGTTCTGCGGTCATCAGACGCCACCCAATTCAATCGTGACAGACGCCAGAGAAGTCCTTGTTCTGTTTCGCTCAAACTACAACGCCGACAGCGTCGAAAACATCGGCTTCAAACTGCTCTACAGGCTCGGTCCGTAACACACCAAAAGGCCTCTAACGTTCATTTTTTACGCGCGATAGCAGAATGCTTCGCGCGTCTTAGCCATCGTCTAGACGTCCGTTTGTCTGTCCGTCCGTCTGTCACACTCGTGATCTGTATCAAAACAGTGCAAGCTAAAATTACAAAATTTTTACCGTGGGCTACCTCAAGGTCTCTAGTTTTTCGTGACAAAATTTCGTGCCCCTGAGTGCGGGGTTTCCCCTCGAAAGAGGGCGTCAAAGAGGGGTACTTCCTTTAAAAGACGCTATATTGACTCTATTGGCTCTTTTAGTGTGAAAACGGTTGCAGATAGGTACACACACGTTGTTCATCATAACAAGCACTGGTGACATGCTTATTAAATTTATCAACATTGATGACCTTGAACAACCTTGAACCCCCAAAAGGGGGGTTTTAGTAAATTTTTCGCAAGTTTTGGATGCATTGCACATTTCAACACTGAATTGCGACGAAATGGCTGAAGATAGACCCAGACAACATGCGCATAAAATTTTCAGCATTCAACGTAGTCCCGACCCCCTACGTTCAAGGAGGCCGGCGCAGGCGGGCGTGAAAGACGGCTACCCCTTTAAAAAGTGGTTATTTTACAGCAGTTATCTCGTGTAGCGTGAAAACGGTTGCAGATAGGTACAGACATGCTACTTATCATAACAAGCACTGGTGACACGCTTTTTATTAATGTCAACATCGATGACTTTGAATGACCTTGAACCCCCAAGATAGATTTTAGTTGTTTTTTTGCGATTTCCGGCTGCGACACACATTTTAAGAGTGAATTGCGCCAAAATGGCTGGAGATGGACCTGGACAACCTGCGTATGACATTTTTAGCATAGAACGTGCATTTTTAAGAATCTAAGTTTCGATCTCTTAAATCCAAGGAGTCTTTAGGACGGAGGTCTCAAATTTAAGTACGCTTTCAAGATGCGTTAATATCTTATTGCTGTAGAGCTACACTGATTGCCAAAGTGGCAGGACCACTGCTATCGTGCGTCACGTGAGCTTTGTTCAAATTACTTGTCTCTTATTTGTTTGTTAGTAAGAGTTGTAATTAGTAATCACCGGATGTGTTATTATGTTATTTTACTTGAGCTTGTATAAGAGCGATCATTGACATGAAGCTCTACGAAGCTAACCCGCAAATGCAGCGGAGTCACTTTGAGAAATTGAAACCATTACTTCGTCAACCACATTTGCATCCATCAGAAATTTTCAGATTACAAGTAAAAACATTTCCACGCGTCAATAAAAAACAACATGTAACGTATGGTAAAGACAGTAAGCCACCTTTCGACTTATTCTTACAAATTTGAGAAAAATGCTTTACAAAATTATCAGAGCTTGGTGGCTTAAATTAGTTTCAGGTGCAGTCTGGCGAAAAAAACAAGTAGGCCTATGGGTAAGTAAGTAAGTAATTAGCAATTTATATAGCGCCAAAATTTCACAAAAGAATCACTACAGGGGATAAATTTTTATATTTTAAAGATTTTTAAAAAAATTTTATGATACTCCGTTTAGTCTAATAGTAAGCTTAATACCCTGATTATAAAAAACACAACGACACACTTAATAATATCTGTGAGAACTGAAGTACTAAAAATACTACGGCATAGCAGACTAGATGCAAACAGCTTTGTTTTAGTATAACTAAAAACAAACGAAAAACTGCACCAATATTTTGAAGGATTCTATTAAAATTTTAGGGACGGATAGCAGCTGGACGCACAGGATTTTTACGCTTTAGTTTTTCTGAGCCGCCAGTTATCCGTGTGTCGGTTTGTCTGTAGTGACGTGTGACCCGGCGTGGTCTGGGACGGTGCAGACGGACACCAACTCTTTGGGTGCCCGCCCCGTCTCACAGCCTCTCAGTGCATCCGGGTGCCGAGACCACTGTGCCTACGATCTACCCGGCTGTGTCGCTGTCGACATCGACAAGAACCAGCGTCCGTACCCCGGCTGCTGGACCCACGACGACCCCGCCAACCTGGCGAAGGTTTACCTGACACGAGGTGTTGAGCAGCATCGTCTCAATGACACGTATCCCGAGTGTCGAGTCTCCACCACCGGTAAGACAATCTTCGTACTCCTCGGCATTCTTATCCATCAATATTGTGATTTTTATGCAGCGTACAGTTAAACCGCTATACGGGTCTCGCCAGTCTGTCTATTTGTTTGTTTGACTCTATCTGTCTCTTAACTCGACAAGAAAAAGAGTTTAGAAAAACCACAATTTTAATCGACATGCCATTTTTCAGATCAAACGATCAAAATTTAGGGTTATAAGGTTGGGTTAGCATATTGCGCAGTGCAGCGTATAGCTAGGCGGATGGCCACGTGATAGGTCGGCACTAAGCTCACATTTTTTCTGTTTGTGATATTTACTAGTATTAAGCCTATAAACATGCATTAAACAACTCTCCGTACTCTGCACAAGTATAAGATTGAACTGTGTGCTGCTTTTTAAGGTTAAACGTGTATCTCTTTATAGGTATAGCTCTTTATAGAAACCATCTGAAAGCTACGTAACGTCACCTGCTATGTGGGATCGCACGGCGTTACCTGCTGGTTGCTTTTGATATTGGTTATAGACCGATATGATTAACCTGTCCAGCACTGTGGTCAACTCTTGATAGCGCCCCGACCGGAAGTCGAAGTCGTGACCTTCTGATCCAGCGTCCTAAACGTTACGCCACCGAGACACCCGTGCGACTGTGACAATGACCATCAATCCTCAGTGTCCACGCGCTCTTCTACCACTCAGTTACTTGCAATTCCACGGCATAACTTATCCTTTGGTTCTCGTTCTTTTCGTGTCTCTGTATCGAAAATTTGGAACTCCTTAACTCCTCAAATTTGTCAATGTCAAAACTTGGCTACCTTCAGACGTCAGTTAAAGACCCACTACTTTCAGTCAGCCTTTTCTGCTACCTAGCATCCATCATTCTATGCGCCCTGATTCTTTCTGAGATTTTGGCGCTTTATAAATCGTTTACTGACTTACTTACTTACTTACAATGACGGCGGTAGATTGTGTGTGCGTCTAGCGCCGACGACGTCGACAGTGTCTGGCGTCTGCGTGCCATGGCGCTCGTTCCCGAGCACCAACTCGCTGGGTGCCAGCAAGCTGTCTGGCGTCACGACGCTGGAAGCCTGCCGTGCGGCGTGTGAGGCAGAGCCGCGGTGTGTGGCCGTCGACTGGGACGCTACTGGCGGCGACAACGCCGGTTGCTGGCTGCATGACAACCGTGCTAACATACAGAAACAGTACGGCAGTCCCGGAGTGACGCAGTGGCAACTGACGCGATGTCCCACCACGACTGTCACGACTACCACCGTTCCCACTACCACTACTACCACCACTGCAGGTATGTGTCAGACGTAAGGCTGAACTGTACCGGGTAGCCCTTGGAACAGTGGAACATACGTGTTTCGGACAGTTTTGGTAACGATTAGCCTTGATCATTGCAATGAAATGTGGTCGTGTTGAACACTTAAACACAGTTTTCACTTTGACTTGTTATCTGACTGTCGAGGGCAAGGCATCCATGCCTCATCAGCCATTCGAAGAAATTTTCCCAATCTTGTTTCACTTTTTCTTTTTTTCTCTTCTTTCCTCTTCACTCTTCCTAATTTATTTTTCGGGGCTTTTCCTTTCTGAATCCAAAATCTATCTGAAACGCTGGAAAACAATTCCCGTCTCTGTGTACTTTATGATGGAACATTTTCTTCAGTTACGTTTATACAGCGTAGACGCTTTTGAATGTTGAATGTTGATGATAGGAGGTTGCGTTCCTACGTTCATCACACGGCGTGATCAGCATTCCGTGGGTGCTGACGCTTCGTCTACGCTGAAGACCGAAGACAGCTGCAAGAACTGGTGTGCCCGCACGTCGAACTGTTTCGCCGTCGAGTGGAACAATAACACCGGGGTCTGCTGGGTTCATACGAACGCCAATAACCTGCAGCGCATCTACGGCATGACCGGCGTGACGCAGTACGAAGTCGTCACACGCTGTCTTACCGCACCACCCACCCCAGGTCATCAGCATCATCATATATTTGCCAAAACGCAAGTACCATACGTAAAAACTCAAAAAAACACAACTGGCAAGACGTACCAGGCTAAAACAAGCGCTTACGATAACCTTAACTAATAGCGACAATGTATATCACCTGAAAATACGGCACCGCCGCGGTAACGAACGTTTTCAGTAGTCGTTCAGAGATTCTGTTCCGCTGTCGAAGTTTGACCGGCAGATTGTTCCACAGCCGCGCGCTCCAGCTGCCGCGAAGCTTTCGATGGTGTCTTACCGTGTTTGATGGGTTTGGTTGAATTTTTTTTCACGAGTCAGAAACGGGAAACGTTGCGTAGAAATAACCAAAGTCGTAACCACTGGAAGCAATACGATTCGACCTGAAAATTCCCGACAATCTGCTTGTTGCCCTGCACTTTGCTTTGGATCCCGCCGCTTACAGGGCTCCCCTAAACCCTTTAGTTGGATTATTGGAAAGCGGCGGTGAAGTCGAACTTCTTTTGCACGAGTCTGGCTAAAAACGTGCAAGTTTTGTCACCTAATATCGGCAAGTTTAGAACCTATTTTACCCCTGAGAAAGTAACTTTCAGACCATGCGCATTGCATGCGTACCTCATGACCAGGTGCTGCTATCTGTCGGCTTGTGCATTATAATAAATTATTTGTAAGATTTGTTGTTCGTGTGTAGCTCCTACAACAACGACGACAACGACAACGGCACCAACGGCAACATCATTTCGTATGTTTATTTGTTTGTTCTATTGATAATTTTTTAAAACACTGAAATAGACAAAAGTGTGCTTTGCATAGCTAAGGTAACGTTGGCAACTTGGCAGTACACTAAAACTGAAATTAAATACAAGTTATTTGGCACTATAGCGTTGCCGGGAACACGTCATTATTTATAGAGATAAGAAAAAGTCGGAAACAGAGATCAGCGCCGCCTCATGGGCCGTGTGGTTCCAGGAAGGTCTTTACGTTTTACTTTACGTTTACGTCATTATCACTAAATCTACAACAAATCGAATCGAGGGCTGAAATTGTTGCGTGTTTGAATCATTGCAGCGCCTACCCCGCCGCCTGCGGAAACGACAACCTGTACGCCAGTCTGGGCAACCTACGACAACCGTAACTCCATCAACGGCATCAGAAAGCCCCGCATAACGACGGTCCAGGCTTGTAGAGCGGCCTGCCTGGCGGACCCGCTGTGTAAAGCTATCGACTGGAACCGCGCAGGGCCGATCTACTGCTGGCTTCATCAAGTACGCAATGGACCTTACACCACTGAAAACGTTACGCAACATGTCCTGGTCACGCGCTGTCAAACCAGCCCCGGTATGACGTAGTTGTTTGGTTCTAGTAGTGGTTATAGTCTTAGTCGTAGTTGTAGTAGTAGCCTACTTGTTGAAGCTGTTGTCGTTGTCGTCGTTATACAGCTTATAGGCACTGTGCTCTGTCGCGCAAACTTTTATCATCATCATCATCATTATAATCACAGAAAGATTAAATGTTGCATAAACTGAGTTACACGCGGCAGTGGAGTGTCAAACGAGTAGGTCCGGATATGAGCTGTGAAAAAAAAGTCTTGAGACGCTGTCTGAAGACCGACAGTGACGGTGCAGAGGTAATGTAGTTCAGTAGGCTGGCACCAAAGACCTGACCTGTCCATTCCACTGAGTTCGATTTAACTTCGATAACACATTAATACTGCTGTGAACAGCAAATGTTTGCAGTATCGTCGTCGTCGTTGTGGTAGTAGTTAGAGTAGTAATAGTTATAGTAATAGTAGTAGTTAGTTGTTGTTGTCGTCGTTGGTAGCAACGACAACTGTAGCTATGACAACGTTTTCCTGCACTTTGATGTGGAAGTATCCGTCTTTGTAGTCGTCATCGTCGTAGTAGTAGCCGTTGTCACCGTTTTTACAACTAATATTATTACAAAGACATCGTTTGTCAACATTGTCAAGTGGATCATTAGTAGCGGTTGTTGTAGTAATAGTGCTAGTGAATGTTGTCGCCGTCGTAATTGTTTTAGTTGTAGTTAATATTGCTGTAGCAGTTGTCGTTGTAGTTTGTATTTGCTGTAGTAGTTGTTGCTGTCGTCGTTGTTTACTGCAGAGGTGACGACAACAGTTACAACGACGACGACGACGATGACGACAACGACTACGTCTGCTGAGTGCATTGAGACATGGACAAGTCGCGTAGGAGTGAACTCGGTCGGTGGTCAACCGCAGGCTGGTCTGACGACTCTGTCGCAGTGCCAGGCGGCGTGTATCGCTAACTACCAGTGTGTGGCGGTGGACTGGAACTCGCGACCTCGCCCCGGTGAAGCCGCGTGCTGGATACACACCAACGCCAACCGACGCCACTTTGCAACGCCCGGGGTCACTCAGTACGAGCTGACCAAACGATGCACGTCTCCACCCACCACCACTGAAACACGTCAGCTTGATTTATTTGTTTATTTCACAACAAGTAGCAATAGTAATAGTAGTGGTGGTGGTGGTGTTCTTAATCTTTCTCTTAAGTTCTGGTCTCGGTCATGGTTTCGCATTTTTTGACTTGGGCGGCAGTTTACCAGTCCAGGATGTAGCTGGTCTTGCGCGGTGCGTTCAGTTTTTGGTTCTAATTTTGAAGCTTACTGGCTAATCTGTTAAATGGTTCATGACTGTGCCTATTTGTGTCAATTTAATAGAGGTGATGTTCAGGTCTGGTATCGTCGGTTTTCGTTTCGACGTGCTGGAGTCTTCTGGTCGAGATTTTGTCTCGGTTACATGACTGATTACGATTTTCTTGATCAAAACTTGCTTAAAACCAGCTTTTGACTTCTCACGCAAACCTGTGAGAAGTCGCAGACAACGTTCTGATAATATAGATTTAACGGAATTGGGAAGATACCGAATGATGTGATTTCCGATGCGTCAACGTGTGTAGCGGAGTGTCGTCCGACGTGGATAATTCGTAACAACACTCACTCGGCCGGTGCTACGCTGATCGTCGAGCCGATCTCAGCGGCCGAGTGTCTGAGCAGGTGCGCTGTCACAGCGTCCTGTGTGGCAGTGGATCTGCTGACTAGTTGCGAGCCGCCGCAGTGCTGGATGCACCACAACCGCAACAACCTCCGATACCACTACCGCGGCGTCAACGTGACGCAGTACGAGGTCGCCACCCGATGTGCTATCATCGCTCCGCCCGTCTCAGGTAGTCATTTGATCACTGTGAATATGCAACAATAAGTGAGAGAAACTAGAAAAATAGAGCTGCGAAAGTCAGTGATCAATCATAAAAAGTAATGATGATTTTAATCGTCGAGTTCTTCTCAATTAAAGTCACGTCAGTAAAACATTATTGGCCTATACGGAGTCCACACAGCCCACAAGGTATGGCCTAAGGCTAGAGACCTGCGTTCTCGTCTGTACGCCGATGACACTCAAATATGTGGTTTCTGCTCTCCGGAAGGAGCTCTCCATTTCTCTGGGATTCAAGTCATTAAACCACCGACTGCATTAAAGACGTGTTTACTCGGATGCGGTCGAACGGCCTTTAGCTAAATGCCGTCAAGATTGAAGTTCTTTGGTGTGCGTTAACTCTCTGACTTAATATATGATTCTGCGAGTGAATGTATGGCGGTGTGTACTGATGTAACTACAGGAGGCTGCGGCGGAGTTGGCGCATTCCCGGGCCAGTTGTGTCAGCCGTGCATCGTCCAAGTCTCACCGCCGCGATATTGCGCCAAGCGACGCTGGGTCCGACGCGGGTGGTCGATCCAGTACGTACTTTCTCTCTATCCTATTTCCGTAACGCAGTCAAGTACACCTGGTATACCCCTTTTACACGATGAAGCTGGCTCAACGAGCGCACAACGAGCTGGCTTGATGAGCTGACAACCGGTATGTCGCCATTAAACGGTGTAATATTTCAAACATTCACGAAGCTGGTTCATTAAGCGCTGGACGAGCTGACTCAACAAGCGCTCGACGTGAGCCGATCGAGCCAGCTTGTTGAGCCATCTTCATCATGTAAGCTTGGTATTAATCGGAGTTCGAGTTCAATGAGTTTGACGATACAGAACGTTTGTAGAATTCTGTGTTCACAATCTGAACATACGGTGAAAACCAACAACAAATAGATCGTTAGAAATAATATTGTCCGTGGACGCTACGTTAACAAAACAATTAGTTATATATATCAGTATGATACGCGCTGTATGTGCTGTTACAGATTAGTAACGGTGTATATACTCTGCCAGACGCACACGTGCACTAGCGGTGCTCATCTTGCCCAACTGCAAGGAGTCCAGACTTGCGTCTGTACGTCCAGCCAATCTTTTTCTTACCTTTTAAACTCTGATCGTGACAGCATGCTTCGCTGTATTGCGCAATAGGCACTGACAGAATGTAAGCCTACTGCCAGGTGTGCTAGTGAGCTAGTGAAAGAATTTGGAAAATATGTCGATATTTGACGAAGTTATAAAATTTTGAAACTTGATGCGGTTTATTGGACCGCTCGATAGACATCCGTCCGTTTATTATGCGGCCGTTCTAATAGGCCGCAATACAAGTATTGCCCGTCCGTCTGTGGGCCTGTTTGTCCGTCCATCTGCTAGTCGCGTGCGGCTCCTAACTCGAGGACAAAAACGTAGAAAAAACTTAAATTAGTGTGATCGTTCCACGGGGCATGAGTAACCAGTGTACCATATTTTGGATTTAAAGGGTGAAAGGTCAGAATTAAGGCTAGGGTTGCGCAGTGCAGTGTTAGCAGGAAACCGCATGTTATGTCGGCACTGCGCCGATAATGGGAATATATTTCTCTCGTTGGCTACATGATCGCTTAAGAACATTTTTCATGTATGCCGTTTGTAGGGGTCGGCTGGACAAGTTGGTCTTCGTGTAGTCATCCGTGTCGTGGTCAGCAGCATCGCAGCTATTGGCATCTTGCCAGAAGCCACTACAGCATGTAAGATATGTTACACTTTTACACAGTACATGCCGGCAATTATCTTGCAATATTGACTTCACACAACAGTGTTTTCATTCGTGTCCACTAGGCCTAAACGGTTTACTGAACTTACCACTACAGGCCTGTTCAGTTTGCTATAGCTAAGCTTGTATCAGCAAACTGCTTACGCTTTCTCGGTTAGTGACAAAATGCACCACAGCAAAACATTATTTAAATAACTGACGTTATAGACTATAAATTCCATGGGGCGCTGAACTTCGTTTTCTTAGCTATTAGCCAGACACCAGTTTACACTGCGAGACCACGGATACGGCACTATAGTACGGTATGAGGCGACGCTAATTTCTGTTTCCTTAGCCATAATCATGCCGGTTTCGCTAGTACTCATTGCGCATACCCAGTGTACCCACGTAGGGAAGGCCAGTCCGAATTGACCTGGGTTTATAAGTGACTGAAGTCGTGTGTTGAAATTTGTTTCAGTGTCTTTTAACTCTTGTTTGCTTTGCCACAGCTAGATTTCGTCATCGAGCTGTAGCAAAAAATGTCGTTGGTTTATTTTGAACAAAAATTAACATTTTTGTGCTATGTAAAAAACTACATATCTGTAGTACCCGGTAGGGCCTACCGTATGTAGCTGTAAAAATCTACTGTTTGTAGAATCGCCCGCTAGCTAAATTCTACAAAAGATAATATGTCGACAACCGAATTTGAAATTCAGAGATGCTTGTCAGAGCTTTTAACTCGAGAGTAATCGACAGTGATGTATTTTAGCGAAGCTGTGTGCATGCTTGTGTTGCAGATCTCAAACTCAGAGACGGTCTTGCAACACTTGGTGTTGATAACACTCGATGAAATCAATCATTCATTCATTCCGCATATGTTGTCTGTGATGTCGCCGTATTTAATTGTCCGTGCCGTGCAGTAAAATCATCGACGTGCACTCGTGCAGTCCGCCATTGCGATGCACGCACTGCCTTCGGTCGTGGCAATAAAACTGTGGTTTATAAAGTAGTAAGCCCTATCTTTCATACACTTATAGCTTTGTCAAAATGTGTCAACCAGTTATCAAAATTCTTTTACTAGCCACGTTAGTAGCCAAATTCTAAAAGATTCCGTCGCATCTTGAACGCGTCGTCAAGCAGGCTAGGCCTATAAACAGCTTTAGAATATACAGTATACTACAAGTCTACACGTTACAAGAGTGACCTATTTCAGAGGTAGTGTAGCGACGCGTTTGGGTGTGATGGGATCTTTAATGAATACTTTAATATTTACTACCGTAGGCAAGTGCAAACTTATTGCAAAATATATCGGCAAAATAATGGTGAATAGGTCAATATTTGACGAAAATAGAGGCTTACTTTTTGTTGGACACCGTGTAGATTCGCGACTACTTTAAAACACGGGATTTGCGTACGCGACTGTCGAACGTAGGTGATGGTGATGTTGGCGTCGGGGTGTTCCAATGTATGCAGTTGTGGACAGTGAGCAATTGCCAGCGTAAACTGCAGCTGTTACAAAACAAGAAGCCCAGCTGTCGCTAGGATAGCCGACCGTATGACCTTCAAAGTCATCCAAGATCGATCATTTTCATGCTATCTGCCACTCCCTATTAGTGATTAATACTAACCTTGGCCCTATCTCTCACCATTTCTGAGATACGGCCACTTATAGCTTGAAACATTCCATTGAAAATTGCTGCAGGTGGAGAAATGGTTACTATTGACAGCTTATATGAAGTCGCCAGCGCCCTATCCGGTGGTACCATCGCCGAACCCCTATGACTTACTGTTTAGCCACAATGCTGCACGATAGGCAAAACAGTGCGTTATGACCCTTCAAGGTCATCAAGGTCAATGATTTTCATGTCATTTGAAAGCCAATATACGATTTCCTATTAGTGATCAATAGCAACCTAGGCCCTATCTCGCACCGTTTAGCCACAATACATCCGACGACAGACAGACAGAGGGACAGACGACAACTCGCACCATAAGCTCGACCGTTACTGAAGTACGGTCGGCTAACAAGTAAAACCTTTGACCAAGGCTATGTATTGCGCACGGTTATCGTGCAGACGATAATGCACAAAACCTTGTGACGATGACCTTGATCGTATTGACCTTGACATTCAATAGGGTTCCAGAATTCACAGTGTATCAAAGTCAAAGTACATGTTCACAAAATTTTATCAAGCTAAGCGCAGCGGTTTACGAGTTATCGTGGTTACAGAGAAACAGAGCAAAAACTTTGCGACAAAGCTGAAAACAATACTGCCGTCGCTTCCTGGGGCACAGAGCACAAAGTAGTGTACACATGAAACAACAGGCTCCTGTCTAAAAGCCAAATGGCAGAAAATGCTCGAATTCGATTATTTCAAATCTCACCATGACTCCATTTTAAATTTCGAGCTGTCCGGCGAATGCGATTGTGATTAAGAATCATTTTAATCACGAGTCAATCGCAGTACTAACTCGTGTATAGCCCACCCAACTGCTTTGTATTGCTGGTACTAGTGTCATCGGTATTGCCGAATGGTCAAATTACTTTTTTCGGCGTAAAATAGGCCTATCCTGTAACAATCAGGTTTATATAGGCCTATACCTGACACCGACGTGTTTGGGGGGTACAGGATGGCCCAAAAAACGGGGCCACTCTGTTATATAGCTTCTAACTTCAGAAATGCTGCGTAGATCTACACGATTTTTTGCAGAAATCAAGGTCGTTTCATTCTCAACACGAAAACATAAGTTATTGAAATTAATTATGAGCAACAGTGGCGCCACCTGGCGAATACGAGTTACTATTTCAAATGACGCTCGGCAATTGTTTCAACTTTTAATAAATTAAAAAAGCAGATGAATAACGTCATGCCAAGATCGGCAGCAAGTACTACTGCGACAATGTAATGGCACAAGGTCTGCTGCCCGACATCCACGCCAGATGCGGCCGATACAAGTGGACGCTGCAGCAAGACGGCGCTCCATCACACACGGCGAAGAA
>Ga0056128_1000332_pt1 | contig 39270 bp, 33 predicted proteins | sample WorMetLIZISLAND2_FD_71113 | JGI IMG/M metagenome (GOLD analysis project Ga0056128, IMG submission 71113) | Marine gutless worms symbiont microbial communities from Max Planck institute for Marine Microbiology, Germany - Olavius geniculatus... ... | reverse complement strand
CGCGTGCATGCCGCTGCGAATATTAATTAAAATTCGCTGCGCAATTAAAGTGATGAAACGCAACACATGTGCAAAGAATCGCCGCCAGCGTTGGTTGGTCGAAAAATTAGGAGGGACTCTGGGGTCAAGTAATTTGTGGAGAAAAGATAATGCGGATACGGCGGACGCCTTGAGTGAAACGCGTGGAAGTGGCGCATTATGTACGGTGAGTGACGAGACACGGCGACGAATGCATGAGAAGACAGGCAGACACAGCATCACACGGCTGCAGGTAAAGCCGCTATCAGCCGGATACGACGGAAATGAGAGTCGACTACTGACTGTGACTGACTGCGCTGTGTCCTTCAGACAGTCGTTAACAGCGTCGGCGACTACGTGACCACGCGCACGTACACGCGACAACGACGCACGGTCGCAGTCGATAGAAATGCCGCGGCTAGCCACCCACGCTTTACCTGCAGCTCCCAGCACCAAGCCTCAGCGCCGTGTGTTAATAACGCCGCCGACGACGACGCGCAGCCCACCGTGTGCTACCTTATCGACTTGAACGGCTGCTGCTGCTGCGTTCGACCTCGATGACGTCACACAATTTTACATCACGACCAGCATGCCCAGACGAACACATACGCCCACCCACAGAATGAGTTGGATCGACAAGGCCACACAATGACGTCAGCAGCCACGTCACAGCACTGACAAGATAAGACGAAAGGCCTACGCAACGATCAGCAGCATCCGACAGTGCATGCTAAAAATTCACGCCTTAATCTATCCAAAGATAGCCAAGGCCATGGTTACATGAGTAAAACGTTCAAACAAAAACATCTGCGAAACAGATTTTTTGCCCTTTCACATATAACCACCGTCCAAATTAAACTGATCTTACTACGGTTACTGCGCGTATAGTGTATTTTGCTTTGCTGGTCCCGTACCATTGTATAGACCCCTAAGCCGCCGACTTATCCGCCGCCGCCGCGCCGTGATTTTGTTAAGCCGCCACCGCCGCGAAAATCGCGGCTAATTAAACCAAGACCTAAGCCGCGAAAATGCTAAGCCGGCCGTGAAATTCACGGCTAGCCAGCTTAGAGGTCTACCATAGTACGATAAATAAAAAAAAAGTTTCAAACAAGATCACTGGTATACCACGAAGTGCGAGTAAAAATGTTGTAAAAACTTTAAAAAATATTTCAGCGTATTTACTGCTACACATAACCACGTCTGCAATAAAGATTTTAAAGACATCTACGACAAATCTTTCATAATATTTTTCATCAAAAATATTTTGCCACCAATATTTAAAAGTTAATAATACTTTTCAACGAAATTTGGCGAAACTTCACAGATTTATTGCGGATCAAATGTCCGAAATTTTATTCGGATCATTCCACTTTGACATCTCTATTGTATATTGTCTAGAGGGTTACTTTTTTCCGAACACAGTACTGTAAAGTGCGCTGCGCATCGGTCACAAAAACTGAACTGCAACAACAATGCTACGTTCACACTGCTGATCAGATCAACTCGATCATTCCGATCGCCCAAATTTCCTGACCAAACTCAACCAAAATTTTCCCGACCACACCAGACCTCGTTTCCCGATCAACTAGATCTCTACTAGACGCAATCACTTGACTTCCTGACTGGACTATTGCGGACTATTTATCCGGCAGCCGTACAAATACAGCCTGCAGCTTGTAGACCATTTGTACGGCTGCCGTATTTTCCCATAGTGAATGCAACGACGTGTGTAAACTGTAATTCAACTATCTGAACCAAGGTGTTGGATTTTAACTGATTCGCAGAGTGGTAGAGTCATTATTGTCGTTGACAAAATCTGATGATCCATCTACCGGTTTACATTAATAATGATGTCATCGTTGTATCGTAAGTTTTCTGCCAGTTAAAAATGCACCAAATCAATTTTCGCCAAGGCTCAGACCTCGCTGGGTAGTGGATAGCTGATCACGCACGACGCTCATCTATCTCTTTCTCAATGTCACATGTGGCGTCTCTTTCTCGGTGCCTGGGTCGCCTCACCGAGGCTTAGAGTGAGCCGCTTCATCATGCAGTGATCCGTTAACATTAAGTGCTACTTGCTACAGCAACAGTCTACAGGTACGTAATCATACTACGTGTGTAGTTTATATCTTACCCACATTCCGACGACTGTCCGCGTTCTAGGAGAACACAGTTACAAGTGTTCGTGCGACGACGGCGATGTGTCTGGTCGTTTCGGAGTCCTCGAAGGCACCACAAGACAACGGCAGCAGCGACTGGCTATCAGCAGACCGCATGCCATGCAACAATCTACCAGCGCCTCGACTCGCTCAACGTTCTGCATTCTACGCCGGCGATAGACCAGCAACGAAACTAAGGTGCGCCGCCGTGGACTGACGCAGACGTACACACAGCCAGAGAGAGAGAGAGAGACACTGCACGGCCAACCAGCCAGCAGAGCAGAGCAGACAGACCTAGCGAACGCTGTCTAGCTGCTGCCGGTTAAAAAATCTATATGCACCCGACTGCAGCAGGCAGTAATGGGCAGCCGGCCCGAGCCGATAGTAGCGCGTCGTCGTCGTGCGATTTTCCAATCTTACGTCGAGCGTTCACGCATAAAAAATGCTGCGCCGCCGATCGAGCGTTCGCCGGATAAAAAAATAGCAGCCCAGCAACAGCCAGCGCTCGAGCCCGGCGTCCAGAGTGTTTTCGGGAGGTGGGCGCGACCGACGAGCAACGTAAGGCGTCACCCCTCGCCGTTCGAGCAGTGAGCTCTACCGATGATGTAACTGGCACGCGTGGTCTGAGCCGATAGCGACTCTACTCGAGGCGTCGATCGGCCGCCACACAGCATTGGCCGGTCGGCCAGCTTGATCAGCATGTTACTGCTAGGCTGACGATAATGTTTTACAAACGGCCGAACGTGTGCGTGTGTCCAATCTCGATCTACAGGCTCCCGTAGTTGTATACGCTAGCTACAGCAATTATGGTCGGCTGCGCTGCTCAACGCAGTTCTGGGCTGTTAGCGACGCGTATCTATCATGCAAACCCATGCAGAGAACACTATCGGAAAAAAGTAACCCCTAGACAACGTTCAATAGAAATGGCAAATCCGCAGTGATCCAAATGAAATTTCATACACTTGATATCGACAAAATCTGAAAAGTAAACGCATAATTTTCTTAGAAAATATAATCTCATAGCTGAGTTATAAAAATTCTGAATATCGTATCTCAGTTTCAGCAATATAGCATTACTCATTGCGACTTCTTCACTCTTCGACAAAAACGCCCCTGCCCGCAACAGCTAAACTCAAAAAACCCAGATTTCATCACTCCAACTTTGCAATTAGATGTTGCATTGTTGATTTAGAATTTTGTGTAATCAGATGTTATTTGCAGAGGCACCGAAGACCACAAAAAGCAGGCGGCTTCGTACTCGAGGGCAATGGAGTAGTAACCGGAGGAGTGGTCGAGGGTGGGCAGAGGGGGCATTTGCCACCTCACCCCTAAATTTTAAGTTGTCTGAATATTGTTGAAAAAATATTCGTTTATTTGGTGCTGAACATTTTCGAAAAATTTAATAGCAAAATTAAAATTCTGAGCATCTATGACCTTATTCAGTTGTTGTGCGCATCAGAATGATGTAACGGTGTCCAAAGTCCTTGGTCAGTGTGTCCAAAAAGCTAGTGTTTCAGCTTTTAAACGTTCCATGAAAGCCGCAAATGTTCCTGTTTTTTAATTATATGAAAACGCAACACACTAGCATGTTTATGTTAACCAGAGGGCACTTTATCACCATCAAAATTTATGCTGGGATAATAGGGGCAGGGGGCAAGAGGCACAGGGGGGCGGCTGCTCCCTTACCCCCATCTGGCGGCGCCCATGCCACAGAAGTCTTCACATTTCAGTGCTTTGCACTGCTTTCTGTTTAAACTATTTCAGACTGTACGTCGCCTATATACGTTAACTGAATTAGTAACTACTGCAGTATAAAAACGTTCACTTTAACCAGTAAATATAATTTCAGTGCAAAAAGAATCAAAGAACACACAAATTCTTATTTGTGTACAAAATACACTGGTAATGAAAAGAAAAGAAATGAAAATCCCAACAGTTAACCAATAATGTAGGCCTAGGCTATATCTAATAGTGCTATAAGAAAGGAAAAGCTTTAATTTATTATGCAGAATTATGCAGATGGACGCAGCTCAGTAAGTCTAAGTTTAATCACATACCAAAAGGGCATTTCTCTGCCCCCGTGCAACAAGGGCAGGGGGGGTAGCTGCCCCTGTGGCTCCGGCGCCCCTGGTTATTTGCTGGAGTTATGAACATGTACAAAAGAAAGGGGGTCGCTGTTTTTCCAGACACAGTGTGATGCCTGGTTTACACAAAATGCAACACAAAGGCCCTACCTGCTTTTTATGCAGATGATGCAAGCATTGAGCAGTTTTTATTTTCCTGTGTTGCACTGGATGGAAACCAAGCTCAAAACGACATAATGGACTGATACAATGTAGTAACAACAACAAACGTTCCATATATTAAGTCTTGGACTGACTGAAAAAGCAAGATCAGCTTGCACCACACGCTTCGATGTTATTTAAGGAAAGTGCCACTCTCCTGTCGGAAAAATATATGCAAGACACGACACTTTTGATGGATAAGAACGATTTAATGCAAGCCTGTAGTCAGACTTTGCCAAAAGTGTGTTCGACTACCAGTGATCCAGCTACGGGGTTTGAGGAGTGCTGTAAGTGCCACTAGTGGGGTTGAAGTGAACTTCCCAGCCACAAACGCATTTTAAGCATTTGAACATCTGGTGATGACATTTTTATTTTTATATGCAACGTTTACTGGTTTCGGCTAACAGGGTGAGAGGGGGGTCGATCGAGCCCATATAACTGCCCATTGGCTGTGGGTCTGTAATGCCGTGCAACAAACATGATAGTAATACTACAGAAAGCACCATCTTCGCTTTGCCAGCGGTTCACTTATGCCCCCTTTAATGCAATGGTAACGAAAATTTCAAAGTGATCCAGAATCCAGGATTCCTGCCGGATCACGCCCAAAATTGAATCACTGGTAGTTTGTGCCATGCCCGACATACCCTCAAAATTTCAGAAAGATACGTCCATAACTTTTCGAGTTATCTTGCTCACACACAGACAGGCAAACAGACAAACAGACAAAGTCCGACAAAAACATAACCTCCTTGGCGGAGGTAAATACTAACAACAGTTAACTGACACTCAGCTAAAGTAACTAGTGTGTTAAGTTCATCATACAGATATTAAACAACATCAGTTTTATCATTACATGTAAGATATGCAAGAATCACACTATTGTAACTGTTCTGGTACAAAACACTCAAAATTCAGTAATTAGTTTATCCAGCAACTTGCAAGCACAACAAAAGTGTACGAGCATGAAGTGTTAAAACTGGGTCCAGATGATAACAAAAGCTGCAGTCTCCAATCTGTGAGATATTTGTCAGAATTTTGTAGCTTGCGTAGGGTTCCGCGGCAACAAAAAGGTTGAAAAACACTGCACTATTGAGTAAGCAGGCCACTGAACAGCGTTTCGACATACGCCAAAAATTTTCAGATATTCTTTGCACAACCTCAGTTGCCCTGAAACCACAAATAGTGTCTGTGTCCCATTTGATATGGACCATGCCTGTGATTTAAATGGTAAAAAATACACGTAAAAACTGTAAAAAAATACATGTATCAGCTACACAGGTTTTTTAAAATGACATCAGACTGACCAGCAAAGCCAGCTTTTGAAAACAACAACTGACTAACTCTGAAATCAGCTTATCTAAATGAACTATAAAAACAACTACTGCAAAACTCGAATAAAATCAATTAGGCAAATTAGGCACTGGAAGTATGTAATACAGCCTAGAGCAGCACACATGCACACTGCACACAACTGTTTCATCAACATATTCCATGTCTCCAAGTCTAAGTGACAGTTCACAAAATGCTTTCGCAGCAATCTTTGTACACCGCTGAACAATGAATACATCATACAGAATGGAGGCAAAGTCATGACATCTACTTTCTACGCCCAGCCTTTGAACGGGTGGCAGTGGAGCGTGTGCAGACCGACTTGGTGGCTCTGGTGACAACGAGGCCAATGGGCGGCAATGCATCCGATTCGCTGTCAACCTCTTCTTTGATGTCAGCCACGGCTGGACCACCTGAAAATGATGCATTAGTTACACTAAGACAACACGCAGCAACAGCGTCGACATAAACTGGATTATTTTACACTCCAACCAATCAATCCCATCCTGGGCAAAACCAGAAGCAAAGCTAAATCTAGTCCCACATTAGTAACAACCAGAAATTGGAGCAAGTTGCTGTCAATACTGCAGTTTGTCTTGTTCGAGTTTAACAGTGCAGCATCTTATGCTGGAAAATTTACAGCACAGTGGCTTTAAACTACTGAAATTTGATCAAAACAACATAAAATTCAGACAGATTTATGATCCAAAACACCTTAATTACTCATCACCACCAATTACAATGTCTCCTAGTCAGACAACCACGGTCACTTTCACTTCCGATGGAAAAACTATGCATAATGCATGTGATGTTATACAATACTGCATTCCGAAAAATTGTGGGAGCTGTTACTGATTTTCTTGTTTATTTGCACTGATTAAAGTAATCCATGGCTAATGTGTAATCAGCCGTTATAATAATGTTAATAAATGTCAGTCTGTCTATCTAACTAGTGACAAAGCACAGTCGCTGGCTAACAACCTTTAGTGGCTGATTGTTCGAAGTCATCGTCATCATCAGAGCTAAACTGAAGGACCGGCTTCCTGCGTGTGGTTTGTCTGCTGGAAACACGTTGTGTGTCCGGCTTCACTTCATTCATGTCTATATTCTCTTCATCATCGTCATCGTCGTCACTGTCATTCTTACGTCTTGGCTTTCTTCCTGCGGTAAAACAATCTCTTTCATTTAAGTTAATGCTGACGACACAGCTAAAAAACTTGCAACTTTCTTGTAACAAATCTTGGTACAAGTTGTTGTACAATGACTTTCTTGCACAGACTACAGCAGTGCTCTATTAAATGCAAAAAAACTTGTCCAAAAAACATAAAAAAACACTACTTGGACAAGTCAAAACCTGGTCATTTTCCACAACACAGCAAATAGCTCTCACAAATGCAATTGATTTCGCCTGACTATCAGTTTGCACTAATCCTTGTCCTAAACAGGCACACTGGACAGGCCCTAACTCTCCATATCTGACACATATAGCAGCCAGCTCTCAACTCAACGCATACACTGCCATACAGACATCAGTGAAATAAAGTGACATGACAGTAAGTTACCGGGTGTTTTAACGGACTTTGGTCCTCTTGCACTGCGTGCTTTACTTGCTTTCTGAATCACCTCGTCATCAGCAACACCCTTGCTGTGGGTCTCTTCAACGCGCTGCTCAAACTCATCAATGACGACCTGACCACAAACAGTCGAAAACCAGTCCCTACAATGTAAAATCTAACAGATCAAACATGTAGTTACATGACGAGTGTGGGGGAGGGGGAGGGGCAACTGTCAGCAATACTATAAGCAGGATTTTGCAACAGGGCCTCTCTTACCTGCACCTCCCGTCTCACCCCCTTTCCTCTTTCCTCACAGTGCTTCACTACAATCCTGGGAAAGTGCTATAATTTCTCCTACGAAACTGGTCACCAATATCATGGTGTAAAGCATATACAACTCAATTCACCATGACAGCAAAAAGACTGACAACTTCACGTCTATAGGCTAACTCATGCACCAGAATGTAATATTCGAACCCATCTGTGTTTATCACCGATTGGCTACATGCTATTGTTAAAATAATTTCTAAAACACAAATAAAAAAGCATGCATTCATTGGGATGCTTGCATTTTCATTTGTGTTTTAAAAATTATTATCTCAATGAAAACAGACTTGCTCCACATTTTCAAGCAAAAGATCCAACAAAATTAATATCCAAACAATAGTAAAATGCCCGCATCATAAGGAGGTGGCTTAAAACTGTATTAAATGGTAAAGAGTGCTAGTAATGATGAAGACAATTCACCTTTGCTTCTGTTTTTGCAAACTTCCTTGCACCAGTGATGATGGTTGCAAAACACGAATACACAAACTCTTCTGACAGCTTGTCTCCGAAGCAGCTACAATTCTCCTGCAGCTTGCGAATTGATCGTTCGTTGTATGACAACAGAGAAAGACAAAATGCCAGATCACGCCATTGTCTTTCACACCTGAAATGCACAATTAGAAAGTGTTTGCTTTATCAACCCTAGCAGACTGACTAATTATTATCATTTTGCAAATGCTTGGCACTGTTTATATTTAGCCTAGTTTCCGTTTCTTGTTTGTTGTCTGTTTTTGTTTTTTTTCTTTGCTGTCATTGAATGACGAATAAAGTTGTATATATTTCATTTAATTTATAATGCTTTCCAAGACATGACTAACAAAGAATTTAACCGTAAAAATTTTATTTAATTTAAAGAGGTAAAAACTTTCTAAAAAGTAATTCTGTGATTAACTGTCAATATCTGCAGTGCTACTATTAACCATTACCAACTTGTTAACAGTGGTGGCAAACTTTACCTCGTAACACGGAATCTGTGACAAAGCTTCTCAACGAGACTCTCACACTGACGATCTTTCTGAATGAAAGACACCAGGAACCTGTAACAATCAAACACGACTCCGATGACAATGTGACACATTTTATCAACCATCAACACCGAAAAGACTGATCCCATCTGCTGGGGACCTCAGATTCAGAACTTGGCAGTGGCAAATCATATCTGTCATCTGTCATGTTGTGCCAATAACGATGACACATTGCATTTGGCATGACATAGTATACAATATGCAATAGTGATCTGCACTCAGAAACGTAGTGGCAACTACTAAATAATGAAACAATATTAGTCAAATTCAACGTAATACCTCTTAACTACACTATGCTGGACTCTGTAAATTGAACAAGGTTACTTAGGAGGATCATCCCAAGTTTCCGGCCTCGACATATTGGGCAACAATATTTTCCACAAGCTATACATCAGTGAAACGTATATCTTTTACTGACTCATATGAGTTTGCTGTGAATATGACGTCATTGTAATTTATGACGTCATAAAAAAAAAAAAAACGAGTTTTAGCATCAACAAAAGAGGCTTGATAGCAGACACCACCATGATCGAATTTCAGATTTCCAAATAGATAATAATCACTGTGGGTGAGGTCATTATTGTACGTAGAGTGGTCTTAGTGTATTAAGTCATGTTTGTGAACAAACAGCTGGGTAACTGTAGACTTTAGACTGGAGTGCAGTGCTGAAATTAGAGGACTAGCGTGTGGGGCTCGGCTCGCAGACAGCCTCCTGCCCATCAGCGGCCCATGTAACTTGTCACAAATTTTGATTGGCCTTTCGTTAACACAACCGATATACACCATGACCCAAAATTAGTGGCACCCCTACAAATAAGTTAGTGTAAAATCATTAATACCTGATAGATTTTTACAAAATTTGAAACAGTCATTGAGGCAATCATTTTGAATTTGTCTTAAAAGTTTGAGCTTAAAATGGCCACATTTGGACTCAACGCAAGCTCTTAGTCTAAAGCGGGTACGCTGCTGCTAGCTCTCGTTGTCAATAACAATGCATTGAACGTATCTTAATGTAAACAAACTCTGACGTCATAATGACGTTACACTGAACACACACGGTAAAGTGCGTACGTCAGAATGGGTGTGACATTAAATAATGTTAAGATAGTGCAATGTACGACATATTGTTGAAATCCACGAACTACAAATTGAATTAGGTGTGTTTAAAACAGGGGTGCCACTAATTTTGGGACACGGTGTAATTATCAGTTAAATTTTCAATAAAATCTTTCTGATACTGTTAAATACTGGCATTACATCGTATTTTAGCTGAAATGCTTTTATTTGTGACTACCACAGGTAAGGCTATGGTATACTCACAGATGCAAATAAGAAATTCATAAATGTATTTGTCAGGGCTTTCATAAAATCAGATGCCACGGAGCCCTAGGTTGGTAAATCCAGCTACAGACTGAAAAAGTTTCATGCAACTACCAGCCTTCAAATTCTGCTTGCGTTAATGCTCCAAATCGTTTCAGCTTAATGTTCTATGATGTCATAAATTACAATGATATCACGTTCACAAGCTGCTCACACGAACAGGCAAAGAAGGTACGTTTTACTGATGTACAAACAATAAAAATTTTGTCTAATACATTGAGACTCAAAAATATCTGGCCGCCCCTCATATTTGCATGAAACCGTGATTCACTCAAATGCTTTTATTTGCGGGTAGCACAAATTTTTCACATATGCAAATGAGAAATTCATATGCGTATTTGTCAGAGTTTGCACAAAATTAGATGCCATGGGGCTCCACATTTACAAATCCAGCTGCAGACTCCAAAAATTGTCATGCAACAGCGAGCCCGATTTTATGCTGTCTGCATTAGCGCTCCAAATCATTTCGGTTTAGTGCTCTATGACGTCATAAATTACAATGACGTCATATTCACAGGAGACTCATGAGTCAGTCAGTGAAGGATGTACGTTTCACTGATGTATAGCTTGTGGAAAATATTGTTGCCCAATATGTTGGGGTCAAAAAACTTCTGGGATGACCATCGTACAGTTAAATGAGATTCATCTAAGAAACAACAGTATGCATACGAGGGTCATTCGATAAATAAGTTTACAAAATGGAGTCACTGCATTAATTCTTAAAATAGAAAAAAATCCAAAATATATGTATTGTAGGGAATTTAATTCTGAGCACTTGCTGTAATTTTTATTATGATGACGTCACTGTGACGTCATAAATGTTAAGTACGACGACGTTACCACAGAAATCATCCCGTAACGAATAGCGTGCTGTTATTGTTTATTGTGGACTTAAGGCAAAATCAGATAAATCAGATTCTCTCTGAGATGCATCCAGTATATGGTGACAAGTGTTTTACAAAGCCAACAGTATAGATTTGATGTGAGAAAAATGCTAAGTGGGCAGAAATTCGCATCAGATACCGAGGTGCAATCAGTCGTTCATCAGTGGCTTGGAACAGCAGCCAGCACCATTCTTTGCATTGGTCATTCGCAAGCTTTTTCGATAGATGGGACAGATGTTTAAATGATCTCAGATATGTTTCAGAATAAAATGCTAATGTTTAACGTTAAAATAGGTGATGTTAACTTGTTTTTTATTCGTTTTTTCTTGCTCCTATGCTGCTTGTAACGTTAAGTTATGATAGATTACCGGTGAAGAAAATAACACACAAATAGACTGCATTCTATTAACCGATTACGTCACTATAATGACATGATCATCCAAAAAATTTCCACATATGTTCAGAATTAAATTAACTACAAAACATATATTTAGGATTTTTCCTATTTCAAGACTTAATGAAATGCAGGGCTCCCAGTAGCAAGAAGTGAAATTTCAGGACCCAATGTTTACAAAATTTCAGGACAATCTCGGGACATTTTTGTCGGTTTCACAAGACTCAAGACGAAGAAAATGCACGTTTTTCTGTCATCATAAATGTTATTCATCGAAGCAGATCAGTATTGCAGTCCTAAAAATGTTACTAAGGCACTGTTACACATAAAACAATAAAACGACACATAAGAAAACATTACTTGACACTCAACAAATGAATGCAATGCCATAATGACAGCATAACAAAGGTTCATATCAGGACATTCTGACCAAATGAGTAAAATTTCAAGATAATTGCTGATTTCAGAACAATTTCAGGACAACTGGGAGCCCTGAAAATGGCACCATTTTGTAAACTTTATTATCAAACGACCCTCGAATAATACCTCATTATTTCTTGAAAATTGTCCTCAGCAATGCCAACGTCAGGATCTGACAGACGACTTATCACATCCGGCAAAATGTTGTAGATAGCATTGCCCTGAAAAACGAAATGTTCAGTTATTAATTCAAAATAATGATCACTTTTTACAGAAATACACACACTAAGAAGAGTAGAAACACTTATCCATTACTCAACTACAGATCATATCTCAGAAGCAGCAAGCCAAAAATCTAAGGTCCGGTTTTTCCATCGCCAATCAAATCAAACTTGATCTCCGATTTACCGATCTTCGATTAACTTGATGTTCAGAACTGATTGTTGATCAACTGTGTTTCGTTTTTCCATGCATTTTTGATCTCCAATTACGTGATCGGCGATTAGCTGATCCACTGTCAACTGAGCCTACTTTATGCCAATATGATTGGCTGACAGTGACCTAAATTTGCGGTGTTGCGCTAAATTACCCAGCATGCGCTGCGAGTGGACGCCGTAGCCAGTAAACGTCGCCATAGCAACGATATCAACGATTATTGTCCATATCGTCTGCTGTCAAAAATACGTTCTATCGCAAATCTATAAGGCAGCATCTATCCATTTTATTTCTTTACAAAACACCATGCACAGTATAAATTGATCAGTAGTGACTGATCGCCATGCCTGGACTGGAACTTCATTTTAATGCGTGAATTGTCGTTCTGACCGGCGACATGAAGCGATGTTTCTAGTGCGAATAAGCAACGAACTGCAGATCGCCACGTTTAAGCGCCAATTATCTGACTTGATCCGCCAATATTCGGCCATCAACTTGATGGGAGATTTGACGGACGATTAGTCGCTAATTGGCGATGGATGATCTCCAGTCAAGTCCCAAAGTTGATCAGAGATCAATTTGATCGGCCATCAAATGTGCATGGAAAAACGGGACCTAAGAGATATAAGACTTGGCGTAGCAAGCGAACATGAAAAATTCTGGCATGTCTCAAGAAAGTGCACATAAATAACAAATGATGAAAAATCTTGAAATAAATGGCTAACCAAGTTTACTTGTGGAATGTATGTCAGAATGGTGCATGCAACTAAATAAACAAGTGCAAACAATGTTTGATTAAAAGTGAAACAAAACCACATCATGGACAACAGACCCGTTTAGCGAGGTCAGAGAAGAAGACGCGAGCAAGCCCAGCAATCTGAGCATTATCATCAATGATGCACGTTGCCATTTCACTGATCTGACCTTTGACCTTTATCATGTCATTCAGGATCAGATGAGCCAGTACAAGTAACGTGTTCTTACGAACCGGAGTCGATTCATCACGCAGTCTGCAACCAACGTACGCCATGCATAATATTAACACGTCATCTACCAAACATTAACAGTAACGTTAATCAACATGGCCAAAGTATTGCTTCTGTTCTAACTCGACTCATGCTTTGTTGCTGCCAGTGAAACAAAGTCACATCCAACTGTGTCTTATGCTGCCCTCCAACTATCTCAAGGAAAATTTAACACTTGCTGTTTACATTTCTTTCTCATGGTTTCAAGGTGTTTTTGCTCTCCATCCCTGTTTGTTGCCTTGCGGTGTCTAACCCATCAAAGTGCTTGCTTTACAGTGCTGTCAGCACTCATCAGCACAAAAAAGTTTGATTTTCTGTCAATGTATGATCTGGATGAAGGTCTGAGTGATGTTTTCCACAAAGACATATAATTATTTTAAAGCAAATTAACTTAACGAAAAAACTGACTGTTAACAAAGCACCTACATTACATACACTCCACCAAATTACAATTTGCAAAGTGACAAACATTATACATCATAAACTTAATGAAAAAATTCAGCAAAATTCCACTACTATTAGATGCAGAGCATAGACCACTGTGTTCTACAACTCTGTCTCTCATTAGTCAGATGCTTAAACTGATTTTCTGATCTAGATTCAACGAAAAAGCTTCAGACCTGGCATAGACGTGTGAAGTCCAAGGTTCAATCAGGTTAGGAAATCTAAACGTGAGATCACCCAGGGCAATAACAGCATTAGCCCGAACCACGGCATTACTCGACTTGTCCAGAATGGTGAACAACAGCGGAAGATGCTTCTCACAAAACTCGGAACTACAGTCACATACACAAAAACACGAACGTAGTGTTAATAACAACACTTACTGCCAGAAGAACCAGAAAAACTGGAACAAAACTTCTCAGAGTGAATGAGTAGAGACTTAATATCCCATTCAACACATAGTAGGTGACTTTGAGGATGGCTTGTCCAGGCAGTCCATTCCACGCATAAACACATAATAATAATTGAGCACAAAATTTAACCCTTACAGAAAGCTCATGCACAAAACAACAGAAAAATTCATCAATGAACTATAAAAATGTTTTCTACATAAAAAGATTCATTACTGTAAGTACAGAAAAGCACACTTGGTCACTACAGTGATTAGACAAAAAACATATACAAGTACAACTGTAAGTCTGCAAATATTCTCTATTCTGTGAGACACTTCAAACATCACTCTTTATCACAAATGACAAGTAAAACCCTAGCTCAAGGTCTTAGCTGACAACTGTGGTAACACACAGACAAAAAAATACTCATGCGACCTCAACCTTTGATCAATGGTATACCTTGATATAGGCTTCCAGAGGTTGTCAAGAGTCATGTTCACACAAAATTTCATCATTTCAAGCTAAGCACAGCAGTTTCATGCGTAATCATGTAAACCAAGAACAAACTCAGCTGAAAGCAATATTGCGGTTGCTTCCGCAAGAAGTAACAAAATTCAGTTCTAATGAAGAATTAGAAGGTATATCGTAGTTACATGCACACCTGACCACCATGAACTTAGTCAATGCCAAGGTAGCTGCAGAATGAAGGTTTGAGTCAGCGTATCTTGACGGATTACTGCAGACTGCAACTATCAGAGGCTGCAGCAGAGCGAGCAGAGTGTCCGAACCTGAATCACGTACAGCAATGCAAACACAGACTCCATGATACACTGCGCTTGACACTATACAATATATGATATTGCACTCAAAAAATACGAGAAACTGTTACTCTCAGTTTAATTCAGCATACAAGAATTAAGAATCAGTGAAAGAACTAAAATGAAAACAATTCCACCCAGTGACGAAAAAACAGTCTAATACTATGACATGGCTGAACCAAAAAACTCAGAAAACTAGTGAAAACTTAAAACGTTTAAAAAATGACAAACCCTCCAGTTATCCATGCAAGCAACCCAGATGGTATCAGTATCTGTGGAGTATAAGAATTAAAAACAAGTGATGTTTTAAACCTAAAATGAAAGAAAAAAGTGGCAAATGGCAACAGTGGTCAGCAGGAGACCAGAAAGCACTGAACAGAGATGATAACATAGCAGCAATAAAATAGACAAATGAGTAGGGCCCACAGTTTTCCGTGAAAAATTTTACCAAATTCTGCGATTCCGCAAGCCAGTTCACAAAATTCCGTGGCTCACCACGGCACAAACGTCCAAATTCTGCGGCTTACTGTGGCCTTATGTTTGTGAGTAAACTGAGCTCTATCCATTAAAAACCTTAGTTCCTGACAGCTGGCATGCTCATTTATGCTGCGCTGCGGGTCAAAAAAAATTACAAAGTTTTTAATTTTAAAAGTGTAGTCTGTCAAGTCGCATTGTGTTTATTTATAATAGTCACATATTGCGATGGCTAGGCAGTTAAGTTTGAATTTTGCATGATATAATTAGTCTATTTAATTACATTATCAAGCTAACTATCGCACTAATCATCGGTCATTTCTCAACTTTTGCATAAATTCTGCAAAATTTTGCGAAAGTATCAAAATTCTGCGGAAAAGGGCAAATTCTGTGGCTCGGCTCGAAATTCCGCAGCCCGCGAAAAACTGTGGGCCCTACAAATGAAGCATGGTGCACAAGTGACAAATGAAAAACTCTGCTATACAAAAAAACAATTATGCATAAGGGATGCAAAATCATGCATTCAATTCATCATCATCACATACTTGGTGTACAGATATGCAGCTAAAAAACAAACTATCACACAGAATATTCACAGTATAAGATAACCATAATAGGTATGCAAAAACAAGAATATAGAGTACTGAACCAACTTCCGCCTTTATATAAAAACAGCAAACTGGCTTCAGTGAACTTTGTTTCTTCACATAACAGTTGTCATCTTGTTAAATGCAAAAAGCAACACTGAAAACTATGCAAACCTGTAACTATCTGAGTCTCGGTGATACGTCGGATACACTCGGCTTCTGCATCTTCAGCCACCGCTCCTGCTAGACCCATCTCTTCTTCCATCGACTGGTCCTACAAAACCGATCAGTTTGCAGTTTGCGCAGATATGCAACAAGAAATATCACAATGCCTCCTTGGTATATCAGGTGATGCACAAATATCATTAATTACTGCAGCAATTCACTGCTTTCAGTTTGCATTAAACCGGGCTACTATTTGGAAGTTAATGTAGATCACACACATTCTCACAGACCAACTAGATATTTCTCGTTTCAACTGCTAATTCCCCCCCCACCCTCGGAATTAATGAGAATTAAAGTGGACCCCTCCCTCTCCCCCAAAAAATAAACTTTTGGAATTACTAAGGACTAATTTTTACTATGCAAATGCTCTCTCACCCACACAACGTTCCCAACTAAAGACATCGTGCTGCGAAAACAGTTGGGAACACTGTGATGTGCGGATGAACTGCCTTGCGCTGCAGCTTCAGAGAAACATGTCTCCAGACTAAACTATGGGTGAATAAATCAAGTAAGTTTATAAAGCAGAACAAACCCTGTGTATCTTGGTGGCGCTTGCGGCTACACTGGCGTTGGACGATCGTGCAGACTTTGGCAGTTTGCGGGCGCCAGCCTTTGACTGTTTGTTAGCCTCACACACAGCTCGCCGACGTTTCAGTTCACCAAACACTGCGACGTCGAGATGAATGAGCTCCTGGAGGGCGACGTTACCACAGGTAAAAAGAAACCGCGACAGGATAAGTGATGAACACTTGGGTACCTCAGCCTCAATTTCCACCGTTGCATCATCAGTATCACCTATCACATACAATATGTAAGTATGTGAGATGGTTGAGCAAAACGAGATTTTTGTGATGTAGTCGATCAAATCTTTCATAATCATTGATCAAACAGATGACAATGATAGTAAGAAAATTACGATGCATTATTAATTACTGTACACAAGAAATGAATTTAAGCAACATTAACATTATCGAGAGATTTACACTTCCAAGAAACACAGTAATGCCAAATCAAGCACCTGCTGAAGCTTCAGGCATCAGAGGCAACAAAGCCGCAGCTTGTTTCTTGATGATCTCTGCACAGATGACATCTGGATGCTCAGCAAGCCGGTAGATGAGAGCGATTGCCTGCTCTGCCATCGGACACCAATTGTTCTTTTCCACACTCAGCATACCTTCAACAAACGACCAAAATAAAAGTGCCACAGTAGCTGCAAGCTTATGCATTCAAGCCAACTCAATCACTCAAATATAAAACAGCTGCCATTTTAACACTAATTCTAGTCTCTAACTTATATGTTTCAGCTGATTCTTTGTTCTATCATGCTAATTTTTCAGAGTTACTCGACAGCAGGCGGGACCCAAAATGTAATTTGTAAACTGGTGGAGAAAAACTTTTTACATGCTGGATGCCCTCCCTGCCACTTAACCAATAATGACTAAGTAATGACAAATAGTTAATCTAACTAAACTAAAAACCCCAGTTCATGAGTTATGCAAGTAATCATCTTGAATTGGATATCAGGTATTTCACTGTAACTTAAACAGAGAATTCACCTTTAACAGAATCATAAATACAAACTAAACACATTTCATATGCAATGCAGCTGATACAAAATATTGTAACTACAGATAGCTATTAAATATTGCAATGTCACTGCATATATGACAACGTCTATATCAGATAACTATGCCCATGTGAAAAAAAGTCCGATATGTTTACAGCCGACATACCAGTCACTAGTAGTGATGAAAGTTTCTCAAAAAGCTCATGACCTTGACCGAAGCGGAATGGCTTCTGATGTTCACCAGATTTGCTCTGCATTTCAAATTTGTATATATTATTAGTGACACGCAGCACATGCTTACAAAAGATGAACTCAATTCTACCTCATATGATCAAATAAATGCATATAGGCAATAACGTAAAATGTAGCAAATACAAATGCACATCTGAGATATTGCATGACATACAAACAATTTTCAATCAATTTAACTCACATATGCAGAAAACAAAGCTGATGGATGTGCAAAGTTGTTTTCTTGGAAATACGGATACACATGACAGCATTATACCACGTAAATAAAACACTGCTATTACTTTTGGTTTTTATTAAACCAGAGTACTTTGCAGAACATACTCTACGACGGAACACATCTACATGATGATTGACCTTCATAACATTGTGCAAACAGTATAAAAACACTAAAAGGTTAAACTAAGCAGTTAACTTAATATCACATGTTCTCCTCATATTCAAGGGCTTGGAATAGTGGTTAAATTGTGACAGAATGCCAATCCCTGCACCACCTACCATACTGCTACATATCTCAGTGGGTTACAAGTGAAAATGCACCACACCACCTCAATCACAATCGTAAGTTTAATGTCTACAAGCTACAGCAGTTATCTAATATCACACAAATGCGGGTCCAACCAACCTTTGTCGACAGCTTTAACAGTGCCAGACATGTATCCCGAGCCAACAGATGATCGGTGTCGGCTCTTGGTCCAAGACCTTCTTGGATCAGTGTGCCGATGTTACTCTGAACTGTGCCCAACTCACCACTAATCAACCAACCAACAACACACAGCAGCAGTTTAGCTGTTTTTGAAAAGAAAACCTAAAGTGTTAATGCTGCCCAATTTATGAAAACTGAAAAAAACTTTCACAAATGTCAAAAAAATACAACTAACATAATTTAAAAATTACAAATAAGTTAAAAAAGCTACACAAGACGAAACTGCTGACTTAGGAAACACATAGAAAGTTTAGTAAGTTAAACCCTGGCTCGCAATGACAGCACATAAGCAGCACAATGTCTCCAAGTCAAGAACGCTGATTGTCATGAGAAAATTTATCTCTTAAAGCCGGATGATAAGGCAATCAAAACGGCCAAATATGATGTCCCCTGTCAGAAACACTGTCATCTGTCAGTGCTTGAACAAGCCTGACTGGGCAACAGGATAAGCATACAGCCTCAGCCTGTAAAAGTTCTGCTAGGATAATTCCCAAATGTTTAGTTCTAGGGACTGGTCTAACCTAAAATGGTTACAGAAAATAAGGCAGTTAAACATATGCCAACTGTGTGTGCATTTGTCAGCACAAACTGACTTACATTACCTAATTTTTAGTCAAAAACACAACTTAAGTTACTTTTCAGTAGCCAAAAGTGCTTCAAAGACCATACTGCTTACAGCAAAATGTAATACATGAACATAACTGAAAACTGAAAACGGAAAACTTGGTTTGCATGGTTCAGTTGTTGAGAAAACAAACCACCAGTTTTTAGACAATTTTTACTCTTTTTATGTCAGTCAAAGTAGCTTCCTCTAAGCTTAGTTTCAAAACGCGTTGACCAACGATTAGTTGGACCATTACAGCAGTCAGCACACGAAGTAGTGTGCATAATTTCTGACGTCATACAAGCAACATTTGTTAAGCACAAGCAGTATACTTTTACTTCATTTAATAAGCATCAGATGGTAAAAACCAAAAACCGAGTTTTTTTCATAACAGAACTGAAAACCAAACGAAGTCATATTTTGAAAACCACACACGCCTAGCATAACTAAGCCAATGCAATGATGCACATGATATATAATACTCCAAAAAGTTAAAAGATAAATACAACCCAAATAATGCAATACGACTCAATTCTGACTGTAGGCAAAAACAAAAAAACAGAACACACCCAGCAACCATCCCAATAAGCAGAAGAGCTCCACGGCTTTCAGTTGCCGATGTCGGACTGATCTTCAGTGCAAACTTCTCCCAAAATACTTGTATCACCTTAGAGTTCAAGTCACCGGTGCGAACAAACTCTTGGATCTAGGCAACAGAACAAAACATTTCATGACAAAAAGCTTGATAGCACACACATTTCATACTGATCTGACATCACGGTTCTCGAGAAAACAAGCCCAAGGTGTGAGCCAAACCCTAACACAGTAACAATACTAAACGTAGAACAAAGTCAAACTTATCACCATTAGAGTAAGAAAAATTATTCATAAATAATGAAAAAAATGTCACGAACATTGTAGAGTAATCTCTTCCCCATGAGCATAACTAGTCGGTGATCATACGTTGAAATGGCATTATTATATATTATTATTATTATTATTATTATTATATCAAATTCCAGCATATCCCAAATGTTGTACAGCACAGAAAAAAAACGTGTTCCAACTGCTGTTGACAGCCAGAACTTCAAAATAGCTAAAAACAAGCGATTACATAAAAAGCAAAAAAAAATGTTGAATCCATATCATTGATGCAATCTAGGAAAACGTTTTCAACATGTTAAAGAAAAGTTTGAAACAAAACACGATGACATGCAAAAAATACTTCTGCAACATTTTTACTTCACTTCAGCAAAACCATAACTCACCAATTCACTAAGTGATGACAGATCACCCAGCGAAGCACCCACTGTCAATGCTATCAGAGCATTTGCAACGGCAACGGCTTCGGCCCTACAAGATCACCAACGAACAATTCACTATGATTTGTAAATTCTGCCAGACTGCAAGAGAGCTACAGCTAACATGTGAAGATATTTACCTCAGAAATAACGACACATGACAAACTAAATTACTACATCTGACATAAGCACAAGATATCTTAATGAAAGCTGTAAATTCATTCTCAAACACTAGTGCCAAACATAGTTCAACAGTCAACAAATACACTGTGTCCTAAAAAACATCCCAGACATTTTCAATTGTGACTTGAAGAAGAGTTAGAAACTTTTAATAATTTTTGACACCAATATTTGTAACATAACTGGCAATCAAATGACTGTCCAATTTTCCACCACGCTTATTACCTGTTTTTGCAATATCTGGCGAAACAAAACCAACAAAATATTGCATTTTATCCTATTTTGCCTGTTCGGGTTCTCCCAGCAGACATTTGATAAGGTGGGAACTAGAACGGTCATTTGATGGCAAGTAGTGTCAAAAATGTTTGCACCAAAAATTATTAAAATCTGTCAATCATTCTTCAAGTCAGAATCGATAACGTTGGAAATGCTTATTGACACATTTCTGGTTATTTCAACTCACAGTTCGTTGGTTCTGACTTCGCCAGGTAGTGCAGAAGTAGACAATGGGTGAGGTAAACTATTTAATGGTTATTTGATGGCCAGTTGTGCCGGAAATATTCATACCAAAAATTATTTAAAATGGATATCTCTTTTTTTCAAGTGAGAATCGATAATGTTCGGGATGTTTTTTTCCGGACACAGTGTAAATATATCAGCACATAATGGTAAGCCACGCACCTTCCATTTGCACCCTTTGGACTGAGATATATGCGTTTGTAGGCATCCACGACCGCAGTTTTGATTGTCTGTTCTTTTGACCTGATCAGTGACAGCATCCGTCGAATACCAACCAAGCAGCTGGTGACACCGGCCTCAAAACCACTGACAAAGAAGTTGATAGATTCCTGTACATCTGTCAGAGCCTTGGAACCAAGCAGCTGACAGACGACCGGGATCGCCTCTTCAACTTGGCTCACAAATGTCAAAGAGTCCTGCATTCAACGGATTTACGCATTTACGACACATCTCAGCATAAAGTAGCCAACAAACTCTAGAGCAAGATAGCATCAACAGTATGTCAATAAGCTGCGAAAGACGGAACAAGTAATTTGAGCAAAGCTCATGGGACGCGCGACAGCCTTAGCAGTTCCTATTTGCAGGTTGTCTTGATTTAACTCTATCCATTTTGATGCAATTCACTCTTGAAATCTACACCGCAGCCACAAATTGCAAAAAAAACACTAAAACCCCTATTTTAGAAATTCAAGGTCATTCAAGGTCACCGATGTTTACACCAATAAAAAGCTCGTCACTATATTGCTTGTAATGATAAGCAGCATGTCTCTGCTGATCTGCAACCGTTTTCAAGCTGCACGAGCCAATAGTGGTAAAATAACTACTTGTAGATTCTTAAAAATGTATGTTCTATGCTAAAAAATGTCATGCGCAAAACGTCCAAGTCTATCTCCAGCCATTTCGGTGCAATTCACTCTTAAACTGTGTGTCGCAGCCTAAAATCGCAGAAAAATTCACTAAAAACCCCTATTTTGAGGGTTCAAGGTCATCGACGTTGACAGCAATAAAAAGCTTGTCACCAGTGCTTGTTATGATAAGCAGCATGTCTGTGCCTATCTGCAACGGTGTTCACGCTACACGAGATAATTGCGGTAAAATAACCACTTTTTAGAGGGGTAGCTGTCTTTGATGCTCGCCTGCGCTGGCCTCCTTGAACCTAGGGGGTCGGGACTTGAACTACTAAAATCTACGTTGAATGCTGAAAATTTTACACGCAGGTTGCCTTGGTCTATCTACAACCACTTCGTCGCAATTCAGTGTTGAAATGTGCGCTGCATCCAAAAATTGCAAAAAATTTACTAAAAAACTCTTTTTGAGGGGTTCAAGGTCATCGATGTTGATAAATCCAAGAAGCCTGTCACCAGTGCTTGTAAGCACTGTATGTACTGTATGTAAGCAGCATGTATGTACCTATCTGCAACCGTTTTCACATTATTCGAGCCAAGAACGGCAAAATGACGTCTTTTTCAGGTGGGTACCCCTCTTTGACACCCTCGTTCGAGGGGAAACCCTGCACCCAGTGGCATGAAATTTTGTCACGATAAACTAGAGACCTGGGGCAGCCCACAGTGAAGATTTTGTGATCCTAGCTTGCAACGTTTTGATACAGTCCACGAGTGTGACAGACAGACAGACAGACAGAGAGACAGACAGACGCCCAGACGATGGCTAAGACATGCGAGGCATTCTGCTGTCGCACGTAAAAACTGTCTGAAAACTATCCAAATGCAAAAAATAACAGTCGCATATTGTGCAAAATTAAACTAAATTGACAAACAGAAACAGTTGGAGCAAGCAATCCTCTGCTCAAAAGTTTTCACCTATGGATCCATATGAATGATCTGGATTAACACAAAAAATCTAACCAAAAGTTTCAAAAAACTCCAAAAAAATTATCAAAATCCATTCATAACATTTTTGACAATCTTGTACACAGACAGACAGACAGTGGCAGAAACATAATCTCTTTTTTTAACAAAAGTGATAATTTTAAAAAATAACACAGCAAACTATGAGCATAAAAATAGACTTCCACAATTCCACATTGGATATCGTTCCTTACCTTATACGAGAAATTAACAGAACATTTCCAGAGTACAGACAAAACTACCAAAACCAACATAAAACATGGCAAGTAGAAACTTGCCTTGAGATACTGAACAAGAATCTGTTGCTTTGAGATGGCAGTAAGAACTGCAGCATCTTCCACTTTGTTTGCTGGTGATGCATCACTCACCGAACCAACACCTGTACGATGATAACACGATCATGTATAGAAGTTTCTAAAACCTGCCTTAAATCAATTTCAAACTTATCTGCAGAGTCAAACTTGGGGCGGCTCAAAACTACACTCTGTAATTCTATTCTTACTGGTAGTAGAACAGAGCATTCAAGATCGCGTTACAAATTAACCAACTTCCTAACATCCAGCAAAAAGTTCAGTGGCAATCTGCAAAGGGCTCTCTATTGGCTAAACAAAAGAAAAAAATACACTAACAGTAAAACGTAATGGCCTGACCTCAATGTCATAAAGATGGAGCTGTGATTATTTACTCACCAAGAAATATATGCTGCAGATAACCGAGCAAACTAGCAACACTGCAGGTGCTGTCCTCATCGGTGCTCACGCTGCTGTCATCGCTCGAGTTCTCTGTCACTGGCGGCGCTGCTGTGAAAACTCTATCGGTCGGCCAAACTTCCTTCATGGCAGACAGCAGCAGCAGAGCTAAGTCAAACTGTCGCTTCTTCAGCATGTCCACCAGTCGACTCTTAATGCTAACACATTCAGCACATTTCAGGTTTATGATTACTGACAACCAGAACCTTGATTTTAAGATACCGCCGTCGTCGTCATCAGCGCTTAGCCGATTAGAGACCGTAGCATTGCTGCGCAGTGACCATGACTGACGGCATGCCTCCAGAGATCAGCGGGCTGAAGGTTGTTGTCCTGCTGAATCTGGTCAACCCATCTGTTGTGAAAACGGCCTAGGTGACGACTCCATTGGCTACTTGGTGGACGTCCGAGTGATAGGTTGACATGGCAGTCAAGTAGTGCCTTGTGAGCTCGAAGTCCTCTTGCAACATGACAATATGACCGGAGAGAGTTGCAGCGACAGCTGACTGACTCTGAGATTGACGGCAGACCAGTGGACTCAGTTATCTCGTCATTCCAAATGAACTGGTGCCATTTGATTTGCAGTAGCTGCCTCTGACATTTCATATGGAATGCCTTGAAGGCTGTGGAATCAGCATTGAGAAGAGTCCAGGTTTTGGCAACATACCGTAATATAGAAAGCATGAAGGCCTGATAAATACGGGTTTTGTGGTCAGTGACAGACGCTGATCCTTCCAGCTATCAATTCCACTATTTCTACATTGCTACTGTTGTAGCTGCTGCCAATACTTATATTTAGTTCTACCGCTACAGCCATACTTGTTTCTGATCTACCTAAATCAGATGCATACGAAATGTCATGATAAAGAATGCAAACCTATACTCAAAGAACATAAAACATAAAAATGAACAAAAATATTCATGTAGAAACAATTCTGAAAAGTGTCCACCAAGAGTTGGTGAAAGCAAATTCACATAATAATTTGGCTTTCTTCAACCTCCATGCATTCACATTGAAAGTCAGTTAAGGAAATTAGCTATGAAAATTACCATTTACGACATGAGTCAAATGGCAAAAAAAATTACATTATACCTCTCCACTGATTCATCTTCAGCAATCTGCTCTTCGCTCATTTCCTGATCACCTTCAGAATCACGGCTCTTGTTACGTACATACTTCTGCACAGCTTTTCTCAGAGACTTTTCTACTGCGGCCCACTCCACTTCCAGACCAGCTCGCAATGCTGAAACACACAGAATATCAACATAACCTGAGAAAAACTGGCTATCTGAATCATCTACATGTCAACAGTAACCAACCACAGATGGATACCCATGCAAAAGCTGATTCAAAACAGCGAACTATGCAACTAATGATACCGTAGTTGAGTTATCACAAATTCGAAAAATGAATGGGTCAAAAAGTTTGATGCAAGACTTTTTGTACATAAGTCCTAGAAGACTTGCACAACAAACACATTCATCTTTTTCTTTACCAGTATCTGATTCAATGCTATGTGTCAGGTGCCATTCATTTCTTCAAACAGCATCATAGCATTAAAGGGCAAGCAGCAAACTATGCAATACAGTAAAACTTTTGGCTACAATGTTATAACAATCGTATCTCTATCTGATCGACAAAGTCAGTTAATTTCTTTAAACTCACAGATTGAAATAGTAGCTGATAAGCGATATTAATTCAGCTAATTACAATCTTTATTCACCAATTTGTCAATGTTTTGGCAACTACTACTGCCTTCTTGGTATCGACCATTCGCCAAATATCATCTTAAAGAAGGCAGGAGCAACGGCCAAAAACGTCAGCATATTAGTCAATAAATTTTGTAACTTGATGAATTAATATCGTTTATAAAGTCACTAAGTAGTAAGCAAAGCAGGCACAGACCAGTGTCAACAACTGCAGCATCCTGAGAGCCTGACTGTTCGCTGTCTGGCATCATAGTCTTCAGCTGTGCCACTTCCTTCTCATAGTTAGCTTTCAGAACGTCAACTGTTAACTACAACACAAACAAAGCATGACTTGAGCTACACCAACGACAAACTCAACCGATGTAGAAAAATGTTGTGTGCCGTGATACGGTTTAACGGTCACAAGCAGTATCTGTTCAAAATCAATGACATCAATGCTCGTCGAAAGCTCAGACACAATTTCTAAGTAATCACATCATACACAGCGGCGTAAAACTGCCAATTGTCATCTCATTCCACCTTATAGCCATTTTATATGCTTTGATAAAGTTTGTACGAGTCTTATCTTGAAGGAAACTACTGCTATCAAGATGTGGTAACTAAATGTGGCTCGTCAACATAACTACCAGTACCAGTATACAACAGAGAGAAAAAAAGACTTAGCAGTTCGCTATCTATTATGTGCTATAGCACATGATATGACAGTGTTTTAACTTATTAAAATATCAGAAAGTAAACAGACGTTCAAAACAAGTCAACAACACACCTGGGCTGCTAACGGATTGGCTTGAAGCATGGCTATAATTAGCACGATGGCATTTTTGCGAACTTGACTGGATTTGTCATTTAGTCGACCAATCACCAGCTGAAGTAGTCCATTCTGGCGTGGTAATGGGAGTGCCTGCAACAAGCAACTTTTATAACATCTACAACTTTTATACAACATGTCAGCAACACTCAATGCAACAACGTCTGCAGATACAGTGCAGATTTTTGGCCAACTGCAAATCAGAATTTCTGTACTAAAAGCATTTAGCATAACCAGTAAATATGACTAGGGTACACAGTTCTCCACAAACCGCGGAATTTGCGTTTTTCAGCGAAATTTTACAGAAGTTAAAAAATGACCGATGATTAGTATGCTCGTCGGCTAACCAAATTACGGAGAAAATCAAACTGAACTGCCTAAAACTGCATCCCTACTAATAATTAACATTGTATATGGCACAATCCTAAATTAACACAATGCGACTAATTGACAAACTGCACTTTTGAAAAGAAAAAAAGATCAATAATTTCCTTTAAAGTTTTTAAAAACAAAATAAAGCTTAGTTTACGCACAAATGGAAGGCTGCGGTAAACCGCAGAATTTGGACAATTTTGCTGCGGTAAGCCACAAAATTTTGTGAACTCGCCCGCGGAATTTGGCAAAATTTACTGCGGAAAACTGTGGGACCTAAATATAACTCAAAAGTTGCCAACGATGCAATTATGACTTTGTTTAACTATACACAAAAATTATTCTTTAAAGCATCTTGCATCTGAGCAAAATCATCTAATACCTTCTCACTGACAACACTGAGCCAAATCTGAAGAACGCGGCTGCGCACAAAGGCATTGACATCATGAATGTGATCCTAAAATAAATCATAAAAACAAACATTAAACTTTCAACATAAATATTCTAACATGTCACCAGTAAAGCAGTGCTGTGGACAGTTCCGAGTCAGAAAAAAATAAGCATGCATGCACTTTCAAAACTAATGCTTCAAACATAACTTGTACATGTATTTCCGTACAATGCAATAAAGTTCAGTGACAAATTAGCATTGTCACAATGTGTCGTCATCATCATCAAACTGTTGCTATTGTCATAGGCTGTTAATGTGCGGGTATACAGCAGTAGAAGTCAAAATAACTTAATCAAAAAGTTGGTTAGAGACGCAAAAGAACCTCAAGTTTGTCGAGAAATTGGTCCCGAGTTAACTTCTGCTTAAAGTCAAGTTCTTCACCGCTGAGAACTCGCAAAATCATTTCACCGAGAACGCCAAGAACACTGTTACGCATTGTGTACGACTGCAACGCATAGTAACAATGACACGTCAGAATACGAAAATACAAACCAAACACTTGATTCCATATCAAAAACACAGAATGATACCCATTATGCACAGCACTCTGCCACCGCTGCCAATGAATTTCCCACTTCTACCTGCTACCATTCTGACAATTTAAGTACAAAGTAAAATAACACTCAACAGCAAGAACGTCCCAAAGCAAGTATGTAACAATAACACTACTTTTAAGAATTGCCACTAAATTCTATTAAATCCACCAAAATACTCTTGACTATTCCATAAGAAGAGCCCACAATTAATTTTTGGGATTGTACTGTACTGGCAGCCATTTTATAAAAAAAACAGCCATCTCTAGTACCCTACGAACAGTGTTAGAATACTACGACAAAGATGACAATGCTTCTGACTAATGACAGTGAGCTACCACCACATTGCTAGGATTGACTGACAGTACTGTTTAGAAGGCTAAATGTTCCTTGGCCGTCCTTACCTCTATTGTGACAATGAGACAGCACCGAAATATCTAACGCAAATGACAAATTGCAAAAATGCATCACCACACCCTCACCTCACCATCAAGCAGGACAAGAAGCACACTAATAGACGGCAACATGACGGCCGGCACACAGCGCGCCAACTCCAGCAGAAATGCAGCATACGCTCGTGTACCAGAACTGTCACGTGATAGATCCTTGGTATCTATTCGACCAATCTCTCTACAACACATACATGTGAATCTATTATAAGAAACTACTAGTAAAGACATCGAAATCGGCACCAAAACTGCGGTTTTTTAGCAATATCGAACCGTATAAAAACCGCGGTTTTGGGCTCTCTATTGACAGTATCAGTTTTTTTGGTTTTGAAACGTAGCAGAGCCAGTGTCTTGGCTGTGCGATGAACGTTATTAGTATGCATACGACTGCTGCAGCAAGCCGAGTGGCACCGCGACTTGTCTCACCGTGTGTGAAGAGAGAGGGGACGGTTGACGGCGTCAGTGAGTTGCTAATTAGTGCCAAACACTGAAGCGGTATTTGACCACACTGGCAGTGCTGATGATGTGACAGGTGAGACGACATGACCGGTTAAATAATAGTTATTTATTGCAATAGCGACGAGCGACACATCGTTCTACAGGTCCATGGACGGTGGCAGCGTTGCGGCGGTATCACGTACTCAATGACTATACTGTGTCGAGCAGGACGTTAAACTTTACTCATTAACTCATGTAGTCACTGTGGCGCTGCTATCAACAACTGCATATTAGATTGAGAGCGTTAGTATCCACATACAAGTAGAACCTACTTGTAGGCCTAATCCAGGTGCCTGTTAAGTTACTCAGTGCTAGCTGCACGTGTTTTTGCATCTCTCACTCACTGTTTTCATCCCTGTCTTTGTCTGTCTGTCTAATGCTGTCCATGCATGATGAAGTTATAAACTTTAACAGACACTGGCTCAAGCTCACTCATTCTGAGGCTCTGAGCAGCCTGTTTGCCTCTTCCCATCCGGCTATCTCAGTCCCTGATGCTCGCACAGCTGCTAACTGTGGGTCAGTCTTTACACAGCCGACTGATAAGAGTACTAGGGTGAGGGGACCGTTGTCTTTAAAAGGCATGCACACTGTCAAGTCGTCCAGACCTGAACTAATGCATTATTAGTGGGTGAGTATCTCCTTCGCTCTCTCTCCCCAGTGCTTCATTCCGTGCCCGCCCACCCATGGAGTTTGCATCTAGCAGGTGTCTGGCCATGAGCGGTAAAGCACCCAAAGAGTACGCGTCACCATTGGACGTCCGTGCCAGTTTTGGTGCTGGTCAGAAAACAGAACTGTACAGAACCGAAACCGCGGTTTTTTCCTAAAAACCAAACTGAAACCAACCGACCTTGGCCAGCACAAAACTGTAACAACACTACACATAAACATGCTGTCCAACAATCGTTAAAGCCAAGAGAGCAACTCTTTTAAAGTTCTACAGTCCATCAGAGTTATAAACCATAGCAGATACAATCGAGAAATCCAAGGCACATTCCAAAATACAACCGATAGTTATTTTTATCACAATAAGTAAGACGGGTTTCTGACGAGTTGTTTTGGTTTTTACTCATATGAAAATCTTCTATTTTTACACTTCTTGTCTCAATGCACACATAATCAGTTTCAAGACAATCAGATTAAAAAAGTAATCAGATTAAAAAAGTAATGGACTGCACTAAACGCAATCATATTATCAGCCATTAACCAATGGTTCATCGTATGCAAACTTAATGCAAACAGGGTGACATATTTTATTACTACGATAAACAGCAATCTGAAAATGTACCGCATAATCTCCGAGACGATGCCCTTGACACCAAACGTGTTGACAATGAGCTCAACGGCCTGAGCCAGATGAAGAGCTAGATGTTCATATTGCTGCAGCAGCTGAAGCATCTTCAACGTGCATCCTGTCAGCGCACACTCAAGCTCATTAACGATGCACAACATATACTCACGTACAGTCAATCAGCACCTCCTACAAATGGAATGGATGCCAAATGGCAGTGCTTTACAATAAAAAACTAGGCCTAAACAATAAAAAGCAACAGTGCACAACATTTTTGAGCCACCGTGGGTGACAAAACACAGTCATGAAAGCCACCACAAAACCACAAGCCAGGTCAATAAAAAATACTATCGTCACCAATAATGAAAAACAGCAAGCATAAAACATTTCCTTCAGCCAGTTGCTTAGCACTGTGAAATCTACTACAGATACTTCAGCACATACTGACACTTCTCAAAGCAATCTGAAGGTCAACATATGCATACATTATACACTTTTACACTTATATTGATGAGAAAATAGTTGACAGACCAATTGTGTGGTTAAAGCGCTTGACCATGATGCCCAGTATCTGGAAGATGGCATCTCGAACTGTCTTGTTCTTTGTCACATTCTGATTCTCAAGCAGCTTGTAGCAGTTGTTCGTTATCAAACTACAAGCCAGTAAAAAATGTCATATGCCAACTTGGTATTGCCAAGTTAACAAAACAAAACTGTGGGCCTATTAATCAGGCACTTTCCTAAAAGTTGATCAGTAAGTACAACAAAGTGTTGAAAAACATTTAAAACAAAGTGCTAAAAATTTACAAAATCAATTTCTTTAACTAAAAGCAAATCTAACGGGATAGTAGAACATCACATCTCTTATTATTTATATCAGGTGAATGATGCTTTTAACCCATTAGTGCCTGAATTATTTTATAGTTTGCCGTCAAACTAGGTGTCCCATTTTTGGGGACACTAGGCATGAATGGGTTCAACAGATATAATGACGCGGCACCATTATTTCGTAGACTGACCTCTACTAATGTACGTATATAGCAGGTTGCGGTATACAATCGTGGCTCGCAGCACGGGGAATGCCTCGTGTATGTGACTGCACGCTCTTTCATGGCCAGGGGACCGGAGCCTCAGGAAGGTCAGGCTTGGTCAGGCCCAGACTGTAATGGTCTAAAGGTGCCTATGGCACCAAAGTCCCAATGAAGCGCCGGCATGCGTGGAGGGGACAGTGGCCACGAAAGAGCAGTTTTGCTTCATTTTGCTTCGTTGTATAATACTTGCCATAGCTTCTAGGCAAGACAAAAATGCAATTTGTCGGGTATTTGCAACGATTTTGTCCAGTATTAACCTGCAGCACAAAGCAAATTAATTGTAGTAGATAGCATACTCAACGCTCCATATGCACTGATAGTTGCATAACCCATTAGTGCCTGAATTATTTTATATAGTTTGCTGTCAAACTAGGTGTCCCATTTTTGTGGACGCTAGGCATGAATGGGTTAATTCTATGACAGTCTGCAATCTGCATATTTCAAAACATTTAGAAATGAGCTTCAAATTTGGAGAATTTCAGAACAAATTGGAGACCTACAGAATTCACTTCCCAACATTATTACCCCAGAATGCTCTCTGTAAGCACTCCTTGCTCCACAGTCCGCCCACAATTTACCTAATTTATATAAGAAAACCTACAATCCAATTCTCCTGTAATTTTCATCATCATTTCATACAAGTCTATAGCTAAAAATAACACATCATTCATTACCTGACGAACTCTTCCTCTACAATCGGCGGGTCCCAAAGTCGCTGAACGTTGAGCTGCAGTAACTGTAGCAAGACCTTAACAAACTTCTCACGTTCTACTTCCCACTCCTCATTCTCTTCGTCCGTAGCCGACGCCTTGCTGGCTTTCTTTCTTCCCTGCCAGCCACACAAGCAGTGTGCGAAAACTACAAATGGCGTCAAACGCACAGATCATTAGTTTTTCGCTGTCACACAGTTCTCTAATGTCCACTTCTCGTGAACCAGCAATGATGCAAAGTAACTTCAGAAAACATGGCTGGTTGACTTAGTATCCATCCAATTCGATATAAACTGAATCTGAATTAAAATTAGCATAGCACATACATCACTTGACCTATTATTCCAGAAGAAATAAAGCTATAATAATATCCTCCTCCTAATAATTAACAATCTATTGCACCAAAACGATGAACAAACTGCATGGTGATCTGTCACTCATTAACATGTAGAAAAGCCTGTTAATGCTTGCAAGACAACAAGCTGTAATTTTGATATACGATTCTGCTAGTCTTGCTTATGTCTTACCTTAGTTGCTACAGCTAAAGTGACTGGCTTTGCGATGGACAGTTCATACTGCTCGCACATCTGACACAGCAGGTAAACGGTCATCTTTAGTGCATTCAAACATGAAAGTCTGTTGTCCATGGACAAGCCATCACCATCCAAAGACTCCACCAGTATACCAGACAGAGAATGTGCCACTGCACAAACACACACACACACTGTGTCCCAAAAAGAAAATCCACGACATTTTTGATTGTCACTTAAAAACCAGTTAACAGATTTTGATAATTTTTGGTACGAATATTTCTGACACAACTTGCCATCAAATGACCACTCAGTTACCCATCCCACCTATTGTCCGCTTCTACACTATCTAAAGAAAGCAGATCAAGCAAAATATACAGTGAAATGAGCAGAAAATCTGGATAAAACATCTCTGACATTATCAACTGTAACTAGAAAATTGGTAAGTTTTAATAATTTTTGGCAAAAATATTTATGAAACAACTGGCTATCAAATCAATCTTTAAGTTCCCACCTCACCCAACATCTGCTTCTGCACTACCTGGGGAAAGCAGACCAAGCATAATATGTGTTGAAATGAATGAAAAAACATCAAAAAATTTCATCTATCCAGATCTGTGGGCCCCAACAGGCAGTCTATTACAAGGTTTGATTGTTGTGCAGCAGTGTTTCTACAAGACAACGTTGAGAAAGGCCTGGATTGGTCTGGAGCATAACGTTATCGAAACTGCTGTCAATGAATGGAGAAAGTGGCTCTATGCCTGTGTTCATATAATAGGCCGACATTTCGAGCAATTTTACTGCAAAGAGTTGAAAAATGGACAGCTGGATAGAATGTCAATCAAAGTGTCAGAATCGTGAACAAAATGTGTTTTTATTTGTTATGTTGATTAAGTAATCAACTAATCATACTGCATTGAATAAAAAAGTAATATTTCATTGGTTCTGTTATCCCCAGGTAGTGCAGGAACAGATACTGGGTGAAGTGGGAAAATGAATAGTCATTTCACTGCCAGTTGTCTCAGAAATATTCGTACCAAAGATTATTAAAATCCTTCTTAAAGTTACGATTGAGAATGTTTGAGATGTTTTTCTGAGGATACAGTGTATATGCAATTTCTAACAGGCATGGACTTAGTCCACGAGCATACACAATCTAAGGCATGCACACAGCGCCTTTAACATATTCATTAATAAAAAAAATAATATACAGATTTATATAGCACTGTTACAGTAAAAACAGAATGTACAAGAAATAAGATATATCATCCCAAACACAGTTAATAACTAAGACAAAACAAGTCAACTACAAATATTGCATTGATCAAAACCTACTGGGCAATAAAAATACAATGAATTCAGATAAAACCACCACAAAGCAAAAATGACAACAAGATGCTTAGAATTAAACTGTAATTTAAAAAAACTTTACTGCCTGTTATTCTACAAGTCTAGAACATTACCTTTCAACAACAAAGCCCAAGTTTCGCTCTGAATATCAGCATCAACTGTGTTAAAGTGCCTGCAAAAAAAACAGCAAATAATCAACTAGTAATTTTTAGAAATATAAATAATCACATTATAAAAACAGCACAATACTTTAACAATAAATTTACCATGCTTTTATGAAAAATATTACAATAATACAATACTAACAAAATAAATACAAGTAATGCATACTAAGTATACTGCATTGCATAGCATACATGCACAGTTTTGCATACCTCTTCAAAAATATAAGCAAAAACATCTTCAAACAACGGAGTGATAAGTATGTAAATATTACACAAGTACAAAAATAATACGTGCACATTGAGCAAGGCAGTACTGCTCTACATAGATACTAAAATGTGTCAGTGAACTTAATTAACTATAGACTGTCATGACTGTCGTTAAATTACAACATTATATTGTTAGCCTACTAATTTGCCGTTTTTTGGCAATGTAATGATAAAAATATAAACATTTGGTGCAAAATATTGCGATATATCAAAAATATTGCAATATTTAAAAGGTATCACGATATGTACAAAAAAATTTGATATTTTTTGACGATACGATACAATATATCGATATCGAAAACAATATATCAATATTTTTGATATATCGAGTCATCACTAGAATCAAGTGTTGTTTAGTAACGAAAGTACTACTCTTAACAACAGGAATAACAGTAGCAACAACAACAACAAAGTAGGCATTACAACTTGCATTAAATGAAGGAATTCCACTGTATACGTTAAACAAGCCAGTCAAAAGTACATTACCAGATCCTTCACAAATGCGTCATAAGCAAACAATTTATATATGGTAAATGAGACTATATACAACACATATAGCAACTGCAACGATTATGTCAAAATCTTTAGAATGTGTGAGTTGACGGGGAAACCTAATAATTTGACAGAATCAAATACCGGTACGGTAATTATCTATACATACACTAAGACGCTGAACACTGAGTCGAAACATGTGAGAATCATCATCGAACCCTCAGTGCTGAATCGTGCATGACATTCTAAAACAATAAAATGTAACTTAAAACAAATAAAAAAAAAGAAAATGTACAGGCACTCAATAAAACTTTTACGTACGAGAATGCTGCAAGAGCTAGCATAGCTATAGCGCATAATGGCTACGATGATTCTGTCTGTCTGTCTCTCTGTCACAACCGGTACCATTTGGAGACCAGGTGAGATAGAGACTTCGGGTTTTTCACTGTATGATAGCTTAGAGTCTCTAGTACAGTGATTTTCAACCGGGGTTCCACGAAACCCAAGGGTTCCGCGAGCGTCTGCCAAGGGTTCCGCAGCTGGCCAGTAAAAATAACCCAGCGTGCGAAATCACGCCAGACAATGTCGTAGAAATACTCAGCATCGATGTTTTTTGTTTAAAATTGCGTTTCAGCATGTCGTTTTGCATAGACTTACTGTGTTGGGTAAAATTTTGGCATATTTGCATTTTAGGCCTGTATTATAATGTAAGCTTCCTATGCACGACATTATTCAACTCCAAGGCATTATCAAAAAAAAAGAAGAACGTATTGATTAGGGTTATGGTTACGAAATCGTTTGGCCATTTACTTAGTTAATTCAATTTTTTTAAAACTCAGCCAAGGAAAAGACACGTAAAACTGTCTTTTCCGAGGGCGTCCAAGTGATAAATTTTCTAGGTTGGTGGCGGGGCTAAGCGGCCGTCGACGACCGCCTCGCCCGTCGTGTTTTGTTAAATACAATAGCACACTGCTGCCTACTAATGCGGTCAAATTTTATATTGGTGATCTTTGGCTGCTTTTTCGTCTTCATGACAGCTCTGCCCCCAGTTCCCTGCTAGGGAAATGTAGCTTCATCCTCGCATACGTGGCTGGACTCACGGATCAATGCCTGGGGTTCCGTGAGTAATCTTCACGCTTGCGACAACAAAAAGACTGAAAAACACTGCTCTAGTATTTTGTGATAAGATTTCACGTTACTGGATGAAAAGAGTCCCCATGAACAAGGGGGCAACAGAGGAGTACCTCCCTTAAAAAGGCGTTATTCTACTGCTATTGGCTCGTCTAACATGAAAATGGTTGCAGATAGGCACAGACATGCTGTTCATCACAACAAGCACTGGTGACAAGCTTCTTAGGAATGTCAACATCGATGACCTTGAATGACCCTGAACTCCCGAAAATAGGGGTTATAGTGAATTTTTTCGCGATTTCGAGCTGCGACATGCATTTCAGAAATGAACTGCGGCGAAATGACCGGAGACAGACAGAGACAACCTACAATCTGCATATGAAATTTTCAGCATTGAATGTAAATTTTAGCAGTCCACGTGTGTACCCTGTAGGTTCAAGAAGGCGTGCGCACGCGGGTGTCAAAGAAGGGTACCCCTCTAAAAAGTGGTTATTTATCGGCTGTTGGCTTGTATGGCGTGCAAATGATTGCAGATAGGCACAGACATGCTGCTTATCATAACAAGCACTGGTGACAAGCTTTTGAAAAATGCCAACATCGATGACCTTGAATAATCTTAAACCCTTAAAATAGAGTTTTTAGTAATTTTTTAGCAATTTTTGGCTCCAAAAAAATGAATTGCGACGAAATAGATGGAGATAGACCAAGATTACCTGCAAACGGGAACTGCTATAGGCTCTCGCGTGTGTCATGAGCATTAGCTCAGATTTCTTGTCAAAGTTGTCATAGCCACCTCATTTTAAAAGACACACATTACAGAATATATTACGAATATGAGTACAGTAAAAATTGCAAAAGCAACATAAACACAGAACAAGACTATTAGTTTGCTACTGTGGAATACTTATTTCACAAAATCTCTCATAAAGCTTCCCATCATCAGAACCATGAGAAAAACATGTGTCATATAAATTGTGAGTGCTAACACTGGACACGAATTGTCCATGTATTTGCGAATTGTACATCAAAAAATATCTGTGGATAGTTTCAAAATCAGTCATTTGTGTTTCTTTCATAACAGTTTATTCAATACCAGTATTCATTGGATGGCTCTAAATAGATAAGTATTACACACCATTAAAGATCAATCCAGCATATTAACTGTTAATATATACCTTTAATTTTTCCCGGCAGCAGTCTAACTGAGTATACTTCATCAACAACGTAGCTGTTCACGCCAGATTTGTGAGTCAGATCATTTCTGTTGAGTGGTATGACAAACTCAAAATCGGTCATCATGAAATCTCTTCTAACCTCTATCACACAGCACACCAAGCTGTTTTGCAACACACAAACAAAAAATTAAGCTCTTTAAAGTCTAGACCAATGCAATATCAAACAATGCATCAGTCAGCTGGCCATATTTAAACTATGGTAAACTGATGTGTGGCTGAGGGCTAAGGAAACGAAGATCAGCACTGCTCTATCGGTCTCACAATACAGGAAGGACTTAACAGGTTTTTTACGTTGCTGCCTCAAGCTCGCTGCAGCTGCTAATCTTGCAGACTAATTATGGGACCAAGAAAAAATATGAAGTGTCAGAATGATCAGCAGCACATCTTGCACGCTTTTATCTGTTCTGTCTGGAGTTCAACAGTTGTTCCCGGCACATCATGCACCTCTGCCATGCACGACATTACTCACAAGAGGATATGTGCATTATTGGAAAAGAAGAAAGAAGAAGAATGCACGAGATTTTAACACGGATGTTATTTTCCATTCGCGCGGACAGACAAGTAAGCCTATCTGACGCTATTTTCCATCCGCCACCGTCGAATAGAAAGTAAAACTGCAGAATTCATGAATTCAAACTCATCTCAGTTTTTTTTGTGTCATGACAATGAAACTCCATTATAATTATGTTATTAGCTATTGAAACATGTGCTTGACACAAGTGTTTGTGGGGTCTTACTTTGCCTGTTATCAAGTAAAAAAACCTCCTCAATGAGCAATTCTGCAGAAAGCTCAACCTGACACCTGAAAAAATTAAATTGAGAAATTGCCTTCAGCGAGTGTGGAATGAAAGGCGAGTGTGGAATGAATATGAAGTTTCTTGAACAGTGAAATATATGCTTGGTTGCCACATAGTTACGATGCGGTATGTTGTTGAACTTTTGTTGTTAGTTCTGAACAGGAAAACTGCTGTTTTAGAGGTAATGATTCAGGCTGCTTCCCGTCATATTCAAAACAGAACGAGCTTGGCAATTTGACATTTTCAAATTCATCGCAAACTTTACAAACTATTATAACAGTTAACGGCCAATAATGCGTTTAAATACAGCACGCTACTCAGGTATAAACGCATTTAACCTCAATAAATAGCTTCATTTATTAGCAAAATAAACAAACTAAATATTCAGAATATTAAATTAAGGCGCGTTAACTGACGTAGAATATGTAACACAACGTAACTGTGAATTTCTGGAGCTAGGCCAAACGGCCCAGAGATGGAAATGATTAGAACATTTAATTGAAAATTTTTCATTAATCGATTAATCGAAGAAAACTCCGATTAATTAATCATTAATCGATTAATCTATTAATCGACTAATCGATTAATCATTAATCGAGCTAGTAAATTAATCAACAATTAATCAACTGATAGTTCTCAATTAATCAAACAATAAGTAGTTTGTTTTTTTACATTTTTTTAGAATTAGAGACTTATGCCCGTAGCCAAGGGGGTTCGATCAAACCATTTGCCAGAGCAAAATTGTATAAACTATAACATTAACAATAAAACAGCAAAAATGCTACCACCAAAAGTGACTTTTGGGATCAAAATGCACAGAATAATTTTTGCAGCCAGGGCTTTGTCTCAGACTCACTTGACTTAAGCCCCTAAAACACCCAGCTGGATAAATAAAAGCAACATTTGGTCAGGTGGAGTCAACCCCCCTGGGTATGGCTATAGACAGGCTTGTGGCTCATCAAATTTTAGCTACTTCTGTTGCTAATATTGTGCCACTATAAAATGCATTGTTACTAGCTTACTAGTAGTAATTCATTTTTATAGTGGCACATCTGAGAGACCTAGTGAACAGTTAAGCAACAAGAAATTGGAGTTAATGCTCACTGGACGCGCGAAAGCCTATAGCAGTTCTGGTTCAATAGTTTAGCTGAAAATTTTGGTGTTCACGTTAAGTTAATATACAAAGGTCAGTGCTAGCGGTAGATCGGCGATCTCGCAGTAGAAAGCAGAAAATACTAGCGATAGATCGTCATTTACCTTTATCTCTTTGTTAATGTAAGAATCTTTTAGAAAAGATACAGCGCACAGCAGCCAGATGGATACTGTCTTCATACTCCTACATGACTAGTGTAACATCATTGCTACAACAGTTGCAGCTAGAATCTCTGGAAGAAAGGCGCAAAATCCAAAGACTGGCCTTCATGTATAAAATATTAAACGACCAAGTTGCAGTTCCAGCAACTTCGGTCGATCTAAC
>Ga0056128_1000331_pt1 | contig 39351 bp, 22 predicted proteins | sample WorMetLIZISLAND2_FD_71113 | JGI IMG/M metagenome (GOLD analysis project Ga0056128, IMG submission 71113) | Marine gutless worms symbiont microbial communities from Max Planck institute for Marine Microbiology, Germany - Olavius geniculatus... ... | reverse complement strand
CATGAAAGACAAAAAATGATTGAAAAAGTTCAACATCGATTTACCAGATTGATACCTGGCATCCGACAACTCAGTTATGAAGAGAGACTACGAAGACTTAGATTGTGGACTCTTGAGGAACGTCGTAACAGAGCTGACATACTGGAAGTGTTTAAAATGAAAGCTGGTTTATCAGATATTCCTCTGTGTACCTTCTTCAAATTAACTTCGGATAGTAGAACAAGAGGTCATTCCTGGAAGATTGTCAAGAGAAGGAGTTCACTGGACATTCGAAAATATTTCTTCTCTGAAAGATTGGTGCACAGATGGAACTCACTTTCACAGGAAGATGTTGATCAGACAACACTGAATGGTTTCAGGAAGGCATTGGAAAAGAAGAGAATGATACGGACAGACTTTTACGGATTAAGTCCGCCAAGTCTCAAGTGGTTGCATCATGTCTGGACTAACCATTCGGATATTGGTGTGACCACACCAGGTAAATTACCAGGTAAATTGTATCGATGACCTTGAACGATGTTGAACCTTAACGTAGGGAGCTTTAGGGAATTTTTTCGCGATTTTGGGACGCGGCGCACATTTTAAGAGCAAAATGTTAGAAATAGACCAAGACAATCTATGTACGAAATTTATAGCATTAAACGTAGGCTAGATTCTAACAGATAACTGGTGCTATCGCGCGTCACATGAGCATTAAATCATTTTTCTGTCTATAGGTTACTCTACTCTTGTTTTAACTTGCAGTTTGTTGTTACCACAACAGAGAATTACACCGCTGGAATTGTGCGTTGTTTTGCAAAGCTGCGTCTATACTTGGTCTACGTTCTAAACGCATATTGTTTGATTAATTTGTGTCAAATTGCCAGTTTTTTTCAGTTTTATCATAGGCTATACTTTGCTGCACTTTATTCAGACAACGATAATTTTGTTAAATAGTAAAGTAGCCTATTTCAGATATTTTTATCTAGATCTTACATAGCATACTACGCGCGAAAGCAGCTACTGCTTTCAGCGCGTCTTAGCCATCGCAATTCTGTCCGTCCGTCTGTCTGTCTGTCCGTCTGTCTGTCACACGGGCGGATCAGGCAAAAACGGTCCAAGCTAGGATCTCCAAATCTTCACCATCGGCTGCCTGGAAGACTCTAGTTTCAGGAACAGTAAAGCTTTTTCATAAATTCGAAGGGGGTCACCCCGAACGAGGGCGCTAAATGAGAGGGGGTAGGCAAAATTTGCGATTTTTGGCCTATAATTCGCTGTATCTCAGTAACGGTACGAGATAAGGCCTAGGTTACTATTAATCACTAATAGGAAATCGTACACTGGCTATCGATTGGCGCCGAATTCAATGACCTTGGATGACCCTGAACGCCAAAATAGGGGGTTTTATGGATTTTTGGCCACTTTCGCCTGTGAGAGTTTATATCATTCACAAGGTGGCGCCACGCCGCTGACGCCACACGCGCCTATGGCCGAAGTGTACTTTCGGTCCCGATGGGCCGAGTCCAAATGATATGCGATTTTTGAAACTATAACTACTGAACTGGAAATGCTATAGGCTTTCGCGCGTTTCGTGAGCTTTGCTCAAATTTCTTGTTTTAGTATTGTTACCATAGTCGCAGCTTCCACATCCCCATGAAAACCATAGATGTAAAAAACATTTTTTATGTTTTTTTATAAAAGTATAAAGAACATGTTATTATGATTTTTATTTTTTTTGTTATTTTTTAAATATTTCTTAGTGTTTTTGTGCTTTTTAATGTCACGTTTTTTTTGTTATTGGTAAATCGTTAAAACAAATTGCTAGATGTGTTAAAAACTCTTAACGTGACTAGTATACTTGGTATTTGTTCTGACATCTGATTGATTAGTTCATAATTGAGTGTGTACCATAATCACGGTTACATAAAATAAAAATTGCCCAAAGTAAAAAGTAGCGATTGGAAACATCTGATGTTTAATGTTATTTACAATGTTTTTATAATGTTTTATAAAAATATAAAAACATGTTTTTTACGTTTTTTTGCAAATAAATGTTTTTAACATCTATATTGGAAACCACTTCCAATGCTCCAAGTCTCCAACCCGTCTTATCTTTTTCAAAACTTATAGAGATCTGCTATTGCTCTTTGGTGTTGCGTTTAGGCCTATAGCAAGTTCAAATTCGTCGAACTTTGAGACACGTATAAAAATTGATTAAAAATTGTTAAACCTAACTTAACCTAATTTTTATGTCAATTTTTGCAAAGGGGCCTTGTGCATTTAGCAGGTAATTAAGTGACTACTTTGACAACGTATATACATAATAATAAAACAAAAGTATAATTCAAAACACCCAGAATGCGGCATGTAACGCAGAATAACGTATGTAAAGTTGTTAGGATGCAATATTGCGACGTAGCAGTAATTACGTTTCACTAACAAATTACAGGCTTTCGTAACTGTAGGTGCATCATCGACATAGAACGTGCAGAACGACGTACAGAACACGTTGCATATTGCACCAACGAAAGTAACACGAAATGCTATGGGGTGTTTACACGATCCAGCAAACGTCCAGCAAACTTCCAGCAAATGTGTTCAAAATACACGTGCTAATGCTGGACGTTTGCTGGATCGTGTAAACACCCTATTAAATTAATAAGTAATTACTGACCAACTAGCAAACAACACTGACATTACAACAGAACAACACGAAATAGACCTGGGCTATAAGAAAGCATCACAGTTATAAATACGACAGAGTATCAGACGCTGTCCGATCATGACTGTTTGGTACATCATGATGAAGTTTGCACGTACGGAAAATGAAACATCAAACGATCGATGCGCAGTAAAAACAAGCAAATAAATAACGGCCAGACGCGCGTTAACACTTGCAAAACACGTAGAGCAAATAAATAGGACGATTGATCATATATAATAAAATTATCCTATCAAGTTATGACCAGATCACATGAGCACGCGGTGTATTTCGCGTCGCGACGTGGACGCTGTTATTGACTCGTCGATGACACGTTAACGGAAGACCGGACTTGGCACACGAGGTCGACCAGCGGAAACGGTACGTCTGTGCGCAGAAAACCACACACAGTGCCAACATATAGCAACGTGCATAGATGACATCTAACAAATATAGTGCGACTTGCACGGGCACTCTGTGGCTTCGTGGTGTACCGGTAACGAGCGAGACTGGTGACCGAAAGGTCCCAGGATCGACTCCGAGTCGGGACACTGTCGGGTAACAATCTTGGGCAAGTTGTTCACACACATGTGCCTCTGTTCACCAAGCAGTATAATTTGGTATACCGGTCAGAGGGCGGTGACGCTCTTTGCCTGGAAAGATAACCGCGGGCCTAGTGGAAAGTAATGGCAGCCTACCTCCGGGTTTATGACTATGTCACCTGCGGGATCAGCTCCGGCCCCTACATGTACGCTCGTTAGAGTATGGGTACGTTTACCTTACCTTTAAGGGCACTATAATTTCTCTGCAAATTAACCGGCCGTCAAAATTCGTTATACATTGTCTAGAAAAATGCCATAAATGAATAAAGCAATCAAAATCGTTAACAATTAGCTGATGGGCTGCAACTGAGTAGATTTCATATACTGAAATACTGAAAAATACTGAAAAATTTGTTTACCGTCACATTGATTCAATACAAAAAAATGTACTTCAAAATTTTGCCTCATTCTTTGTGAAATCTTAATAAAAATGAGGTTCATATTTCAGAAGATTATGAGCGATTTGTTTGATATTGTAGGGGCCTACGCTAGAACATTAGGCGAAATCATTACCTCATTGGAAATTTGCGTAACTTTGAAAACGAATTAAATCACGCAGTCAAGAGAATAGCTCACGTCTATACTGCTATTTCAGCTATACCAGCTTAAACTGCGAGTAAGATTTGCTCGTACCATGATCCGGGTAGTAGACAGGCGGCTCTCCGAAAGCGACAACGTGATCATCACTGAAGTTCGTCACGAACGCCATCTCGACTAGCTGCTGCTGATGTTTTTCCTGCAGTTGTATGCAATAAACGACACTTTGCGTCTCTTTATTCGTATTCCTCGCGGTAAGTATCTTCTATGCGAACGTTTCGCGTCCGTCTGGGTGCTATGAGTTGAGTTGAGTTGAGTGTTGACGGGCGTTGACCTGCTCGGCGCTTTTATAGGCGGCATCAGCGAGCGTCTGCGTCGAGTCTGCGCAGTGCCGCCCATTGTCGAGATTCCTGCTCGCTGACGATGCGTCACGTCACGCGCGTAGACCTGTGCAATGTATTGAGAGCAGCTCTAGCTGGCTACGTACGTACGTTGGTTGGTTGACAATCACATGTCGCACTCATCCGACAGACAGCGGCGCGCGCGCTCAATAATTGCTCGTTCGCTGTGGGAGTTCCGTCAGCAGAAACCGCGCAGACAGACTGAACATTAATAACTGCTGACGGACCGGACGTATACTTCAGCGCATGCGTAGCACATCACGTGCGTAGCCAATGACCATGACGCAAAACCTTCAACTTCGTTAGGTTACTCTGAACGGAAGCCGGCCTTGACGTTACGCGGAAACATGGAAACCGCCGCTCATGGTGGGTATGCCCTATCAACAGCATTGTTAGAAAAGCTGCTACTAGACTCAACTTTCTCAAACAGTTAAAAAGAGCAAGACTATCTAGCGGTCATTTGTTATACTACTATAGGTACTTCAGTCATACGACCATTCTAGAATAATGTGTTTCTGTCTGACACTATTCTCTCACGAAGGATCAGTCAACAAATTGAGAGAATACAAAAACGTGCCATCCAAATCATACTCAACTTTACCCGTGGCATGCCTTATACTCCATGCTGTATTCTGCTAACATAAAAACTTTCGCCAGTCGTAGAAATGATCTTTCTCGGGAGTTCTTTCTGGATATTGCGCTGCCTTCCTCTTGCCTCCATTGTCTCCTCCCAGCTCCAAGAGAACAGTCAGTAATCTCACGCCTTCGTACTTCTGCTAAATTTCCTAAAGTTTATACTCCTACAAAACGCTATTGCTCTTTCATTAATTATGTCCTTAATAACTATCAATCAACTACATAACTACTATCACCTAACATACCTATAACATAGTTGGAGTTATAGGAGACGTTGGGGGCGGGAGAGGGTACGTGTTGTCTGGGGGACTTTTTTAGAGGAATCATTTCTACGACTACTAAATACTGTAGTTATACCATTTCACTTCACAAAGACTACTCGGACTATTGTTGTTGTTATTTGTTTGTAATTTTTCTGTATAGCTATTAGTTTTTTGCTGTTTGGACAATTTCTGCATGTTTTGTATATTTCGCTTCATTGTATTATTGTATTATTCAGCTATCCAGCTTTCGAGCTGCAAGTGTGTTTAATAAACTCGGTTTAGTTCAGTTTAGTTCAGGTTTTCTGGTTCATTTGCTGAATGAGTGAGAACAATAGATGCCATGCAGTGCTTCGATGTTGGTCATCTTCCGAAGTTCCGAACCGTTTCTTTTGCTTGGCTCGTCAGCCCGATCTGCTGCTTTATTTTAACCTATAATTACTACACTGTAAAAATTCCGGACTCACTAACTCTGGATCTTCTTAATTTAGTCGCCTGTCGCGGGACGTTGATGATATTTTTGTCCGTAAAAAAGCATTAGCTCACCGTTTGCTCTTTGCATCGCATAAAAAATCACAACGCCTAATGTAGGTCTAATTCAGCCCCCCCCCAAAAAAATATGCCGCAATGATCCCATGCATCGGTTTATACAATCGGGTGTTTTAGAACAGAAACGCCTACATAATGCTGCTGCAGCCGACCGATGTAAGTTTATAGAACGACTATCTTAAACTAGGCCTTTGCATTCTTCGAGTGTTGAGTGACGTACGAACGGTGAATAATGAGGCGGCGGGCAGACTACTGATACAGGTTTATTTTGTAGAATGAACCGCCCGTAATTATTATCGACCGAGAACGCAACCTGACGAGCTACAGAGGGCTCTGCGTGCTTTAATCTCAGACTTTTCAGAGCGAGACGAGGTCATGCCGCGCGTCGTGAATCGTGACATACTGAGGCGTCGCATTAAGACGTACGACGTCTTTAAACCGTCGCCGCCATGCAGCCTTTGACGGATCCGCACTTGCTGACCCATCGCATCGACAATGGCGTCGATGTGTGTCATAATTTGGGAACTGAGAGAGGAGACCTGCGGCTGCATGGCGTCTGCATGGGGAGGGAGATTGCCGCAAACAAATCTATGTGCATTCGTGGCATTAATTAAAACAATTTTTTTCCAAAAGCAAAGCTGAAGCAGCTGCCAATAACAAGAAATTTGAGTTAATGCTCACGAGACGCGCGAAAGCTTATAACATTTCCTGTTCGCAAATTGCCTTAGTCTATTTCCAGCCATTTCGTCGCAATTCACTCTTGAAGTGCGCGGCGCATGCAGCCGAAGATTGCAACAATAAATCAACAAAACCCCTTATTTTTCGAAGCTCACGGTCTTTCAAAGTTGTCGATGTTGACACGACTAAAAAGCTCGTTACTAGGGCTTGTTGTGATAGGCAGCATATCCATGCCTATCTCCAACCGTTTTCACGGTAGACTGGCCAACAACGGTCAAATAACGACTTTTAGAGGGTACCGCTGAGCCACCAAGCCACCGCCAATAATTCCAGGTCATCATTCTTCCACTTTAGCATCGGTGTCCACCGCTTAGAATTCTAACAAGAACATGTTTCCAATTGTCGTAAATGTACTGACGCCCCGCGCACGCCTACCGCCATGCGCGACATGCTCGCATGATATCGGTAGGCCATTACGAAGATAGCATGCGACGGCACCGCATCTTCTCTCAGCTGATTGTCAAAATTGTTTTTTTATCGTCACAGAATATATTCTGAACATATAGGCCTACTAGCTGTTACTGGGGGCCCATAGCAAAAGAAAATTGGTTTTTCGTCAAGTTAGCAATATTGTCGGCTAAGTTTTTTATGGGAGTGAATGTGCACTTTTATTTGCTATTTGCTCGCTATCAGCAAATTTGTACCTAATACCAAGCAGCTTATTCAGACGCCCATTAAAGTATGCCTATAGTTTTATTTTCGACAAGCGTTACAGTGACTTCAGAGGACGGACGTACGCACGCCGCATCATTGATTGTGAATCGGATGCTGCAGTGAATCGCGCTGCTGTCTCATCCTGCAGTCGGCATCGGCGCGGTGACAATTATTATTGTGAGTTATCGTCTGTGACGCCACTAGTCTATTACTGTCTGTCGTGAGTAGGCTATGCCATGCCCGCAGGTCTTAGTCGGATGTCGCCCAGAATAATTCCCCCCTCCCCGCGGGTGTCGCATAAGCTCACCACACGACCACGCGCCACACCAACACGCGATGCAATGCTGCTCAACGTTCGACTCTCGACGGGCTGTATTGTCCGCCCAGCGACTTCTACGCAGGAGAAAATAATCAAAAATATGATATGAAATTTTATGACTTGCAAATTATTCAGCTACTGTCTTACTTGCTTTTTGTCCCGTTTGGCCGACCGTTAAGGTCGGACCTTTGATACGATGTGTCGTCTGTCTGTCTCTTTGTCATCTGTCGTCTGTAACGCATGTATCGTGGCTAAACGGTAGGTAGTACGGGTGTACCAAAAAACATTACACAATTAATTAGCTTGATGTGACAGCTCTTGGCATGCAAAATTTCAGCGACTTAGTGATAGAAGACATTTTCAACGGTGGGGTAGACAAATATTATTGTGCGTTTTTTAACCGATAAGTAGCCATAGGCCTACACTCAGAAACGGTGGAAGATATAGGGCCAAGTGATTGATCACTAATAAGAAGTCGCATAAGCCTTTTCAGATGACACGGAAATTATTGACCTTAGATGACCTTGAAGGGACATTGCGCACACTGCACAGTGGGCACTCTGCAATGCCAATCGTGCGGTATTGTAGCTAAACGGTACGTCGTAAGGGTCGGCGATGGTATCGTTGATAACGGCGATGACGAGTTCCATCTCAAATGAGATGAAAGTCATTGACGTTAGATGACCCTGAAGGGTCATTACGCACTCTGCTATGCCAATTGGCAATCGTGCGGACGTGCGGATGACTGAACGGTAAGTCGTAGGGGGTCGGCATGGTATCATGGGATAGAGCGATGAGGTGTTCCTATAGGCTGTCAATAGTAAGCCTAACCATGTCTCTGTCTGCAGCGGTTTTGCCGCAATTTTGAACGTAAAGTTGCTGCCTGCAACCATCACCCACTTGTGCCGAATTACCGTATCGTATCCTAACGTTAATTTATTATAGCGTGCGATATATCAGCGTAACCGTGGCGTATTTATGAGACTGTACTCACTTTGGCAAATCGCTATCTTTCGGCGACTGAAAGTTGGACGCTGGCCTACGGATATAGGCTGTACGGTCGGCCGACCCAAGCGACAGTTGGGTTTTTTTGTTTATAACGATATGCGTGCATATGGAGTAGAAATGCCACAAACACGCATTCTCCGAGCTCGTGGCGTACTTTCAATGTCAGTAAGACGATGCTGTGCGTAGCTTGAATTTCTCTGAAATTCTGAAACAGGCCCAGTTTATCATCGTATACTTCGTCTGCAGGCGAGCATTTCTAACGCATGACGTAAGGCCACAACATAACAGTTCCGGCCGTCTGTTCGTCTGCTGACCATGCATGACCAACCATCTGGACCTGTATGTTTGTCTGTCTGCTGTCTCTCGAGCATACTCATGTAAGCGCAATTTTGCCAACAAAATTGACAAATTTAATATAAAAATATTGTTTTTTTTGTTACGTTTTTATTCATTGCGTTATAGGCCTATATGAAACTAAAGAAAACACTGGCATTTGGCTGTTGAGACGAGCAATACACCGGTGCAAAGATAGCCTCTTAAAGACGTCTGAAACAGCTGAGTCTTTCACATAGACAGACGTGTCAGTAGATCGACGTTTCACAATTCAGCCTACTTACAATAATACGAAATTCACAAAAAGAAAATAATTTAATACTGTCAATGACAATGACGTCGCGTTTACGTTATTCGCAATGCTGACAAATATAAAAGGTATTTTCTGATTGATTGATATATCGCCTACACGGGCCGTGAACACGGGTGCGCTGTTCACACTACCCGTGTTCACGGGCCGTGTTGAGAAAAAGCGTTTCGCAGATCGATTGCCCATAGCTATAGCCCGAGAGTGGATGCGCTGGTCACTAGGTGAGTTTGACTCGATCGTTAATGGGGTGTTTACACGATCCAGCAAACGTCTAGCATTAGCACGTGTATTTTGAATACATTTGCTGGAAGTTTGCTGGACGTTTGCAGGATCGTGTGAACACCCCATAAGAAAGCTGTTAATAAGCCCATGCTGCCATCTGGCGAATAACGTTAAAGTAAGCATATTATTCTCTAATGAAAGTACACCGTCGGTGTTTCAGGGATAACACGTTATACTTAACCTATCCACAGTCCACAGTCTCCACGCGTTCCTTGTTAGCTTATAAAAAATAGCAATTGTTCGGACATGACCTACATTACACGCAGACCTGCATTACGGGCCTCGATTGCGATTTGCAACTGTTAAGAATTTCATCAAAATCGAATAAAAAAGCGACCGCTGAAGCGAAGACAGATCGAGTGACAGACAGACGCAGGCCTATTTGTACCGGTATGTGTCATAATCTTTGACATGCATGCTATTGGCAATGGTAACCTACAAATAACGGGGTTATTTGCTTAGCCTGTCTTCTGCAGGGTGTCTATAATATAAACTCTAAACTGCATTTCGATTCACTGTTGACAGGTTAATTTGAATGAGAATTAATCGCCTGCAGCAGCCTATGGACCATAGATGTAAAATACGTTTCTTAACGTTTTTTATTTTGCTCAACGTTTTTTATTTTTTAAAAAACGTGCATTGGGAATCCCATCAAAAGCCTCGTGAAGCACTTCTGAGACAGCAGAGACGAATTAATATATAAGTCATAGTGATGTAGTTTATTTAGTTAGTCCAAATATACTAAATAAAAAGTTTTTCAACTAGTATATTTGGTTAGTTTAATGCTATGGTTTTATGACCATGCAGTTGAATTGAAATTAAATGAAGTTCTGTCTATCTGAACTGTAATTCCAGGTATACAGCACCTAGCCTACAGCATTAGGCATTAGGCAAGAAGTTAAACAAATTATGGCCAACGTTTTTTATTCAACGTTTTTAAACGTTTTTTTATTCTTGCCACGTTTTTTTACGTTTTTTAACGTTTTTTATTTTTCCTGAAACGTTTTTTTACATTTATGCTATGGACCGCGATGGACCTATACGGAGAAGGCCTATGGATGTTAAATTTTAAGGTTATCCAAAGTCGTTGATTTAACCATCCGTTGAAGCGCAGATGCTATGCAATTTTTTATTAGTAAATAAGTAAGTAATCGAGTGTCGATACGTAAATAATTTAAAACAAATTGGCTGGCTGGTCTTGAAAAAGTCTGACTGTCTGAGTCGCAGTCGTATTGCCTCCGTTTTTATTTGTACACTAAATCAAAAAAACTTTGTGAAAATATAAATGAAACATTTAAAACATAAATATTTGGAAATTATTTAAAAATTTTGCTAAAATAGATTTTCGAAACATGGAGAACCGCCTAAAATTTGGCTTCAAAAACTGTGACGCTATGGCGTCATTTACTGGTCGTTCACTTGTTACTTATTTACTGTGTACTGCCTGGTTCTCGAATCACCAGTGACGCCTGCAGATTAGCAAGTAGGCACTAGGCATTGATTTTCCGTCGACCGTTTCCGGCTGCATGTTTTTATTTTGGCGAAGATGCGTATTGTTTATATTTTATGTGTAAATATACAGCGTTTTTAGACATTGGTGATGACGACAGCAGCAGCGTTGCAGGAGGAATCGTCGTCGTTGGTGGTGCAGGGCTGGATGAACGTGTGGGGTAAGTTGTTTACTGTCGGTGTCATCAGCGGTTCCGGGCTGGGGTGTGACGAAACACCGCACCGGCCCCCCTCACCGACCACACCGGCAGGAAATTACCGCGCCGACGTTTAAAACCTGCACACCAACCACAGCATCAGCCAAATAAAACTGTTGGCTGTTTCCCCACGCCCACAACAACTCAAGTTGAGGCACCGCAGGCGCTGAGCACGAGGCGTCGTAGGCGGCGAAGAAGGGGTGGGGAATAAAAAGGGATATCCTTTTCTCCAGCCAACAAGAAGGTCTGGGGAGCATCGTGAGCTGCCCTAACAGGGTCCGGGGCGGAGCCTCGGTGAAAAACGAATTTGGTGCATCCATGTGTCTGATTGCAAGATATCGTAAATCATGAAAACAGCATCTTAGAAGCTGAGGTGCAGTATGTCATGAAAACTGGGCAGCAGACGTGAGCGTTGGTTACAGTAAGATTTGTCATGCACTGTCAGCCAATAACATTCGTGATATTTTGAGCGTCGGTGGGACTATTCGGTATAATGCTGACGACAGCTATAAGGACCCATACCGACATACCAGCGAATACGGTGCATTCTAAGCGTCAAACAACACTTCTGCTTACAATATATCATAAATATATCAGACATGTAGAATTTGTTCAACCTCTCTCCCCTAATTTCCTCCCAAACCCCCCTATTTTTTGGAGCATTTGCGCCAAGGTTTATATGGTGTAGACGTCCCTATGAAGATGCGGTATGGCAGTTTGACACGTTATATAAGCCTAGGCCTACCGTAGGCTTATGCAACAATGTGTGCAATAAATAATTTTTGATCCAGAAACTGTGTCCTTCCTTTTACATAGAGCTATAATTGAGTGATGCTTGTTTTTAAAACCAAGGCCTGGTGACGCGTGTAGTATGTATATATTGTGTTGCATTGTGTTATTTTCTTGCTTGAGTTTTCTTGTAAGCCTACTGCATGACTTCCAGATTTTGTACACTGACGTTCAATTTTTTTCAGCTTGGAAGTCATGACATCCTGAAAATTTAGGTCTATTGAAAACTCTGACTGACAGACAAACTGTGAGTTTAATATAGCACATAAACTAAAAAGAACTGAAATGTTTTTAAAGAAAATCAAAATGACAGATACTGAAAATAGAAATAATGTTAAACGTAAAACTTTAAAAATCCGGAAAATGACTGAAATAAAGGAAACTAAAATGAGAAAGAGGAAAAGTGAAAAGGTAAGAAATAAAGAAGATTATTTGTCCACCATCAGTGGTAAAGTGACCAATGTTTTGAGTGTTTGATCATTCCGTGTCAGGAAAAATGATGTGAACTGCAAGCTCACCTAGTAAATAGGGCCTAGCTGTTGTTCTTGACCACTGCTGTCAGTGCTCTGTGTCCATTGCATGCAAGCCTGCAAGGTCAATATAACGCCATGCACTGCATTTTACCAACATCACACTAAATTGTTTAGATCTTAGTGTATCTTATGAATTTAAGCTTGTTGAATCAGTCTGTTGAAACTAAGACTAATCTGTTCAAAAGCAAGGCCTAGGTTGCATTTTTTATGGTCTCAAGATTACATAACTGGTGACAGCTTGGAAAATATGTGGTTTGAAATGTCTTAAACATTACTGGTTTGAATTTTCGTGAGCAGTTGTTTACAGTGAATATTTGAAGTTTTTTTTACAGGATGTCAGCATAGCTTGCTATGCAGACTGTTTGTCTGTCTCTCTGTCCATCAATCTGTGATTCTATAAAAACAATGCAAGCTAAGATCACAAAGTTTTCACTGTCACCTCAACAAAGTACTCTGGTTTCAGGATTCGTAAAGTTCAGTGAAAAACTCTGCTGCCAGTATCTGTTTTTTGCTTTTCACAAATTTGAACTTTGGGTCACCCTAAATGAGAGTGTTAAATGAGAGTTGGTAGGGAAAAATTGGCAGTTTTCCACCAATAAATCGGCAGAAAACTGCAAATTTGAAACTAAGACTTCAGAGGTTATTATTTAAAAGTGTGCAGCTGGCAGAAGATCGCTCGTTTTGGCGACAAATCGCAACGGCGGAATGCTACGGCTGAACGCTTCGCATCATGATGGATTATATTATATGAATTAACGTTTTACGAGTGAATCATGTAAAAAGTGCTTAACAGACGACACTTCCTTTTTGATGCCACTATTTGATGTTTTAGTGGTAATGCACTAGATGCTATCATATGTGACAGTTGAGGGCTTGTGATATTGATGCAGCTGTTGTGGGGACCATGTGTTGGGCGCCAGAGTGCATTTCCTTCGTACCTGGCAGATTACTACCATTAATGGCATGGCCATGAGAATCAGGGCCGGGCCGCTCTGGTAGGGACCTACCCACCCGCCCACAATCAGGTCCTGGTGAGTAAGTGCTGTCTAGATGTAATTGGTCATGCCTGCTGTAACGGCTCAGCTCAGAGAATAGTAAGCAGGTAATTATGCCAGTGGAGAGTAGCTGTTGCATTTGCACCTGCCTAGTGTGGCTCAGTTGTGGGAGAGTGCTGGCAACGTGTGGCCTGCTACTTGACCTCCTTGGCTTTATACCTAGGTATTAGCTAGCACCTGGCCCGTGTCTGGTCCAATGGCGTCTTTATCAGTTTTCTTTGCCAAACCGCTGCTGCCTGGCACAGACGTTTAGACGTCTGCGGGGCATTGCAGTCACTGACTGACAGCTTACTGTGGAGAGAGCTGTCGTCATGGTTATCAGATGAAACTTGCAACATCTTCTTGGTGATATGATAGCATTGTTTAGGCATCCTTGCCACTGTCACTCAACGGTTACTTGTACAGTAACCGTTGGTTACGACGTCGGCAAGGCAAGTGTTCTACATGCGCTAAACACTGATTGCATTGCAGAATGACTGCTTTAGTGGAAAATGTTAAAATGTTGTGGAATTTGGCATGCAGCAGTTGCAGTTGTTGGTGGGGATTTCCAGAAAACTGTCAACTGTACATTCAAATTTTGAGATGAACCTTATTTGGCAAAATGAGAGTCTTAGGGCAGGAGGGCTAGTGAGATTTTGTGAACTTGACTCTGTACCTGCCCATGACTGCAGACAGACAGGTAGACGGACGGACGGACGTGCCGACCGTGGATATAACAGCGCTCTCTGTGCTAAGGCGCTGTTAAAAATGGTTATAGCCATGCGGCAGTTGTGTAATGGAACGTTGCTGCCTGCTGTTGATGGTTAAAGTGATCTTGATGGCTGTAGACTACTAGACTGGCCGTCAGCGACTCGCAGACGGATCGACCGACGGAGCACTGGACCGGTTAATGTATTGGATTCCGACGGACGTAGTGATCTACCTGGCGCCACCTAGCGACTGAGGTGATGATGATGATGAAGAGCAGGCTTTGCTGCTAGGGTACTTGATATACTGCTCGGCAGCTGCGCCGGTGGCAGGCTGGGATGCTTCCGTGATATTTCTCGGAGTGAACCGGTTGCTCTCTGGACGGGTGCCGCAGTGCCTGTAACCGCAGCAGGATATGCAGCTATCTCTCGCCAGCAGCCAGTGTACTGACTATATAGTATAGTCCAGCGAGGCTGATGCGCATCGTTTGATAACGCCAGTCAGGATGTGCCAGCAGTAGCAGTGATGGGCAGACACCGTTCAGGATTTTGATTTGTATTGAATCACCCGTGGAAATGCGAACTGACTGCATGCTGGTGTTTAGCTGATCTGATTTGAACGCCAAATGGGATTCGATATGCGTTTGATTTAGTTTGAATTTTAGCACAGTCCATTTGTTCTACATAAAACTAGAAATGCCCTACGTACCGTATCTCTCTAAAATTAATCGTCATAGCTTCTGGAGATATCTTGTTCAGGAGAGATGGTTATAGACAGCATACGTGTACGTACGCACGCGACGTGACTACGTAATCATGCGCGGGTTCAAGCGGCGGTTGAAAAGAAATCGATAAATCGCGTATTGCATCGGGGCGTATTTTTAGTGCGTTCGGGCGCTCGGCGATGTCAACTAATCATTCAACCTGTAGTAATGTAGTCACTGCTGCGTTACCGGTAAATGGTTAATGGCCGGCAGACAGCGAAGCGGCGGCGTCGCCACGTTTATAATGAAGATCGATTCCATCCGTCCATCAAACTGATAGGTCACATTGTGCTGGAGAAAATAAGTTCCTGCGTAAGGAAAAGGGATGACGCCCACACATTGTTAGATGCACGAGGATTCCAGCCACCCTGCCACTGCTGCCCCCTCGTCAAAGATCCATTGGAAAAAGGATGAAGGAGGGGCACCAATCACGAATTCTATCAGTGCTGCTAGTATCTCCAGACTTTGAGGGAGATTCATCCTCCATATTCCCCTTCCCCTTTTTGTCTTTTCCTTTTTACGCGCGATAGCAGAATGCCTCGCGCGTCGTCTAGGCGTCTGTCACACTCGTGGACTGTATCAAAACGGTGCAAGCTAGGATCACGAAATCTTCACTGTGGGCTACCCCAAGGTCTCTAGTTTATCGTGACAAAATTTTGTGCCTCTGGGCGCAGGGGTTCCCCTCGAACGAGGGTGTCAAAGAGGGGTACCCCCCTTAAAATGACGTTATGTTGCCGTTATTGGCTCGTATAGTGTGAAAACGGTTGCAGATAGGTACAGACATGCTGCTTATCACAAGAAGCACTGGTGACAGGCTTTTTAAATTTATTAACATCGATGACCTTGAACAACTGAAAAAGAGGGTTTTAGTTAATTTTTTGCAATTTTTGGATGCAGCGCACATTGCAACACTGAATTGGACGAAATGGCTGGAGATAGACCAAGACAACGTGCGTATGAAATTTTCAGCATTAAACGTGAATGACCTTGAACCCCAATAATAGGGGTTTTAGGGATTTTTTTTTGCAATTTTCGGCTGCGACAAACATTTTAAGAGTGAATTGTGCCAAAATGGCTGGAGATGGACCTGGACAACCTGCGTATGACATTTTTAGCATAGAACATACATTTTTAAGAATCTTAAGTTTTGATCTCTTATATTCAAGGAGTCTTTCGTACGGAGGCCTCAAATTTAAGTACTCTTTCAAGATGCTTTAATATCTTATTGCTGTACATTGATTGCCAAAGTGGCATGACCGTTGCTATCGCGCGTCACGTGAGCTTTACTCAAATTACTTGTCTTTTTACCTACCGCTTTTCCCTTCTTCTCTCTCTCCCCATACTTAAACCATTTCCTTTCACATGTCTCCCTTCCCCCTGTTTCTTTTCCCTGTTCTAGAACTTTAAAAGTGAGACCACTTAAATCCAGCTAGAGGTCTGGGAGAACGCTGTGAGCTCCCCAACGGTGTCTGGGTAGGAGCCCGGCCGAAATCGAATTAGGTGCATTTTAGCCTTAAAATATGACATCTGGTGCCAGCAGTTTTAAGTTTTTTTTCAACAACATGTGTTCTAGTGTCACAGTCGTATAGCTTTTGCGTTTCAGCTCATGACAGTTTACTGTGTTTGGCGTCCTGTATTATGCCTATACGCCATCTGTACGTGAATAATGTATAGAGCTCCTGTTATCGTGCTGAGTTCCGGGTTGATGGGTTTACAGCCTGAATGTATGCTTGACTTGACCGTCCCTTAATGACCGTTATCATACTATTCTGACGTCTGTCTGTCTGTCTGCCACCTTTTGTGTGGACACTTATAATACATCACGCACAGCCTACACTGTGGCTACTAGGCTGACGTTTCTGTATTCAAGTATATTGTTGTGAATTTAATGAATTTTTTTCATCCACTTGTCGATTAAGCAAAGCGTGTCTTATCTGCGTTGGAGTTGCAATGCAGCCATGTTGTACGTGGTCATAAACATGCTGGTATAACACATAAAAACCGATTAGCATAGCATAGCACCGTAGTATCAAGATGCAGCCTGCTGATCTAGAGGAGCTGTGGTCGCTGTGGTTCAGTTGATGTACATGCAGCTCATTTATAAGTTTGTCTTTAGTTTGTGTCGTGTATATACTGAGCAGAGAGTTGCATGATGTTTCTACCCGGGAGAGATGGAAGGCTGAGCTGACGTTAGTGGATGGCTAGTTGATTTCGAGATGGTTTAATATGGTTCTCACTCCTCAGACAGTCAGTCAGTCTCCCGTCCACGAAGTAACCGTTCGACTGTACCAGGAGTCGGACCAGTGACTGGCTTCCTGATTGTAATCTAGACATTTTAACAGTTAGTCCGTCAAGCCATTTGAGGGCACTGCATAAAAATGAGCCCATAGTAGAGGCGTGCGTTTAGACATGAATTCCTATACGTACTATGCTTAGTTTGTACTGGATACCGCACTGCTGGAGTGGGTAAGCTAGCGCACAGTGCGAGCTTATGCCACTCCGGACAGTGTGGTATGTTCTTAAACAAGTCTCAAATCCCATAGACTGCACTGTCCTTTGCTTTATGACGCACAGTTGCAGCCGAAAGTTGCTGGCAACGGTGCCAGTGCAAGCTGATTGTCGTTCAAGCCAGTATATAGCAGTCGGTGGTTTAGAAGTCACTGAACAGCTTGTCTAGTTGCATCAGCTGTGACACAGCTGCTCACCAAAGCAATGCATTGCCGTCGTGCTGCTGCACACACAATTCTGTATTAATTACTTACCTGGCGCTTGAGACGCAGCACTTGCAAATTCGTTAATAATGAATAGTTCCTCGAAAAGAAAATCGAAGCCGTCTTCTTTGTCGCCGGGAAGTGCTAGCTTTAATTAACCATCCATGTGATATCTACTTCTGTTCACGGGAATCGGATTGTCATAGTGCATTGATGTGATAGGATTGAGTGTATTCTTTATGCGCTGTTGCATCTGTCCACCGTTGTTGCATCTGATATCGTCCAACGTTATCAGGTGCTGCAAGTACCTTAGACTTTTGTTTTACGGAATCTTTTACTGCGCCTGTATGTTAATTCACAGTTGAGGTTTATGTCCCGCTCGACGCATAATGTGTCGTTATTGTATGCACTGAGCATGTGCGTCTGACATGCGATCAATAAATTGCTTACTGTGTTACTTATTCAGTAATAATTTTATTCCAGATATTTCACTTTTCTATAATGGGCACCAGCGTTTTAAATGAGAGATGACTGAAAATGTTTAATGGAATCTGCATTCACATCCCATTTTGCATAATGCCGACAGACGAACCATGGACGTATATGCAATTGCACGTGCAGTTTCTGTACACTTGAATGTGATGTTTGAGCACCGTTTGACCCTACGTGAGTCGATCTTGCCGGTTAGCAATTAGCATTGAATTGTCCAACAGCGAATAAGGAATAACAGCAGTCTGTGCAAGTGTATATAACACGTGTTGCCATATTCCGTTGGCATTGGATGTACCTTACCTTACCTTCGGAGTGGTCAGGCTGTTACACCTGCCCAGCGCTGAGGCCGTATCATTTCGGCCCAATGAGCATCCCGGAATGTAACCATAAGGTTACAGGAGACGGCTATGAAGCCGTGGACGGCTGTGAAGCCATAAACGGCCGTGAAGCCGAAACCACGTGAAAGCCCGAGACTAACCGGCACGTGAGCACTGGTAGCAAGTCTGCTCTTACAGGTTTGGTCAGCTCTTAGTTAGCTCCTACCCTCCAGATTTTAGAAATCTTTTGGGTGCATGTGAAGCCCCACCACCGCGACGAGATGGCTGACCTCGGTGGGGGCATTGGGTGTATTTTTGAAAAAAATGTGTGCACATTCGGCTGTCGTGTCATTCACCTGTCGCTGCTACCCGTGAAATTTTGGGAGTCAACTTTTCAGCTTCTGTTACAGTTTCACAGCATTTGCCTGTTGAGTGTCGATGGTTCAAGTTGTATTCTTTCCAGTTCTATCTGTGATATCATTCAGTGTTGAATGTCGATTAATACAAAGCCGTAGCAAGACGTTGACTCCAAACAGTCATTCCAGTATTATTGGGAATGGGAATAACGATTCCGTGACGTTAGCTGCAGTACACTGCATTCATCTCTCCACATTTTTAAAGCCAGGGGAGTGGGACTATGTCACCATCGGTGCTCGAAGTTGGCAGAATGGCATACATCACAGGTAACGTCTTTTCTGAGACAAGATATGCTTTGCTGGTAGTTTTCTGACATTCATGCAACTCGTCGCTGATGTTTGCATCTATCAATGACCAAATTACCACTAGTGTGTTCATTTAGCAACCGTTTTAGGTTCCAATTTGCTCTTATTTTTTAAACTGCACTTAATTTGTTTAGTTGATTTTCAGGAAAATAATTGAAGTTGTTGGCACCAGGTGGACAAAATTCGATTTCGTCTGGGTCTCCACCTCAGACTATGCTGGGGGAGCTTACAGCGTCTTCCAGACCCCTTAGCTGGATTTCAGGGGTTCTACTTTTAGGAGAAGGGAAGGAGGTAAGCAGACGGGAAGAGGGGGAGAGGGGCCTTGGTCGCCGTCCGTCTTTTTGCGTCAGATAAGTAGCTAACTGTAACGTCGCGAGTGTACTTGTGAGGGAGGGAGCTTAAACTCTGGTGAAATTATGCCGGAACATTTAGCGTGCCGGATTGCCGGTTATGCCCGGACCTGACGACTGCAAGCGGTAGCTCTATAGCGTAGCCGCCGCGGTGCATGGTGGGTAGCTCCGGTTTACGTGCTTCACATGCAATGCATGATGCAGCTGCTGCTTTGCTTTGCTGCTTGCCGGGGGGGGAGTAGTGGAGGGTATAGTTTGTACCCGGGACCCCCACCGCGTCGCCCCTTTCTCCACTTCACCTCTTGGTCATATTGCACCAGCTGACATGGTCGAATTACGGACGACCTGGCATGTCTGGGGAGATGCGTCTGAATGCAAGATGACGGTCCTCGTTATGGAGTATAGACCGTCGATACTTTCTAGAGCATAGTTATAATAAACGTTTATAAACGTTTTTATTTTTAACAAACGTTGAATGGTCAGTGGTAGAGTGACAGTCATTTAATATATTCCAGTTTTACTGATGTATACCTAATCGCGAAAAATTTGGATCCCGGCATTACACGTTTCCGTTCCGGAATTGCAGTCAGTAGTTGTCACCTTACAATTACACATTCATCCTGACTTTGTAAATTAATTTTTTTGGCTGTTGAATGCTGACTAAAAAGACGTGGTTTCAAGTGTGGGGACAGTCAAATACTTGCGCCAGGAATGGATGGGAATGGGGAATAATTCTGTTCCAGTGAATCTCTAATACATTTTGAATGGCTTGGAGACCGTACTGATGGGGAGAGAGGGCTCAGACGTAGCAGCCTCTCAGCGAGGGTCCAATCTGATAGGCATAAATGTTGCAGTATTAATGTTCCCTCGCGGTGGATGGACGTCGATGTGCTTATTAATTCAGTTCAGTGATCAGTTAATGTAACGCAACGGTGCTGTCATTTATGGTTAGCGCTGTCTGAGCCTTGCACTGTGCATTGCGCAACAAGAAAGTTATTTATGTCCGTGAAAAATTCATGATTTCTTAGTTAATGTTAGCGTTAAATGTTTAAATGGTATATAGCTCTTCATGAGAAATCTATTTCAGAGCTACGGAGCATCACCTGCCAGCACAGCTGAAAGTGTCCCACTCCAGCGTTAGTGTTAATGTTAGTTGCAATAAACAGGATATCTTTTGCAAGAGGCGAAAACCCAGAGGCTAGTGCTTCGGCCTCCGTGTTGTATCTTTTTGCGTATGGATATGTAGTAACTCCTAAGCATATTCCTCGGCTGAGCTCTCATAACCATCAGTTATAGTGTGGTAAAATTGAGCTAATTGGATTCCTGTCTGGGTGGATGATCATAAATAACTGACCGCCGTTTGTTAAGCGATGTCTCCGTCAACAACAACAGAAGGCTGAAACTCATGACTCAGATATGACTGCTTCTGTCGGTACCCGTCCCAACCTTTCGTTTTTCAAGGAAATTCAGATAGATTGCTTAATTTTTTTCCAGGCGCAAATGCTCGAAATATAAAGAGAATGGCGTCACAAAACAATTCATGTGATGGTTTGGACTTGGGCATGAATTCTTCAGTGCAGCACGATCACTTTGCTTATTATTATGCAGTCAGACCTGAGTTGAGGATTTTTGAGACATAGGAACCGTACGAACCAAGCTCAAGTTGCTTTTTGCACACTGACGGCGTCTGCGTGGAATTTAGTAAAAGATCTGTTGGCAAGTGAAGTGTAATATTGAATTCATTTGTGTAACTGTGGCATACCTTTTGGATAATTTGGGTAATTATTGTAATTTTTAAAATAAAGGGGGATAGTGCACCCCATTGCTCCTGCGTGTGGACAGGTCCTTCGAGAGGGGAGGGATAAGGGGGGAAGTTTTCCCCGGGCCTCGCTGTGGCTCTGGATGTCCCTGTCTGTGGGTGCCGAGTGTCCACACAAACCAAGAGGTGGGTTTATTCCCTCTGCATCGAAGTGCCCCACGGCGACAAGTCCTCATGCAATCAGCTTCATGTCGCTGCACTGTGCTGAATAGCTCTCTTATGCTGTCTGTGTCAGTGTGTCCATGTATCTGTCTCCCGTTTCCATTGCCACACACGTTGATTGTAGGACACTATGCTCAGTATGCAGCCTTTATAGAGTGTCCAGTGTATAGTGGGTATATAGCGGGGGGGGACCCGTGCTGGTTGATCTAATAAGTATAACTGAACGTCTGTTCACTGTACTTCTGTTTCACAGCTTCTGGTTGTTGTAAACTGAATTGCAACCAGATTTTCTGCTTATAGTGGCATAATATACTACATGTGACATGCCACGAATGCACCATGCACCTATTTTTTCTGCATCTGTGGCCTTTGTTGTGCTAAAGCATTATTGGCTATCAGTCACAGATCGTTCTCAGTCTTATGTCAAACTCCCTCTTAGCATTACCCATACATAGCTGTGCATCAGTCAAGTCTCAGTCAAGTCTTGGCATATTTTTGCTTAATGACAGTAATGATAGGCTGATAGCTGTATATGATTTGGATTGGATGCAATGCAGAATGTCATCGTATTGTTCTTATGAGCTTGAAACTCTAATGGCGACGTATCAGCTTCAGAACTTTACATTAAGAGGACTTTTCTGACAATAGTTGGTTTGATTTTAACCTGGACTGTGCATGAGGAAGAATCTGAAATCAGGAATTTGGTCTTTGAGGACACAACAAAACATGGTGGTTTTGGCATCTAGTCACTTGTATGAATGTGCTCTGTCTGCGCAATAAGTTTATGGTAATACATCCATTTTGTTATGTCGGTGTGATGGTGCAGTATTAAGTGTGTAAGTGTGCAGTTTTAATATCATATGTGCTGATTAGTACTAGACAGCCCATAGTTTTTTACAGTCCATCATTTAGTGGCCTTGGCCTTGAAAATGCTGGCCTTGATGCCCTCAAACCTGTCTGAAATGAGGGAATGTGGTGCAGGAAGAAACTATCTGATGTACATTGTTGGTTGTCAGTGTCTGAAAGCTGTGCTGTTGATGGTTTGTAGAAGTTGGTCGTGATGGAGAGGCAAGTTCATTCGCTGACGGCAAGACGCCCGTGCCTATATGGGAGCCACATCTTTGTGTGCTGCATTTCCTCACTAAACATCTACTTCACTTCCGCAATGAAAAGGTCAACGTGAACATGTCTGCTGAAATACTGTCAACAGTTCTCTTGAATAGGCTGTAGGTACTGTAGTGTCATTGCCAGCTAGTGGACCAACATTTTTTGTATGATAACACAGAAGTAAGAAGAAAATAGGCATTTGATATGTAATACAGTTGACAACTTGAATAGGCTAAGCTTATTTTATTTAGATAGCTGTAGTTTTTTGTATCATGCAGACGTAATAGTTTAAAATTTGAGCTGTCAGAGCGTTAATTTTTTAACGCATTTATTAATTCGTTATTAACACACTTGGGCCCATCGAAAGGGAAAGTAGGGGAAGTTACTCCTGGCCCTGCGACGTTTGGGGCCCCACCTGTAGAATATGGAAAGTTAGAAAGTAAACTGAAACACATTTTTCAACAGTAACTCACGTCACTGTTAGAAATAGAAATCCATAGAAATCCATTAGCCTGTCATCCGAATAATATTTATTTACAATAGTGATGGAACAGCAAGTACAGTTTAGTTACTTCAATTCATTCGATTGTCAAATAACTGCAGTTTTACACAATATTGGAACTTTTGCTCTACAGAATTTACTAAATTAAATAAATTTATGTATGCATGCATTAATTTTTTAAAAGCACGTTAATTTATTAACGCATTAATTAACACGTTAATTTTACAGCTCTGTTTAATATAATTCACTTTTTTTGTTCAGCTGGCAGTAAGAGGCATTTGCCTGATTGGTTAGTGAGTGCTGTGGCCAGTGCGCATAATAGAATTGACAGTTTTGTTTCAGGCTGCTTCTGCTAATGCTTATGCATAGTTTACACTAGACATAGCCCTAAATATAAGCAGTAATATAGTGAATAGGATCTGTTCATGATCACAGCCATTGGCCATGCCATTTCTGCAGACATGAAGTAGGCTTATACCATGTAGAATGACATATGCTGCATGCATTTCACTGAGATATGGTGAATTAATGTGCATACTTGCTTGGTCTAGCGATAACATGGTTGGTTGCATCAGTGTAGTTATTCTAAGCTGAGCTAGGTTAATGCTGAGATGGGTGACTGCACATGGATAGGCCATCTTGGCATTTAACCAAGCCACCCAGGTCAACTCAGCCTGGCCATCCGTCCATGAGTAGGCACAGTGAGTACTAGTGAAAGCTAGGGTGGAAACTGACACACCGTGCAATGCACTAGTCCCATCTGATCTGTTGTCTGGCAATGTAAACTGATGTCCAGCAGAGGGCCAAGGAAACAGAAATCAGGGCTGACTTATGGACCTCATGGTTTGGGAAATATTTCACCTTCATACAGTTCTGCTCTAATGTCAAGTGTGTTATGTCGTGGAGCAGGCAGCACATGATAGCGGCAAGCTGTCGGATGCAACGATCGTCACAGTCGGCTGCAGTAAGGAAGAGTTTGACAGACATCATCGAATTCGACCGCTCGAGAAAGACATGGAAATCATGCTCACACAAGTCAATCTGCCAAGTAAGTCTATCTTGACATCTCTGCCTGAACTAGTGACTAAACTATCTGTCTGCAGCAGTTCTATTGACTGTGTTCTATTTGAATTGAAAATGGGTGATAAATGATTGAACGCGGTGGACTGGATGCATTTGTGTGATTGATTTCATGTCCTGTGACTGATGTGAGTTGTTTTGAAGGCATCCCTCCATTCGGTGACATTGATGAATAATGAATAATGAATCAGTGAAGTTACCATTTATTTATTCACTGTTACAGCTAAAAACTGACATTTAACATTCTAAGGATGACAATAAACTAAAAGACATATGAAAAACAAAACTGGTGTGACCGTGCGCACCATTTTCCATTCCAAAAGCTCAGAGATCAGGAGGATGGCCGCATGATATGTTGGCACTGGGCCGACATTTTTCTAGTTGTAATGGTCATATTACATGTATCAGTCTGTAATGTATCGGCAATGATGATATTTTACAGGCACAGAGGAGCAGAATATGCAGACTCCTGACAGCTGGCGGTATGGTGAGAGAAGAGGCAGCATATCTTCAGACATTTCGGAGGATTCCGTGAATGTAAAGCCAGTGAGCAGCCAGTCCAAGCTTGTCGTAAGTGTTTTGTGGCATCAGTAAGCATTACAAGCAGAACTGTACATAGGAGCACATAAATGACATTCTGCAGTGATGTGAAGACCAAAATCTGAAGACCAAGATCATAGAGAGAGCATCAACCATCTTTTCAGTGGATGCGCAGAATAGCATATGATGATTAAGATGCACTTTATTTCATACCAAACCAAGGCTAAGAATTGGAAGACCATGGTTGGTAAGTTTTGAGTAGCATGTGCCAGTTACAGTATGTGAATTAACTTGTTGTATCATGTTTCACGTTCCAAAGTGGGGCAGGGCAGCCAGTGCTGCCCCATAGACTTAGGCCGCTATGTGGGCCCATCAGCCATCCTCAGAAAGTTAAGGCAGGAATAGCAAAGAGCGCAACTACCCTGCCCACGACTACTGTTTGTACTGTGGGCGTGGGGCCAACCAAAGAATTTCACAGTCCCCACAGGAAACCACCTGACAGGTGGCCCAACCCATCAGAAACCCAGCCACATGAGCAGTGCAGCCACACCACCTCTGCCATGCCCCAGAGCCAAACAGGGCAAAGGAGAGCCGCCCCCAAGGGATTTCCAGGCCTGACAGGAAAACCATAGTCCTGAACTGTCGTGCATTCGGTATGTACTGGAAATCCTAATCTGACCCATCATCCTCGCAAGAGTCTCTCCAATGCTCCGATCGACTCCAATACACGACGAGAACAGAGAAGCCATTCAGCACACATGACCAGACCACAGACCAGGCAGACACCAACCAAGCAGTTATCCATGCGTATCTGTATGATCCCAATGAGCCCTATCTAGGCATGATCTCAAATCAGCACTCTTAGCTGACTGAGAGATCAGCCTTCCTTGAACTACAACTGTTTCATGGTATTACCTCAAAGCAGCATCTTAGGCTGTTTGAAGGTTAACCTTCTTGCACTACTTCACAGAAGTAGCTACCATGTACTGTTGGTCCATGGTGCCTTATTTTGTATTATTCAGCACAACCCTTCAGAGTCACCTCATGAAGGGCTTCCTCCTTCGACCAGCTGGAGGATGCGCCCCAATACGCCGTAGTACCACCAGCGCGGAGAACCTGTTGTGGTAAAGTGTTGAGATGTATCATATCAAGGTCAGCTATGTACTGCCAAACCAAGACCAAGAGTATGAGACCACAACACAAGACGATTCTCCGACGAGGTCCAAGCTTCTCAGACCACAGTAGTCTGGAGAGCACATCCCTGGATTTCGGTAAATTTAGTTTTAAGAAGCCACCCGGCATGTAAAAAGCTTTTGCATGACAACTGCTGTAGATTACTGATTGCTTAGATAAGTTTAGGAAGTGCCCATAGAAAGGTTTTGTGTGTGATGCTGTTACTGGATAATGTCACTGGATGTGATAATAGCTGTGTTTGTTGACCAACTGGCAGACATTCTTCACACAGCAGATCTTTCGGCAGAATCTCACTCGGACAAAGAGCTCGGCGAAGCTTGACCGGAATGCCAAGAAGACTGCTGGTAAGGATCAGTCGAAGGTTGGCGGGGAAGCGCAGGAATCCAGTGATATCATCGACAGGTTGGTGCTGTGTTAGATAGTTGTGTAAAATGCCGTGGCTCAATGTGCTGGATTGTCAGCGTATAGCATATGCTTGTGATTAAGCTGCATGTTGCATGGAGTGTGGTTGTAAAGTAATTTGCAGTGCACGACATTCGCATATTGTAATTATCAGTGAATATCATTGAATTGCTGCCATTATTTACTGCATATCACATCATTCTGATTAGTGCTGAATGTTGTTTGGTTGAGAATTAAAATGGCTGTATTGGTTTTAAATTGATAGTTTCAGTTTTTTTCTTAGTTAGTCAGGGCCTAGTCATGCATTTTTAGTTTTTCTTACATTTATTTTTTTATACTTGGTGGAATTATTGATGTAATAATTTAGTTGCTGTTTGTCATCTGCTCGTTAGTCTGTTGTTTAGTGTATGTCTTGCGCTTTATATTCATTATTCATTCATGTACATTTAAAACATGGTTAATAAACTCAGAGTGAATTAAAACTGTCAGTCAGTAAATGATTTTTTTGGTCTTTGTACCAGCAATTTAAATTCAGTACTTTTCCTTGTTTTGATCACAAATACATACCACAGCATGCAACAATTCGGTCCCAGAGATGTTTTTTGCATTTGCTGGTTATTTGTGCATGCTTATAAGATATGCGGAAGAATAGTTTTGCATCTGTATTTAATTTTTCAATTTGCATGATTTTTCTGCTGCAATAGTCTTGTGGTGGTGTAAAGATGCATCGGCAATGATGATGATGCATGTTGAATGTGATTTTAAACTTTGAATATAATGCACAGATTCTACTCAAGTAGTTTTTTGCAATCACTTTAGGTCTAATATTATTGAAATTTATTTCATTTGACACTTTGCTATGCTTAGGTCATAGTTGTGATGTCTACATACACAGTGTTCCAAAAGAGTAATATGCCAAGCTCATGTCGATATCTTTGTCATCTCTCAATGGATTTTCAACATTTTTTCACTCTTAGGCAGGCTCTATGTAAAATTTGGGATAAAACTATTGGCAAATAATTCGCCATGCCCTAAGCTTATAGCTACACTACTTTGTTATACTGCAGTGGGAATCCAAGTAGCCAAGTTGTCAATTAATTTACAGATGGTAGTGCATTATATTCAAAGTTTTGCCGATGTTGTCATGTGCATGAGTCTGCATGTTGGACTGGACTGTTGTGCCGTTGTCCGTGGTGGTGTCAGTGTCAGTGGCACTCGGCAGTCTTTGCTGCATGTGGCTTGGACTGTTGTTGTGGCTGTGTTCTGCACACAGAGTCCCTGTGCTTGCCGTTGATGATGATGATGATGTAATGGTAGCCAGCAGCTCGCCTCTGAAGCGCACTCGCAGCCTCGGCCAACAGTCACGCCGATGGCTCACCAGACATGGGTTAGGTTCTAAAACCACAAAGCCCGTGAAGGATGTTTGTCCCCTGAGGTAGGCATGCCGTTCAGGTTGGTTGTCTGAAAACAGTTTTGTGGCTTTCCCATTGTAGTTGTGTTACGTATTGCAATATTGCACTGTGCTTGTGTGTGTTGTTGGTGCCGTGATTAATTAACTGAATGTAGCGGAAAGTTTAAAGTTAGTGAAAGCCATCGACTGATCGTCAAATTCTGCTGTCTGGCTCATGCTTATGATTTGGCTGATTATCTTATGATTTGTTAGCTTCATATTGCATGAATTGATGTTTTTCCTGCTGGTGGTTATCTGTTGTCGCTTCTGTATTGTATGCTGCTTGCTTTATGTCATCTTCTTCATTTAATTTGTGTTAATTTTCTGTCTACTACAGCATTGTGCTAATTTTAAGTCATACTTCTTGAGGTATACAAAAACAATAGTTACTGATAATTTCATTTAGAAAAGTTTTATTTATGATTATTTGAATGTAACTGAGTTTAAATTGGCTGCTTTCCGAGCATTGTGGCTTCAAAAGCATATAAATAAGTATACTGCGCAATGTGGTGCCAATTGGTACGTCTTTAAAGCTGGGTGGCTTAGCTCTGTCGCTGGGCAGTATCAGTCATGGCTGATACAGCTTCTTAAACTTGCAAAATCTTAGCAGAAAGCATATATCTGTCTGTGTGTGTGTTTCTGTCCTGCCATCTGAGCAGCAATGTTGGCATGCAACTAGGCTTGCATAACCATCCCAGTGCACCGACCGACCGATCGCTGTTTAATAGAACAAAGCAATGCATGCAGCGGGCTTCAAACACCATTCGTCTCGCAAACAGCAATTGCGTAGATCCATCGTACAATTTATTTATTTTTATTCTGCCCGTAAACGGTAATTTTCGGAGCGAAGTGATCGACTGACACAGCAGTGTGGCTACTGCCCCGTGCTTAACTGTCACTTTTTATTGGCAATTGCACGACGCACCCTAGTCGATGCATGATCAGTCTTCTGAGTCTGACGTGTCTGATTAAGTGTCATTGGCAAACGTCAGAGTTCATTTAACGCTCACGTCGTTGACCAGCGTATGTGTCTTATAGGTCTAGTCTATTGTGCAATCTTGTTTATTTATTTATTTATTCATTGATTTTCATTGTTGTCAGCGACAGCTCATTTTAAGCTATTAGCTTGTATTAGTGTTGTGTTGCATAACTGTGGAATTGAATGCATCACCTTATGTGTAGTAAGTCACCTTACGTAGTAAGTACCTGTTACACAGAGTCCTCTGAGGTAAATGGGTCTCGAGTTTTTCTGCATATTTTCTTTTGAGTTTTTTAAGCATATTGGAGTTTTTGGTGTTTGTTTTGATGTTTTATCAGTTGTTTGTCACTTAGTTATTTTTCAGTTATTGATTTTTTATAGCTTTTTCATGTGTTGATCTATAGACACCAGTAATGCTAAATTTACAAATTGACAGGGCAATTGTTTCACGTCATCAAACTTGACACTAAAAGCCACCAGTAGTCTAACTTGATTCTTCATCAACGTATGATACCGGGTAGAACCAGGTCAGGTGATTGCCTTGGTACCTCTTCAAAATGATCTATAATTTGTCAAGCAGGATGTTAAACGCTACTCACTCATTCTCTTTCTTACTCGGCATATACATTATTAGTTAAAAGTTGGGAATTATATGCGTTGTGTATTGTTGCCAGTGAGCAGTTGTCACTCGTTCAAGTCCGAACGTCGCAGTCCCATGAATCTCTGTGTCCATCGTCTCCACCGAGTGGACTTCATTCCATTGATCTCTCATCAAAGGATGTCTCTGTCCGGCCACTCCACTTCAGCATTCTAGATCAGAACCACTGCTTCCAGGTCTCAACCGGCAATGGCAGCAAGTACTACTGCTGTCGGACGGACGAAGATCGACAGACGTGGCTTAAATAGTACGTATACTTTGCATATCGGTTACTCTGTTAAGTGTCATTGTAGGCATTTCTGTACAGGAATTTGCCAATGTGCATTGACAATTTTTTGTGAATATTTTGTTTCGATTGATTAATTTTATTGATTTTGTGTAAATTATATTGACTGCATCTGAGTGTTTGAATAAAGGCAAAACAGTTTTGTAATTTCATCTTGGTACATTTTGTTCGACAGCTTTCGTCGGTGTATGCATCCACGGCGGAACTCTGAGTGTCGGACCGAAAGTTCACTCACCGTCTGTATCAGCGAGGCAAAGAATTTGCCACAGAAAAAGAAGTAAGGATTTTAGCGTTGTTTAAAGCCCCTGGTTTCTCTCACACAAATGATACAAGAACATGTGCAGCAGATGTGAAGCAATAGCCAGAATGCATGGGTAGAAGCACTGATTTATTTTTTGCATTACATACATTGTGTTGTATTAGAAGTAGTGCTGTTGATGCCTTAATTTTTTTGACGCACGCATTAACACCTTAATTAACACATCGGTATATTGCTGAAGTTGTAGGTGGACTAATTAGTAGTAGTGCAGCCAGTGTGAAAATACCACATTCTTGTCATTGTTGACGTCCTGTGTTTGTAATAGAGCACGTCTTCACAGTATGCCGTATGTGTAATCGGGTAATGTGATGTTTGCAGTTCGTTGCGGTACTTCTGTGAAGTCAGCTGTGATAAGATTCTCTATGCAAAGACGTCCGTCAAATCTGACGTTCTGCTGTGGAATGAACTGTTCGAGTTCACGTAAGTGTTGATATGTGGTTTCATTGCTGTGTTATTTCTTGCTGGACTAATGTGTCAAAATTGCTGCCTTCTGCAAAGTTGAGTTTTCATCTGTCACACAGCATTGACATTTTTTAAACACCTGCTGAAAACAAAGCAATTTTTATTAAACAATATTAGTATATGCATCACGTAAAAGGTTTTCATTTAGTGTGACTCTCATAAAGTCATAATTGATGTTGTCATGGAACAGTGAAAACATCAGTTATGGATATCTTGTATTTGCATCAGAATTTGTGTTTATTTTTGTTTACGTTGTCACAGAGATCTTCCTCAGATCAACATCATTACAATCAGCATATTCAGGGAAGCAGATAAGAAGAAGAAGAAAGACCAGCATACACTTCTAGGTCAGCAAGCTTTTTGCACAAATTATCTCCATGTGTGAAGTTTTGTAGCGATTGTTGTTACTTTTCACCAACCATTTGCTGCTCTGATGTTGATGCTTTGGTGACATGAAGGGTAGTCAGTAACCAGCCTGTAAAAATTTTTGCATCAGCAGACCTTTTAATTTTCTTTTGTGTGTCGCATTGGCACAGCTTAAAATGGAGCGAGTAGATAGAAGTGGACCAGAACAAATTATAGTCACTGAATTATTGGTAACTTAAATTACCGGTTGATGACTTGTATGGAAAATGTGGAATTGTCAGACAGTCTTAGGGAGAAATCAGCGAATTAACAAAAGTTGGGGAATTGTCGGTAAATTGTCGTGTTGAAATCTTTTTAGAGAAATCGGTTTGTTGATATTTTTATGCTTTGGCAAGATTGATGCAGCATAATAATAACATAATGTAATATTTTATACTGTACTTTGGAGCATTTCACTCATTATTTATTGTTATTCTGTTATATTGCATTTCAGCTTTCATTTTGCACGGTCCAGGTAACCGCAGCATGGGTAATAGTGTCTCGGAGTGTCTGGAAAATGTTGGGAATTTTGTATGAATTTTGTGATGCTTGAGAGTGGCGAATGTGGTTGTTCTGGTGTTGACGTAGGTTATGTCAACATCAGCGTGTCAGAGATCAGTGAGCATCGGCTTGAGGAGCGCTGGTACCACGTGAGCTCGGCAGTCGTTGGCCGGTCGACGCGAGACAACCGCAATGACTCGGTGTCCATGCGAGTCAAGACTCAGTATCAGACTGTCAGCATCTTGCCTCTGAAGTACTATGAGCCACTGCTTCAGGTCCGTAGATGATCTGCTGCTTTGGAATTGTTTTGGGTGGCAGTACAGAGATTTGATAATCGGAACTGTTTTTTGTTAGCATCATTGTGTTGGAAGCCATTGTCACTTTTTTTACACAATTTGGCTGGCACGTTGGACGTCACAAAAGGATTGGAAAATGGTACGTGTGGCTTCCATTTTCTCTCGGATCTTTTTGCAGGATGTTACCATAGCTTCGTCCACTTGTCTCTTTGTCCATTCACCTTGTCTCAGTTGCTGATAGCTGCGACGTCGGAGATTGGGATGCAACAATTAATACGGTACCTTGGTGCTTTGTGTTGAAGACTTCAGTAAACCATCACTGCCAGCTTTTGCTGCACTCGTTCAGAAACATCGAGTCCATGTGTCTGTTTGTGCTTGGTGTGAATCTAATTGTTACACATTGAATGTGGTAACATCTGTGTGTGTTCGTTGTATTGTCTAGTGGTTACAAGCAGAGTACAACACACTGGTTGATGTTCTTGAGCCGGTTGTTGACGTCAAGATTAAGGAGAAGCTTGCCACTGTGCTTGTTGCCGTGTTCCATAAACACGGCTTGGTGCAGAACTTCTTGACGGACATCCTCGTTACAGAAATCAACAAACTTGGTACACTCGTGCTCTCTGTTTGTGTCTCTATTTATCTGCTGTTGTGGTTTGCATTTACTTGCTGTTGGTTGGGTGATGGGAAGGACATCCAGTCTGAGAAAGGCTTGCTGCAATAATTTCTGAACATGTAATTTTTCAGGTCTGCCGTGGAAGAACCCTAGAAAAATGTCTCGTTGTTATTTTGTATATTAACAGTATTGTATGTACCAGTTTGGTACCGGTTATGTTTTCGTCATTGGCTAAAATACAGTCTGGCTTTCTGATGCTATTGCGTGTGTGGTTACTGATTCTGAGTTTCATTTGTCAGATAATGATACGCTGGCATTGCGTGGAAACAGCATTGCAACTAAAGCTGTCGAGTCCTATATGAAGCTGGTGGGACATAAGGTATCAACGTCTGCCGTTTTCTGTGCATTGTTAGCTGGACTAAATATCATCATAAGTTCATAACATTATTGACTTATTCGGTTTTTTGTCAGTAAATTTTTGTTGATTTTGATGTTTGGCACAGTTCTGTAAGTAAATACTGTAAGGTTATTCTGTAGTGCAGTTAAAATAATGTCACAGTCTGCTGTTATGTGGTTAATTAGAGCAAGTATTTCTTTAGCTGCTATTTGAGGGCTTTGTACAGTATGGCCCAAAATACAGTAGAACTTTTCTTTCTTTTCTTTTCATTCTTTGTAGCATGTGTCAAAAGCTAATGCAACATATTGACAGTACTTAACTACTTATACAACTATGAAAAAAGTGTTCAACTATCAACTCTTTTACCTGTACTATTTGAGCCTAATTGTCTCCAAAACCATGATTGAGTGAGTGAGTGAGTAGGGTTTAACGTCCCACCCGACACAGTATAGGTCATTTCGGGGTCGGCCTTTCCAGGCAGAATGCACACAAACAAAACGTAATAATGGAACAATAAGTTTAACCTTTACATAAACAAAGAACGCAAAATGCAGAAAAAGCAAGCTAAACCTAAAATTGTAAGAACTCCATTATAATTAACCATGTAATTAACATAATGTTAGTTCTAATAATCTTTCCTGTTATTCTCCAGACAGTCATCATTCTTATGATTGAGTGGATATCTACAGGGTGGTCCAAAAAAATGGCACAAAGTTTATTGCACCATAATTTTGCAACCGTACATCACAGAGTCATGCGGTTTTCAGCAAAATGTTTTGAAAGAAATTCTTTACATGACTAAAGTCAGTGTTAAAATACAACAATTAAATATTCTTTGTTTTTGCCACTGGCAAGTGAACTATTGAAAAACAGTATTATCTTCAATGTATTTTGGTCCATAAAAACATGCCACTATTATTTTATGAATAGCTCCGTGAAACATTGGCCGATTTCAATAATTTTTGGCATGCGACATTAAGAAGAAACTTGATGCAAATGTCTGTAGTTTTGGCCTCCTCACCTTAATGCTGTCGCTGCACTACCGTGTGAAATGCAGAAGTTGCAGTTTGGCCATTGACAACAATGAATTCCTACCGGGTAGTGTATGCGTCGGCTCAGAAATTATTAACTGAATAGTGACAAATGCAATTAGCAATTATTATCACTCAAAAAGTCACACGTGACACATCACATCATCTTCATTTCAGCATTTGCTCTAAATGTTCTCCTGCAGCACAAACGCAAGTGGTAGACATTGACACCATTTGCCGACGGCACGTTCAGTACTGCATGACTCAAGCAGCCCACTTGCTGTTGATGTATCATTTCAGTTTGTTGACTTAGCATTTTAAAATAAAGACAAAGCAACAGATTTTCAATGATTTTGTGGTGTCAGTAATTTTCTGAGCTGACGCATGCACTGCCCAGTATGAATTCATTGTTGTCGATGGTCAAACTACGACTTCTGCATTTCACAAGGTAGTGTTGCGACAACCTTAAGGCGCAGTGGCCAAAACTACAGACATTTGCGTCAAGTTTCTTTTTAATGTCGCATGCCAAAAATTATTAAATTCGGCCAATGTTTCACGGAGCTATTCATAAAATAACAGTAGCACGTTTTCATGGACCGCGATGTTGAGGGTAATACTGTTTTTGCATCGTTCAATTTCCAGCGGCAGTAACAAAGAATATTTAATTGCTGTAAAAAAAATTTTTTGAAACATTCAGCTGAAAACCACATGACGTACGATTGCAAAATTATGGTGTCATTAACTTTGTGCCGTTTTTTTTGGACCACCCTGTACATAATGCATGTGTTGCACTTTTTATGCACCACCCTGTATCTTGTGTATGTAGCTATGGATGCCAGTTAAGCAGCAGAGTAACTGTGTGTTTTGCTGCAGTATTTGCATGATACGCTGGACAGTGCAATCAGACTGTTGTTGGATCCAAACATCGACTGTGAGGTGGACCCAAAGAAGATTCAGAATCCTGACAACCTTGCAGCTAATCAGGAATCACTGCTGAAGTTTGTCCATATGGTCTGGTACAGGATTGTCAACATGGAACAGCAATTTCCTCGGTATGTCGGGCTGTCATCGGTCGTTGCGTTTGATAGCATATTCAAATTTTTCAATTTCAAGTGGAGTTGGCAGGCACTGTAAAACAGCATTGCGTGGTCTGGTCACTTTACTCTCGAAAGTTGCAAATTTTTGATATAAAAATATAAAATTCACCCAGTGACTTATGGGCAATGTTTATTATGCAGATTTAGTCATTTTCTTTTAGTGGTCGTTTGTATGGTTTTCTTGGCAGTTGCTGTCTGTTACTGATATTTGCTGAGTTCAGTCAGTAGTGTGTTCTTTTGCTGTTTTTGCATGGTAACCAGTTTTCATTAATGCCAAGTTGGAGCCTAAGCTAATCTGCTGTAGGCAGTACAGTTATAGCCTTGTAAACATTAGATTATCATGGGATCTAGGATCCTACGGTAGCATAAGAAACGTTCAAGGACAGGTTACATTATGTGCTAAAAATAAATACATATGCATTGAACAAACTATAAGCAGATACCTATACATTGGGTGTACTTATGTTCAGAAGGCCATATGAATGATTTGTTTTCATCGGCAATTATTCTGCAGTTCATGCCTGTGAGCTGTGTAAGCACATGTGGATGATTGCAGCGAACTGAAGTGTGTGTTTTCGGCTCTGAGACAACGCTGCGTTCATCAGAAATGTCAAGATGTCTGTGATCAGCTTGTAAGCTCGTGCGTGTTCCTTCGCTTCATCTGTCCCGCTGTTCTCTCCCCGACGCTCTTTGGCTTCACACAACAGCTGCCGACCGAGAAAGTTTCACGCAACACGACTCTGGTCGCTAAAACCATTCAGAGTCTGTCTAACTTCTCCAGGTGAACTGAAGTCTTTTAGTGTGAAATTTTTCAGTTATTTCTACAGATAGTTGATCTCTTGTACGTAGTTCACAGTGCTTTGATTTGGAGTCTTCACTAGGGATTGCAATCCCAGGATCCCGAGTCGTTTTCGCCAGCATCTCAGTCCCGGGATTTCGAGATTACAAAAATTAGCTGATATTGTACTTTTTTGCATGTTAAATGACAGAAATAAGAATTTTAGCCATCTGGCGAGCGCTAGAGTAATACTTTGTGCTGTCGCCATAAATTTGTATTTTGACAGCTACTGTCACTCTCTACAGTTTAGATATACCTTCCGTTCGGGCCCTATGCATAAAATAAGTCAGTTGGGGATACCAGAATGATGACCAATCTGTAAACCTAATCCTGAAACCTGATCTTGGGATTACAAATTTTGAGAATCCAATCCCAAGATTGCAATCACTACTTTTCACTGACTGCTTTATGCTCTTGGTTGGGTGAGAGGGTGAAAGGCATTTGCTCCGTTGCATAAAGTTGGGATTACACTATTCTTAGTTCTTACTTTTTAAGATCATATTTCAGGGAGATTGGCCAGTTAGACCCAACTTAGTCAAAAATCATAGTATCGCCATATGTGGTAAAACTGCTTTTTTTACTCTCAGTTGTATGTTTAGCCAGCAACTTATATTTTGCATGCTTATTGTATCTTGTTCACCACCACTTTGGTTACATGTCATTTGGTTCTTCATTTTTAAATTTTAACGATTGCAAGAACAGGATTTTGGCATCATAGTATTGAAGACGATAATAACTGCTACTTTTGGTTTTACTTGACTGTGTTATCTTTAGACTTTTGTGTAAAATGGTTGAATCAAGTAACTGGCTGTTCTTCTCATAGCACATAACTGTTTGTTACTATCAAATTAGTGAAACATCAGTTTCTTTGCTTTTTAACAAAGTGCATATAAAATGTATTAGAAAGAAAGACTTTTTGTTCGAAGCTTTTGAGACTTGCAGAGATTAATGGCAGCATTGATCGTGCATAGTTATCTGTGTGATTTAGATTTGGAATCAAGGAGGAATGGATGGAGTTTATGAATGCCTTTGTCTCGGCAGAATTCACCAATATGCACAAGTTTCTGCAAAATATTTCGGTAAAGTGTTTGTTGCATGTAAAGCTTAGACCTAACATACAGTATATGTAACCAAAGGGTGGGCCAAAAAACGTGGCACTTTACTTTTGTCCTTATCTTCGCCAATTATTGACCGATTTTCAAAATTCTTTCGCTGGCAAGCTTTGTTGACAGTTTGCAATAATATGGTTATTATATATTCCACGAAACTATAAATGCTACCTTGTGAAATGTAAGTGAAACATGCATGTATGATGATAATAACAAACAAATATTCTGGTAAAATTTAAAGAAAATACTTCAGACCAACATTCAGATGGATGATTTGTATGACACTAAACTGTGTCAGTCTAACACAGGCTAGTGTCATTCAGGTCATTCACCGCAATGTTGGTCTGAAGTGTTTTTTTCATTCACCTAAATGCTTGTTATTATCATTAGTTTTTTCTTACATGTATAATTCACAAGATTGTGTAAAGATGCATTTACAGTGTGGTGGGATGTACCAGGGGCGTTCAATAAGTTCCAAGACTACGTGCTTAATACAATGACCGTAAATCACACATTTCTGACAGTTATGTTACTTTTCAACATATTCTCCCTGCAGTTCACTACAATGTTCACATTGTTCTACAAGTCGGCTGGAACCCGTAGCATTAAGTTTTTTATTGGCAGCTGTAGAAATTTTTGGACTTCATGTCTCCAAGTGATATGCTCTGTGGTCCAAACAGATGAAAATCACTTGGAGCTAAATCTGGATTGTATGGCAAATGCTGTAGCAGTTCTCAGCCCATTTTTTCAATTTTCTTAACTGTCTAATAGGCTAATTGCACAGTGGGGCACTGCCATTTTAAAGAATGACACCTTTCTACAGCACACCTGGTCAGTTGCTGCGAATGGCTGGTCGTAATCAATCAGACAATAATGCCTGGTAATATTGTTCATTCACTATATGTCTTTCAAGCAAAAATGTCTGCAAGAACAACTCTTTAAGTAAACCAAAAAATGCTTTGTCTGCAGCTGACTGTTTTTGCCATAAACAGTGCTCCAACACTGACATCATCACTAACTGACTAATGATTGCTGCAAAAGCGGGCAAACTATTCAAATACTTTCAAATGTGATAAAGTGTCACTGCTAATCACAGTGCAGCACAGTAGTGCTGACACTGTTGTAAGGTCGATGAACGTTGAGTATAGGAAATGGCGTTTGGGGGGTCCTGTAACTCCGAAACTGCTTAACCGATTTTCAGAAAAAATTTGGCGTCAGTGATCACATCGCCCACCCGACCCCACATGCAAAATTTGGTTACAATCGCTTCAAAGGGGGCGTGGCTGCGCATGCGCGAAATTCGCTGTTAGGCGTCTATTTTTTTCTTGCGCACGGCTACAGACCAGCCCGTTGGACCGACTGACGCTACTAATGGCTCAAACGAAGCGTCCTGACGCCGGACACATTCCTTATATGTTTTGGATTAAAATTTTTAAAAATTACCCTTTTTATGCCACAATTTTTAAAAATTTGCATTACGGCCTATGGGGACTTCAAAGTGGTATAACTCGGTCCCTGTAAAAGATAATTGCTCGCTGTTTGCACCTACCCCCGTTATTTTCGGGGTCAGGCAATCTAACGGCGTCTTTTAAATGTACCCCTTAACGACCCCTGTTGTCATAGCAGCCATTCAGAAGTTGCAAAAATTTTGCATTACAGCCAATGGAGAGTTCAGAGCAGTATAACTCGGTCCCCGTAAGAGATAATTGCGCGCTGTTTGCACCTACCCTCCTATTTTCGGGTTTGGGCTTTCTGGAGGTGTCATTTAAATTTCTCCCCTGCCAACCCATTGACTATAGCTCGGCACCTGTGAAAGATAATGATGTGAGGGCACAGTTTCTATGCATATATAATAAACATGTTCAGAATGTCACATTGCTTTGTTTACTCTTTAGTGCTATGAAACTATTGGTTTGGTCGTTCCTACACGTCTGCTATGTAGGCCATTGCTGTGTAAATTGAAATAAGCAAACATTTGAAGACGATATTCCCGTAGATTGGGTTATGTAGATGTGTTGGTGGTGAGTTCTAAATCATCTGACCGGCAACAGAGAAGGCCAACAACTAGCAACTTAGTATTGCCATAGGACCATGAGTGTGAGCTTCCCATTGCACTTACAGACATCTGACATGAGTCGTAATGATTTCAGAACAATAGCTAAAGACATACTCTGATAGAAACCATTTCACTATTCACTGTCAGATTTGCTTTTGTTTTGATTTGATTTTTTTTTAATTGTGCAGTAGTAATAACTTTCCTAATGCTGGTAGTGATGCTAGTAATAGCAGAATTGTGTAACGCCTGTTGTGTTCAGGATGCAAGTTCATTGAAGTCTGGTTCTGAGTACACGGGTGACATTGACGTAGGCCGAGAGCTCGCGGTGCTGCACTGTGTGTTACGCGACTGTCTTAACATCAGTGAGGTGAGTGTCTGTACTTATACACTGGCTGGCGAAGAAGTAAGTAAGTATGTGTAACTGTAAGAATGGCAAATATGAACTGGTTTTGTTTTGGGATTCAAAGGTCTCATTATACAGTTACATAGGTATACAAACTCGCCCACTGGGCTTTAGAGTTGAAGACGACTTGCAGAATCTCGGCTTTAAGAAGAAGAATGTTCTACCTACAGTCGTTTCCACAATCCCACCTTGGCTTCTCAAACGCCCTAAC
>Ga0056128_1000330_pt1 | contig 39358 bp, 25 predicted proteins | sample WorMetLIZISLAND2_FD_71113 | JGI IMG/M metagenome (GOLD analysis project Ga0056128, IMG submission 71113) | Marine gutless worms symbiont microbial communities from Max Planck institute for Marine Microbiology, Germany - Olavius geniculatus... ... | reverse complement strand
TTCCCTAGCTAGTAAATTTCTTCGCGCTAGTAACCAGCTTGTTTGTGGACTCGTGTTATTCAGATGTCTCTAGTTATGTAATAGCTGGGCACTGGCCTCCCACCAGCTGGCCCCAGGCCTACCACCAGCTAAATCCGCCCTGCTAGATTTGATTATTATTTGACTGATTTCACGCTCGCAAAGCTAGGCATAACGTTCTATATATAGGCAAAATCGTGCGTGTCATTTTATGTCTGCCTGGACGATTGAAGAAACAAGAAATTTGAGCTAATGCTCACGAAACGCGCAATAGCCTATAGCAGTTTATGTTCGCAAACTGTCAGTCTATCTCCAGCGATTTTGTCGCAGTTCATTCTTGGAGTACGCGCTGCAGCCGAAGATCGCAAAAAAATCAATAAAAATCCCTTATTTTGGACGTTTAGGGTCTTTCAAAGTCATCGATGTTGATGCGATTAAAAAGCTCGTCATTAATGCTTGTTGAGATAGGCAGTATGCCCATGCTTATCTGCAGCCGTTTTTACGAAAGACTGGTCAACAACAATAAAATAACGACTTCTGCGGGAATACCGCTCTTTGATGGCCTCGTGCGCAGGTTACTTTGAACCTAGAAAATCAAGACTTGGAACGTCGAAATCTACGTTCAATGCTGAAAATTTCATACGCAGCTTTTCCATGACTATCTCAATTGGTTTCGGCGCAATTCGCTCTTGAAATGTGTCTCGCAGCCGAAATAGTCAGAAAATCCATAAAACCCCTATTTTAGCGTTCAAGGTCATCCAAGGTCATTGAATTCGGTGGCATTCCAGAGCCACTGTACGACTTTCTATTAGTCATTCATAGTAATCTAGGCCCTATCTCGCACCGTTACTGAGATACAGCGACCTATTGGCTAAAAATCGCAAATTTTTCCCACCCCCTCTTATTTAGCGTCTTCATTTTCGGGGTGACCCCTTCGAATTTATGGTAAAGCTTTACGGTTCCTGAAACTAGAGTCTTCCAGGCAGCCGACGGTGAAGATTTGGTGATCTTAGCTTCCACCGTTTTTGACTGATCCAACCGTGTGACGGACAGACAAACAGACGTTCGGACGGACAGACAGAATTGCGACGGCTAAGATGCACAAGCAGTATCTGCTTTCGCGCGTAAAAATGGGTTTGTATGTTAATGCATAAGCTGGGCAAGCTACCATAGAGACTTCTAAATCAGATAAGTAACCACCTATAGTACATGGTTTGAGTTCAAATATGAGAAATTTCGTGTGCAGTGTTGCCTTGAAAATGATTAACCACATTCAGCGACGTCAACGCTCGCTAGCGATAAGCTTACTTGACAACAGGTTGACTAAATTTACCTTCTGCATTCCGATTGACGACAATGACATGTTCCATTTACCGAATTATGACAGTCCACATTCACAAGTGACTTTGACATATACTGCGACGAGTTCACAGGCTGTGCACGAATTATATACATAAGGGTCTAACGCTTCGAGACGGTGCATAATAGGGCCTATGTGGTTAAGTTCGTACAGATTCAATAAATTACTAAGCGTATAGAAAGTGTACTTTTCGTATGACAGCTTGTATTCATCCTTTATAGTGACATATTGTCTCAGAGACGTAGTCAAAAATATGAATTGGGGCCTAGATTCTATAGCTTCTTTCTCCCCTCCTCTTTCTCCAGTCTCCTCTCATTTTCCACTTTCCTTCCCTTTACATCCCCCGCCCTTCACCTTTACCCCTTCCCTTCCCCGCCATCCCTTTAGGCGTAGAACCCCTAAAATCCAGCCGGGGAATCTGGGGGCGTTGTGAGCTCCTCAACGGGGTCTGGTGCGGAACCCCAGCCGAAGTCGAATTTAATTGGCGCATTATAACTTTAACATTATGAGATATGGTGGCAACAATTTTAACTATTTTCCTGAGAATCAATTGACCAAATTCAGTGCAGTTTAAACGTGTGCTTATGTCTTGTCTGGGGTATTTGGGGAATTACCCCCTATCTATGCCACTGGTTTAACCCTAGGCTACAGTGCACCACTAAAATGCCGAATTCCTTTTACTCAAAGGCCTATTAAACCTATATGTATTCTGACAAATTATAGACCGCAGATCATGCAAATTGTGTCAGTTAAATATTGTTTGTAATATAGAAATTACCGCGAGAGTAGAATTTCAGAAGCGTTCAAAGTCGGCACATTCACTGAATGCGACGTCGCATAGGTTGCTAACACAGACCGTTTACAAGCTGTCACATCGCTGTCATGGCAACGTAAACAGGTGCGCCGTAAGCCACGCCCATGTGTCACATTGATTGGTGAATGGTGACGTCCAGCACTCCAGACTGAGCTATATTTGGTTGACGTCGCTCTCCTAGCTGAAGCTGAGTATTAGCAATAGTAAACAGAGAAAATCGGAGCATAGAATGACGAATGTGCTGTAAGGATATATTTTCAAGTGACGTAAAACAGTTAGCATTACATGGTTCCTACTAGCCTACTCTGCAAAATTCATTTTCTCTGACTTTCCAGGACAAAGCGAATCGTTTTCCCTGACTAATTTGTTCACGCAAAATACCAATGTTGACTTTCAATCGCTTGCAATCGCAGTAGAAACAAGGGCGAAAGAACAAATTCAAAAGTAGACATACAAATAATCTGCAAGCGAAGCGAGCAAAATTTTTTTTACTGTTGTACGCCGTCTGCGTACTTCAGTTCAAAATTTTTTTCTACATCTTTGTTAACTTTTGCACCCTCGTACTTTGATTTTCCATGACTTTCCCTGACCCTCTGATTATTCCCCAACTTCCCCTGACCGTAGGAACCATGCATTAGGAATATTATTTTCACTTACTAAAATGGCTTACTACAAACATACTTTGCATGTAGTTTCAGCATAGTATTTTATTTAAAAGCCTGCAATTCTTAACTATCTGTACTGATGACATTATATCTACACCATAATAATTTAAGGAACTTTAACAAGTGACAACTTTTTGTCCAAATAACTTAGTTTCTCAAGTACAATTTCAGCTCATTCCACCCATAGATTAAACTGCATTAAAAGCTGATGTTGGTACTGAATCAAGTGACATTCCCCTATTTCCTGACATATCCAAACTGCAAAAAGGCAACATAAATTGAATGGACCTAAGGGTTGGATGATTGACATTCATTACCACTTCCAGCATAGACTGGTATCATCAAGCTCAGACAGCAAGAGAATGCTAAAGATGGGACTAATAAGAACAGCAACACGTAGAACAAACCAGAAATCAAAGGATATCTCACGGACTCAGTAATCTGTGTGCAAGGAAAATCTCCTCAACTTGTTGGAAGTTTACGTCACTGTTTCTCCAGCCAGTCACTTGCCCGATAATTCCGAACATATATACAATAACGAACAAGGACCAAACCAAAGTAATCTGACAAAATGTGGAATCGATCATTCGTATCTACCAAGTGGCAGCACGGTGTTAATGACTGACAGTGTACAACAATTTGCAGTTGCATGTTTTGGCTGGGGGTTCGGCCCCAAAATCTCACCTTGCCTGAAGATCAGGGTCCCCATCTAACACAATGTAGCCTATCATTGGACCGTACAAGTGTACCTGCCAAATAACATCTAAATCCATCGAATGATTTAAGCAGAAATCAAAATGTGACAGAGAGAGATGATATGCAGACCATGTTAAGGAGAAATGTGCAGGAACAGATTCTGCCCCAAAAGAAACAAAAACTCAGCTACCCTCAACCCTCATGCTTTAATTGCCTAGCACCTGGCTTAAATGAACAAATACATTAGCTGAATCAGGACTAACTTACAAGGGGAGGGGGTGAGTGAGTGAGTGAGTAGGGTTTAACGTCCCACCCGACACAGTATAGGTCATTTCGGGGACGACCTTTATAGGCAGAATGCATACAAACACAAGGCCAAATGATGCAAGAACAAAGCCAATTCAAGACCAATGAACACTGTACTCTGTGCCATCTGCTCATAATTAGGTCTCAAATGTAAATGACAGAGATGTAAACTATGGAAAGCAAAACCAATCTATTAATGTTCATGTCACTAAATTTGCCAACTTGAATTTTTATGGATAACTTGAACAAAAATCACACATCAAAATCGAACCAGCCCACAACGAGGCAGACTCTAAACATCAGTGCACCAAAGTCATTAATGCAAAGACCAAATACAAAAATGGGGCTAACCCAAGGTCTAACATGAAAAACATTATACTCGTACTGGCCAACACAAGCAGCTTCTGCAAAGGAAATTTCAACAACTGAAAATGTGATCAACAATTAATTAACCAGAAGGCGCTGGTGAGAGTGCAGATCTCTGAAAGTAAATTTTTACAAAATAGTAATTTGAACGGATTTTTGTGAATTTTCTAGTTGAAATAATTAGCAAAAAATTTTTCTTTAATAGGCTGTAATATTAGTGCTCGCAGCTGTTGTTGCAGACGTTGCTTCTGGTGGTGATCAGACAATGCACAATCTGATGGTGGCGTAATGACGTCATTACTTTTATAACATCACAGAATGAGAGAAAAATTAGCAAGTGAAAACAAAACCTCCTTCATTCACTATGTTCATTTGGTGGCGATAATTAATTATCATTCAAGAACAACAAGGATTTGACATAAGGACATGAACAACACTTGGTACTCAGCATACAGGAGCAGCACAGATGACTGTAAACTTACTGCATTGTAGGCTGTAGCACATATGCTGCAAGAAATAATAAGCACATACGTTCATCACAAACAATGAAAAACCTATACAGCAGTTAAAAAACCAATATTCACAGTAAAGAAGCAGCCAATCTAAAGGTCAGACATTACGCGAGAGCGGAGGATACTGTGTTGTAAGGGTATTTATACTCCAGAAGCAAAGGCAGATGCAGAACAGCGATATATTGATGGCAACAGCATACAAATTAACCAACCAACATCTCATCAGGTAGAGTCTTGATCGGCACCAGTTCAAAATAGGATACCCTGATTAAAGCAATATGACGTTCCTCAGCAGACTCGCAATGAATCTTCACATTCAGTTCTGATGTTTTAACGGTAAACAGTGCATTTATTTTAAAACTTATCAACTTCATAAACCTTCAGTACTTTATTTTAAAATTGCAACACAATGCTAATATACCACAGGGCAGCCAATTTCCGTTTACACTTTCGATAACGGCTGTGCAAATAAACAAGATCGATGTAACTGTAACCCCAAGCCTGACCCTAACCTTAACCTGAAACGTTCATGGAAAAAACCTGAAAAATAACTAAGAAACATTATTGTGAACCTGCAGAAGTACGTCATATTGCTTAAATCATATTGATGGACTACTTTAATTGATAATTCAGAACACAGAATGATGGCAAGATTCAACTGAACAATCACCAGAAATGTCAACTTGACAGACAATACTGGCAGCATCGTCACATTCATACAAACGCAGAACAGAGAAACACAAAACAGCATAATAACGATCATTTACAAAGCAATAATTCATATTACATTGAAACGATTTTTACAATGAATGTACACTAATATCCATAAAATGTGCAAATTTTATCTTTATAAGATCAATGGCAAATGTGGATCAATTTTGTCAATTTTTTTGCCATTCACTTTCAGGAATCATCTGCTAAATACACTTCTAGTGAATTTTCCTATGCAGACTAAGCTGTAACTTCATATTGTATGCTCAAAATATATATCAACAATGCTCACTCAAATAAAAAATTAATTAAGCCAAAAAATACACTATCACGGAAATATAGAACACAGCTTATCATCCCAAAATGAAATTAACATGTAAAGTTTGGATTCTAGATAACACAAAAATAATTGCATAATTAGAAATTGATTTTTACAAGGTAGTGGAGCAACAGATTTGAGGCATATACAAACACAAGAGTAAAAGAATTACTGATATCAGTCCACATTTGCCAAAGTAATCAGAGAATAACCAATATGCATCTGACATATCACTTGTTCCCACCAGGATTCTTCAAATTTCCTTTATATCACAGAAAAGCCAAAGTTTCAGAAGTAAATGCAGACCAGTATTTATCACTCGTTACCCAAATATCATGCTGACTGCATCAAGACTTGAACAGAATAAATCTCAAATATTCAATATTTTCACACAAGCTGTTGATAACCATTGTAGAATAAAAGGGAGGAGGCACTATGTACAACGGTTGTTCTTATTGAGATGGCGGCTAAGTTGCCTCGGATCAAACGCAGACGATGACAGTCAGCAGTCAAATGCAGGCCAGAAGACAGCACAGTCAGTGAGAGTCTATTGGGCAGGAATCTTTGGCAGACCAAACTCATCAACTGGAACGCCATCCTGAAAAATACACAACAAGCATTCAATTAATAAAGAAAATTATCATTCTTTTTACACCTGTAACCCTGATCTTAAGTCTTCAGCAAAACTTGTTATCTGCATACAGTTTCCAAAATACAGATAACATATGAAGGCCAGTTTAAAGCTGTTCCCAAGTATTGTCTACGCCACCGAGAATCACAGGTTCTGTTCTGGTACAGTCGAAAAGTAGGCTAAGTAACCAAATTTTCATGCACCACAAAGTTAGTTAGCGAGCTCACCGCAAAGACACAATCGACACACACTAGGCTGGCATCACTCGGCTAATCTTCGCAATCACTGTGGCTGGTCTTCAGAAGTGAATGAAAGTAAAAGCCAAACTCTGTCTGTCACCAAACTAACATCTTGCCAGAGATATGAAAGCACAAGCATTGAGAGACTCCCATTTCAGTAAATAATGCAACAGATATTCACTTCATAACATACTGACTTGAATGAAGACTGTGGAAGAAAATTACATCGATGCATACCAGAGAATTAGCAAATGCAAAGCCCCAGAATCGTATTTTCAGAACACCCGGGCATCATATGACCTTGATCCTCAAGCTTATGATCTCAAAACCTAAGCATTCATTTTTGTCTCAAGATGCTCTACTGACAATTTTAGTCTGGTAAAAAATATGTCAATGCACACCATGAGTACAACAAAACAGACATGATAATCACAGATGCACAAATGGAGAATAATATGACACCAGAATGCATCTAACGGAAGCAGACACAAAAAGCTCAGACAAATATGATAAAAGAATACAGAGAGGAAAAGAATAAAATGTATCATAACAATTACTTTGTTGGTGACACTGTCGGCGCCAGGAATTGCCGTCGGTGCGTTGGGTGCTTTGGAAGCTTCGTCCAAATACGATGTGTCATCATCAAGTGCAATCTCATCACCGAGGGCCTCAAGCTCCGCATCCAGTTCATCGTCATCAATCTCCGGCATGCCATAACTACGACCCATAATCTCCTGAATTTCATTGGACTGCTCCGTTAGGTCCTCGAGCTGATCTTGCAGATCCTGCAGCACATACACACATTATACGTACAGAAACTTTGAGAATGAGGCGTTGATGCGATGCATAATTGGCAGCGACTTTGCTCTTGCGACCAACAGACTAATTCGTGATGAACAGGTTCATCCAGACATGTTGCAGATGTACGTGGAGGAAACTGAGTGACAACAATCCTTCCTTGCTGCACGATGAGCCTTGGCCATGTTGATGCGCTGCTCTTCGAACTCATTCACTGCATTATAATGGTCTTCCCTCTGAGCAGACCTGTCCTCGACCAGAGTTACTGGAAACGAAACTACTCACCCAGTCACCCACCCACTCGCTCACTCTTGCTCATCCATTCACACACGCATTTTCCAGTTTCAGCAGCAAACACTGTCTATTCAGTCACCAGCACATGACTACATTCTGCCTTCTTGATCACATGTTAATCGGATGAATAAATCAAGTTAATAAACCATCACTTCTGATGACAACTGTTGTCTCTACAGTTCTAGTCATGTAATACATTTTGCAAAGCAAGTAGTATTGCCAAAATACAAGCACATACAATACATACTTTAGTAGCACTACCAATGTGACCATCATACTTAAAAAACTGAAAATACTAAACCACAGTCAATTCAGCCTTCCAATGCATTTTGGATGGCTATACCAAGTCTTTTACAAAACTGACACTTTTGCTATCAGCCATTCAAGTGCACCACAGAACTAGACAAAAATTTACAAGTCGCGTTCAGCAACCAATAATTATCAATTAGTCCATAATTATTACATGATAATTAGCAAGAAAATGTCTGGTGAGATACCTCAATGTTGTCGATATTAATCTTTTTGTATTCTCTCTTAAACTCTTTCACGCTAACCTTCATTGCATCAACCTACAAGCATACAGCACAGCACAGGTGGAGTGTACGACTTTATTTGGCCCATTTGAGAGCTGCCATTAAAGCACTTACCATTTAGGCATCGAAATTACTAGACAAAATTGGGCACAGCTGCTTGAGAGCCAAACGTTTTACAGCACACATACACCTTTTCAGTGCATATTACTAACATATAGTAAGCGTCTATAGTAAGCACTCAAGTACACAAACACATAGGTTGTCTACTCCAACACAGAGTATGTAATACTTGCAATAAAAAAATATCACATATATGTTACAAATTAATTATTACTAAACAATTTATTTTAAGATAGTAGCTAATCATTTAATATAGTAATTAATTATTAATCTGTTTGAACGATTAATGAGATCACTTCAGTGTGAAGAACCAAGAGGTAAGCATGGCTAGTCAAGCCAGAGACCAACTGCATTAGCAGTGAACTCACGACTGTCTTGGTGTCTTTGACTGACTGAATGCCGTAGTTTGTTTGTTCGAGGTTGAATGACTGCTGCATCAAGTTGTCTCGCTGCTGCTCATACCTGACAATCAAACACTTCAAGCTTCCACACCAAAAGTACACAATTCTGTTCCTCTTCATATTCATCAAACCCAAACACTCACCTCCTTCAGACGTCATGTTAAGACTCATTACTTTCAGCCTGCCTATCTTGCCCCTACCCAATGTGCCCCAATTCTCCTGTGAGATTATTAGCACTATATACACTGTGTCTCAAAAAAACTCTCACACTTTGTCGTTGTCCATATCTTCACCAAATATTAACCAATTTTTAAAATTTTTTCACTGGCACACCGTGTGGACAATTTGCAACAAAGTAGTTAGTAAGTATCTCACCGCACCTTAACTGTGTTACTACATTACCTTATGAAATACAGATATTCAAAAATCACTATAACCAGAATAAATACAGCACAAAACTTATTTTTTGAAACAATTTTCTACTAATTTAGTACAGAATACTAAAATTAAATTATGTTTAGTTTTCGATACAAGGCCAGTGTTTGTAACAAAAACAAACGATGTTATTGTGAATAATGATTTTAAATGCAGTGACAAAATACCGGCATTGTAACATGCTATTCAGCAACAAAGACAAGGCAGTGATTAGAAATTTATATCAGTTCAAAGAATACGCTTTGCAGAGGATACTGACGAAATTTTTGAAGACAAAATGCAAAAGAAAAGAACTAAGCATTTTACTAAAAAGATTTGAGAAAAGTGAAGCACTGACTAAAGACATAAAGCTGCAGACCGAAACGCATGCATAAATGAAGAGAACGGGACCACTGTGGATGAACTGCTAGACCCAGCAAGGCAGGAAGTTTAGAAACAAATGTATCTTTCAACACACCAGATACCCAATGAGATGGTTTTAACACAGTATAGCATCGTACAGATCATTCACCGCAATCTTAGTCTGAAGTTTCTTGTTTGTTTACCAATGTGATTGTTGCCCATTGCTAGTTTTTCTTACATTTATATTTTACAAGGTAGTGTAGCAACACAGTTAAGTTGTGGTGGGATATTCAATAGTGACTTTATTACCAATTGTCCAGAGAATGTGCTAATAAAAGAATTTTGAAAATCGAATTTTGAAAATCGGACAATATGACATGAAGATATAGAAACAACAAAGTGTGACATTTTTTTGAGATGCAGTGTATATTGCTGCGTACTTACTTACTAGTTTACAACAGAGCTTCACATTTATACACCACTTATGCAGAACTGTATGACATAGAGACTGATTTATCTAGATGTCAGAATATCTACTGCAGCAGTGAGTGTGTGCAATCATTCATCACATCCTCATCAGAGTAACCCTTCACCAACACAAGATCAACAACGACTGGCTGGTGCCCTCCATTTCTCCCCCAAACTTAACAACTGGACAAAACTGAAAGTTACCTCTGGATACCGTACAAGAGTACTGCAATGTGCACAGTAACAGCAATCCATTAGAACTTCAAGATCATTGTTACCAAAGACATGGGATGAAAATTTTAAGACTGTGCACTCTATCTGAGAGATCAGAAATGCCATGATGCATGCTGAATATGTGGCACTTTCCAGAAAATGACAACATTTATCACAAAATAACAACTATGCACATTAAACTCACAAACTGTTTATTATTAGTCATTTCCATAGTCATATTCATTCACACAAATTAAATGCAGTAAAAAAGCTAATAAAACACTTACGTTTTCTTCTGCTTCAGCACTCTTAGCGCTTTCTGTTTTACCATATTCTGGAACAAAAAAAAACAATCTCACAATCTGCATAAAATGCAAGACAACAAACATTGAATATTTTAATGAGCTAAGCAAAGTTACAGGGAGCATGCCATCAGCAAGATCCAAATGGTATATGCAGGGTTTCAGAATGTACGAGATGAAACTTCTACATTTCTTTGTGGCTCCAGGAAGAGGTTGGCACCAAAAGCATTCCGGTCTGTTTGTGGGAAAACACCGTTTCTAGTACATAAACACAAATGAAAAAAAGCAAAACAGTACCAGCACAAAAACAGAGATAACTTTAAACACATTTCACACAATCATGTGCATCTCCTGCTAATATAACATCCACCGCCTTCCCCCCACAAAAAAGTAAAAAAAATAGATTGACTTATCTCCACCACCAGTGTTCACTATGAAACAATTTACCTCAAATATGGTCTACCATCTTAAAACAAAATACATGAAAAAATGCACAAGCCTGGACACAACAATGTACTTGTGTAAATAACTGAACAAAAAATACCTTTGATGGACCATCTCTCATCTTCTTCATCTGGTCTCGGTATTTTGCTAGTTCTTGATCAAGTCTTGCTATCTTCTTGTCCACAGACTCACCACGACTGTCGATCTAAATACCGTATTCCACACACGTTCAGCATTTCCCACAAGTCATAATTTTGAATAAAAATTTAAAAAATCTTCATTAAAAATAACTTTTGATCAATAACAACAAACAAATAAAACAAAATATTTGATACAAAAACATCACTAACATTTTTTGCACTAACTATGCACCATCTGCAAAGCAGTACAATGGTACATTGATTTCGGCGCAATCACAAAAGTTCCTGACCAGGAGTTTGAAACAGTCATCTGCACTTAGCGTTAAGGTTAGATATAGGGTTAGCCTTAGGTTCAAGATTAAGGTTACAGATATGGTTAGGGTTAAGGATACGGTTAGAGCTAGTCTTAGAATTCGAGAAAAAGTAAATAAACGTGAGGCTATTTTCCGTCCACCACGGATGGAAAAGAAGAGCATGCAGACGCTATTTTCCGTCTATGCGGACGGAAATCTATGTGCTGATTGCCGCTTGTCATCTGATTATGACCAATCAGCTGGTGGAACAGCGCAGTACACACAGAGATTTTCGTACATTAGCAATACAGTCGGTCAAGTTCGGCGGCGGCTCCTTCGGTTTAGCTCTTCCGAATAATCGATTCATTCTGACTAAATATTATCGAACCTAAACTCAGTAAAATTATAATAATTGCAAAAACAACAAATGCAACAACTGTCCAAAAAACCGGAAGTAAACACAAAATCGACAACAAAACATAATAAGTAACGTACCAGTAACACGTGAAAAAACTAGTAGTTCTTATAACTATTTATAATTTATGGTTTGCACATTTAGATCAAAGATTTGCATTGATACATATAGATCGTGACAAACAACACAAGCGAGGTTTTTTAATTACGGTAATGCTTGTTGTTTTCAAGTTCGAGCTTTAGTTACATACTTAGATGCATTACTGGGCGATATTGGGGAACTCTGAAGGTAAACAGCGCTGATGTTGTTTCAGAGTAGCGTTACGTTCAATAATGTGGCGATTCTTGCTTAGTCGTCAGCTGATCTTGCGATTATTTGCAACTGGTAGATTGGTTCATGGCCGAGCACAAGCAAGTGTTACGGTAAAATTTGCCGAACTTATTTATACGGACGAGAGTTATTTTAGCAGCTTCCCTGCATGGCTAAACTACATTAGGCGACTTCACTTTTTGATTTAGACTTTCGCTGAACCTTTTCGCTGAGCCAAAGCTAAAGCTGAACGCTAAAGTCTGTACTTAGACCATAGTTCAACTAAACGATTAAAAATGGCGGAAAACCGTTAAACCTAACAGGAAGCAGGAACCAGTTACGCTTGGACTTGCTTATTTAATTGCGCCGCGCACGCAAGTGACGTAATTACGTAACGTTTTAGTCATTGTGTAGCCATTACGGCGTTTATTTTTGGTACCAGACTGCTTTAATTGACTAAACTATCCATACGTAGGCCTATAGGACTGTAAATAGTCGCCATTCGCCATGTTTTCGCTCAGCTGAAGTCAAAAGGCTCAGCGAAATGACTTCACTTGTTGACTTAAGTAGGTACTTAGACTAAAGTTTAGACTCAGCAAAAGTCTTAAGTCAAAAAGTGAAGTCGCTTATTGTCTACTGTCTGTTAGTAGTCGGGATGCAACAGGACAGTGCGGTAATGCCTGCTGTGAGCCAAGCCAATAGCATGTTCCGACTTCACCCTCACAGTCTCACAGACGGTCGTCGGAAATTATTTTTACAACTACAGACGACACAGTCTGGCGGTAAATGTTATTATCAGTCCGGGCCGGACTGACACCAGATTTTATTTTCAGTCTGGACTCGGACTGGTGGCACTTACAGTAATTCCTTGAATGACTGCCACTTTTCACGAATAACTTTTGTATATACCTGGTAGCCACGACTCGTTTAGTTGTCCTCCAATACCCGGGCTACTGCAGGGTTCCCACTGGTCCTGAAAAGTCCTGAAATTGGACATGGGTGCTGAAAAAGTCATGAAAAAGTCCTGATTTTTGTCAAAAGCAGATGGTCACGTGACCGATAACGTCACGTGACCCCAAACGGTCAAGGTAGTGACCCCAATATCTTTGGGGCTCCATATCTCCGTAACGGTGCAAGATAGATACATGGTTACAATGCACCACCAATACGAAACCACATGCCGAATCAAATGATCACGTGACCGATGACGTCACGTGACCCCAAAAGGTCAAACTCGTTACCCCAAAATCTTTGAAGCCCCGTATCTCCGTATCCGTGCAAGATAGACGCATGGTCATCATTGACCACCAATAGGAAAGTGCTCTCGCCGAGTCCCATAGTCACGTTCCGATGACGTCACGTGACCCCTAAAGATAAAAATCGTGACTCCAAAATATTTACGCTTCAGTGTCTTCATGGCCGTCGAAAACAGATGGTTTATAATTGACCATCAACCTAAAAACTTTGTTATTGTAATAAAACAGCAAATATAAATGTATGAAACATCAGTTTATACACTTGTTAACAACGACATGCAACGAGTGACACATCGAAAACAGCAAAAATCATAAAAAGGTGATATTATTCAACAGCACATTGACAGTTAGACGATGTGATGGTGAGTGATATCACCTTGTCATAAAAAGCTTAAGTCGGAAAACAGCTATTGCTGGTTCATAGCGTTGCACTGGCGTACTCAAACCTTGTGCAGTTAGCCTGACTACTAGCCTATAGCTACGACAGATAATAAAATCTTGTGTCAGTCTGGCTTGGACTGACAATGACTTTTTCGCAGTATGCCCAGAACAATAAGCCCAGTCTCTTTTACCGTGCCTCACTTTGCCTCTAACAAGTAGCCATCATACTGCACTGCACTGAGAAAAAATGTATAGTGCAGCATACTTGTTCTTACATGTTTGCATTGCATAGTGAGTATATTGTGCAGTATATAGTCGTAGATGTTTTTTTGCAGAAATTATCGATGAGATTTTGTTTGTATTTTCACACGCTAATATTTTTCGGTTTGTGTCTGCCATAGACGAGGGTCTGTATAACCAAGGACACATTTTACCCGAGTAATCCAGAACAATACAGCCTTTTCATTAGTCATTTCTCTCATCTGTCTATCGGGAACATTCACTGTGGCAGGCCATTGCTGAATTTTTTGGCTGTAATAGCCACGTACATTCTGTCAGTTGCAGAAATTACACATTGTGTTCATGCAGGAGTTATGTATAACTTTGAATCATAATGCAGCTCTGTTGCTATATAACTGCATAGCATTTTGGCCAGTTTATAATCAACTGGTGCATTCTACAGTGATTGAATTAATCAGTATTGCCTCTTGTTTTTAAAGTGCATTAAATGCATGATATTGATATTTGGTGCTGATTAGCAGTGTTGGATAGTAGTTCTACTTCAAACTTTAAAAACTTCTACTTAAGTAGAGTAACGAAGTAGTTCTACTTCGTTACTCTACTTAAGTAGAAGTTTTTGTTTTCTACTTCTGCTTCAGTAGTTTTTTGTCAGGCTACTTTCTAGTTCTACTCAAGTAGATTTTTTAGCTACTTTCTACTTTTCGTTACAAAAAAATAGATTTTTTTCTCATAATCTCGTCAGCTACTGCAATACAACTGAAAACACGTTGAGGCATTTAAAAATATTTCATTTTAACTGATAGTAGTAGTAACCAAGCTCCTTAAGATGTTGTTGTATCATAACGTCTTGCCCTTCTGATGTATCTTGATATTTAAGACTGTAACACTCATTCTGTTTCTTTAATGCTAAGCATTAAGCATCGTCATATAAATTTTGCATAGAAGCACTGAAACTATTGATTGAAGTTTGATCTCATTTTTCTCCTGGGGATCAGTGGAGGTAAAATGTCGAGAAAGTGGCCAGTATCGGTATATAGACCTTTGTCTTTAGACGTACCATAACTTACCATAACCCTGAACATAACTGCAAAATTAACTCAAGCCTTGTGACATTTCAGCCTGTGAGAACTGCATTGTGCATGTATACAGTGGCTGCATAAATTCTGTAGAGCAAAGTTTGAGTTTCTAAATTGAAAATTGTAGTTATTTTATTGTAATTAGAGTCTTTTCCATCTTTTTAGATACAAAAACTGTATTTTATGTCGCTCAAGCTGTAAAATTGTGTTTTAGGTAAAATATGTGCTTAAACTTGGCAGAGATGCAAAAAATGTTCCAGAAAGAAAATTTTAAAAATGTTTTAAAACGTTGCATGAATAACTTTAGCATTAATTAGTCCAGTCTTTACCATGCCTAATGCTGTAAGTGCATAATGGCTGAAACTAAAAAGAGAAAGAACTTATTAAATTTCAATTCAACGTGTGGTCATAAAACCAAGCATCACCAAACTAAGTCAACTACCACCATTATGGCCTATATTAATTCATTTGCAGTCAACATTCGTTTAACTCAATGGCTTTAAGCTTGAGGTCAGTTAAGTGTCAATATTTTTTTTTTTAAATTTTAGCTGCAGTAAAAAAACTGTTGGATATACATCTTAGTTTTGTTTGTATTTTGTATAATGTACTTCTCTCTTAGAAGGTTCTTTAGCTTATAAAGGCAATGTTAGGGTGACGTGAATAGGCAGAAAACATGCAGGTTATTGATTTGACATTAAAACACACTGTTAAGTTTCCAAAGATTGACTACTTTCTACTTAAATAGAAAAAATTCCTACATCTACTTCAGTAGTTTTATTTTTGACTACTTCTACTTCTACTTAAGTAGATTTTTGGGGTCACTGCTTCTACGCAAGTAGAATTTTTTGCTACTTTATCCAACACTGCTTATTAGTGTGCTCTAAAATGTGTCATATTATTTATTTTCAATTTGTCAGCAGGCTTGCAGTTTTTCAAAAGTTACAACATCATGTGCTGACGAGACGAATGTTCACAGAAACTGGATGCCATTGTTCAGTGGCGATTACAGATGTTATACAACGGTTGAGCACTACAGCCAACCACCATCCAACGCTGTTACGTTAGTGTCCTACGGCTGTTATTGCTCTGAAATATAACCTGCTTTTTAGAGTGCATTGCTAATCAGTGTTGTTACTGTTTAGTCAATGGTGTCTAAGTACTATTATAATTATTTGGAAGTGTTTAACTGACGATTTTAAATAGTTTACATTTTCCAATATTTAATTAGTATTTACCAATTAAGTGAAAATTTATTTAGTATTTAAAAATAGCCTAAGTGGTTGATTGCTAAAGTATGATAAGTTTCATTGTGGTCAGTGGCCAATTCGCATGCAGTTAAGGTAAGTTAATCATAAATTCCAGTAAATTGATCAATAACAGTGAATACAGTGACATTTTGATGAAGTTGACTGTTACACTGATATCGATGTGAACATTTTTCAAATGAGCTGTGTCATTACAATCTGAGTAAGGATTACTCCTATGGTTAGACAAATTTTCTATTCACCATAGCAATACTATTTTGAATAGTGAACATTTTCCACTATGCGCATTAATATTTAAGTACCGATAACTAGTAGTACTATTGGTCTGGTTTAAACTCTTTCGGTGTGGAGATAATCTTGTTTTTGCATAACACGAAAATGTGCATAATTTGTTCTGTAGAGCGTTAACAGATCTTGAATATGAAGAAATCTGCGAAGAAACCCTCAACGCAATCACAGAGAAGTTTGAGGAATTAGCCGACTCTGATGCTGTTGGGACAGATTTTGATGTCAGCTTTTCGGTTGGTTTTGCCTGTATACTGTGTGTAATGACTTGGTTCAAGGATATTCTCCAGTATGTTCATGCCGTTACTTGGCTAACAGAGATAGCATCTTACTGCTAATTTCTAAACAGTTTATTTTTGTGGAGACCAACGAAACCTGGAATAATTGGTCAGCTGAAGAGAAACCGAGTTTCTGGTTTAATAGTTTGTAATAATTTCCACGAATAAGGACAAGCAATCGGTCACGTATCTTGTGATGACAGAAAACTTATCATGTATGACTTTTGTTGATTTCTGTGATTTTTTCTTATTAATTTAATAGTATATTATGACGTTGTGGTATACAGGGTGGTCCAATAAAAACGGCAGTTAATGACACCATAATTTTGCAACCGTACGTCATAGAGTCATGTGGTTTTCAGCAAAATGTTCCGAAAGAAATTCTTTACATGACTAAGATCAGTATTTAAATACAGCAGTTAAATATTCTTTGTTATTGCCGCTGGCAATTGAACTATACAAAAACACTATTAACGTCGACACTGCGGTCCATAAAAACGTGCCACTTTTATTTTTTCAATAGCTTCTTGAAACATTGGCCGATTTTAATAATTTTTGCATGCAACATTAAAAAGAAACTTGACGTGAATGTTTGCAGTTTTGTCCACCTCACCCTAAGGTTGTCGCTACATTACCTTGTGAAATGCAGAAGTCGTATTTTGACGATTGACAACAATGAATTCATACTGGGCAGTGCATGCATCAGCTCAGAAAATTACTGAGATCACAAAATCATTGAAAATTTGTTGCTTCATCTTTATTTTAAAATTCTAAGTCAACAAACTGAAATGATACATCAACAGCGAGTGGGCAGCTTGAGTCATGCAGTTACTGAACGTGCTGTTGGCCAATGGTGTCAACGTCTACCGCTTGCGTTTGTGCTGCAGAAAGACATTTTGAGCACATGCTGAAATAAAGATGATGTGATGTGACCCGTGTGATTTTTTAAGTGATAATAATTGCTAATTGCGTTTGTCACTATTCAGTTTATAATTTCTGAGCCGACGCATACGCTACCTGATAGGAATTCATTGTTGTCAATGGCCAAACAGCGACTTCTGCATTTCACACGGTAGTGTAGCGACAACGTTAAGGTGAGGTGGCCAGAACTATAGACCTTTGCGTCAAGTTTTTCCTAATGTCGCATGCCAAAAATTATTAAAATCGGCCAATGTTTCACGGAGCTATTAAAAAAATAATAGTGGCAAGTTTTTATGAACCAAGGTACATTAAAGGTAATTCTGTTTTTCAATAGTCCACTTGCCAGCGGCAAAAACAAAGAATATTTAATTGCTGTATTTAAACACTGACTTTAGTCGTGTAAAGAATTTCTTTCAGAACATTTTGCTGAAAACCGCATGACTCTGTGATGTACAGCTACAAAATTATGGTGACATAAACTTTGTGCCATTTTTTTTGGACCACCAGGTATATACGCACATTGTATGCATTGTAGCAGTGAAGAATGACAAATTATGCTTCCTCTAAACATTTTTTGTCAATTTTTTGCTTAATTGTTTTTGTAAAACAAAGTAATGCACAGTGCACCTGGAATTGTTTAGCTGCTATTACAGGCAGCATCATGGTTTAAAAAAGTAGTAGGGGCAGAAATTTACAATTTTTAAACAAACAGGGCTGCAAATTTTTCAGATTTTTATTTTGCCCTTAAATACCCCAATATTGGATATATAAGCCTTAGATTTTGTATTTTTGTTTAAAACTTTTCCAACAAGAAGAAAATTTTGTAACATACTAAAATTTTGGATTACAGTTACCCCCTCATTTTCCCAACCATGATGTAAGTGGAAATGGCTCATTTTCCCAACCATGATGTAAGTGGAAATGGCTATCAATACAGAAACTAAATTTTAGATTTGTTACTGCTACTTCTGTATTAATAACTAAGACTATGCTCATTATGTTTTAACATTTGTCATCCATCTAGTTTTTCATTTGTACTGATAGAGTTGTCATGTTATGTAGTGCATACCAGTGTTTTTTATGCCGTATAAAGTAACACTGATAACTGTGGTGGTGCGTTAGAATGGAGTTATAACAGTGAAGCTTGGTCAAGGTCGAGGAACTTATGTCATCAACAAGCAGACTCCAAACAAACAGATCTGGTTCTCTTCACCATTTAGGTTCAGTTCTGCTTCACTGGCATTTCACTGCAACTGTAGTACAGGAGTATGCTACAGCATAACTATTACAACTATGCCGTACATACTCTAGTTTAAGTTCCATTCCATATATTTCAAGCTGGGGTCGGACTTTCATAAGGCATAGGCCATTATCACTCCCCATATGAATGGCACCATATCTCCAAAATTGTGCAGTTTTTGAAGGACATATTTAGGGGCCCTCACAACTGTCCCTCTCCCTTTGAAAGTGAAAAGAAAAAGAAGAAAAGCAAATCGTCATAAGAGATTATTCCAGGCCTAATATAATTTATGCCACGGGTATACCTGCCTCCTTTCACATTTCCTAAATTCACCTCATTCTGATTATGTGACAAAACATAGTTCTAGCCAGGGTTTTCAATAGCGGACGTTTGGGCGTAAATACGCCCAAAAATTTCAGCCCGTACGCCCAAATTTTAAGACGTGGGCGTCACGACGTCCAAAGCAATCTGCTTCGTATTATGTTTTTGTCTATAATAAACTGGAAATTGACGTCAGAATCCGTTTTCGAATGTTTTGTTGGTTTAAAAAATGTCGCTGACTGTCGTGTTACTGAATACTTCATTTCATGAAGACGAGGCACGCAACCGTATTAATTTAGGCCTATTATGTGAACAGTTCTGATCCAGAAACTGCGATCTTCATTTTGCATAAAGCTAGTAGAATTAAATGTTGCTTGTTTTTACAAGAAAGCCCAGCTGTTGCAAAGGAAGATGCGCTACAGCCTATGTAGTTCGTTCCACTACTGGGCCAGTAGTACTGGCCTTCAAGGTCATCCAAGGTCAATAATTTTTTATGTCATTTAAAAGCCAATACGCCTATGTGACTTTATTAGCGATTAATAGTAATCTTGGCCTTATTTCTTATTCTTTCTGAGATACGGCCACTTATAGCTTGAAACTTTCCATTAAAAATTGCAGCCAAACCGCTGCAGATGAAGACATGACTACTACTGACAGCCTATAGAAAGTCGCCAGCACCCTATCCGATGGTATCGTCCTAGTTTAGCCACAATACCGCACGGTTGGCATACCACAGTGCATTATGACCTTTGAAGGTCATCCAAGGTCAATGATTTGCATGTGATTTGAAAGCCAATATGCGACTTTCTCCTACAATAGCAACCTAGGCTCTATCTCGCACTGTTTAACAACAATATATCCATGACAGACAAACCAACAGACAGACTGACAAACAGACGACAATCGTGTTATAGACGCGCTATACATAGCAACCTATGTTGTTGGTGCGTAAGTGACACATATGTAGTAGGGCCTAAGTATTGTTTTGCATTAAGTTTTTGCTTGAGTTTTCTTGTAGACCCTATGTTGTTGGTGCGTAAGTGACACATGACTTCCAGGTTTTGTACACTGACGTCCAAATTTTTTAGCCTGGAAGTCATGACGTCCTGAAAATTCCGGTCTGTTGAAAACCCTGGTTCTAGCACAGGTTTAATTTCATTTATCACAAATATTCATTAGTTTTAATTTGTTGCAGCAACTTCAGAAGTCTTTTTTTCCCTTGGTCTTCTGCTATATGGCAGGTTTATGACAAACTCTTCTGCCAGCTGCTTCTGTCTTCTGCATGAAGTAGCTGTGTAAATTAGATGAAGATAAGTTATTACGGGAGTCGTTCGATAAATAAGTTACAAAACAGTGTCATTCCATTAGTTTTCTAAATGTAAAAAATCCGAAATATGTTTCGTTGGGAATTTTATTCTGAACACGTGTACAGATTTTTTTGATGATGACGTCATTATTGTGACTTAACAACTTAACGCCATAACTTTAAATGCTAAAGATTATTGTTTCATTTTTCAACATATCGACCGAGTTTGCTCAAACATTTGTTCTATCTGTCAGCAAACTTCTGAATGCCTGATGCAAAGAAATATGCTGGCTGCTGTCCATGCCACTGAATAACGACTGATTGCACCTCGGTATACGACACAAATTTCTGCCCACCTAGCATCTTCTTACACGAAATGTGAACTGTTTGCTTCGTAAAGCACTTGTGCCATATACTGCATGCATCTCAGAGTGAATCTGATTTGCATTAATTATTTTCTGCCCACAAAACTGCAATAACGGAATGCTGTTCGTCACGGGACAATTTCAGTGGCAACTTCGTTGAATTTAATGTTTACAAATGACGTCACGGTGACGTCGTCATCATAAAACTCATAGCTGCTACTTAGAATTAAATTCCCTACAAAACGTATATTTCGGATTTTTAATATTTGGAAAACTAACAGAATGACACTGTTTTGTAACTTATTTATTGAACGAACCTTGTATGATCTGAGCACTGACTGTTTGTGCAGTGGTCCAAAACGATACGACTTTGTGCAAGGCACTTGGGTCTACAGGCATGACGGCATCAGCCTTCATCAACTGCTAACAGAAGAACTGAACTCCGCTTTGCCTGATGTTACACTTGACTTCACCTTGTGTGCATACGCTGTACGAAAGACCAGTTGACAACTGGCACCTGACTAGACGTCTATAGGCAATCTCAGTGACTTTGAGTACAGCAAAATGTATCTGTGTTCAACTGACAGTGTCACATGTTTATTACCAAGCTGTATATAATTATTATTTCGTGGTCAAACATGTGAAATATTATAGAAGTTTGCATATGACCTTATATTGTATTCATTTGTGAGTGAATTGATAATTACTATACGCAAAGGCAATACTAGGAGGATGTGTGTTAGATATCTAAACTAGCAGTCTAGCATATTAAAAGATGTCCACATATCAGAAAGAGTATGAGACCAGTATCAAGAAAACAACTACATGTACTGTCATTTGTCTTGGGTAAAATAATTAATAAATTATAATGCTGTGATACAGAAACAGTTTCACTCTCTGAACAGCTGCCAGTTGGGATGAATAATGCAATAAGCCCAAATTCCATTACGCCGACTTTGCGACAAAGTCCGGGACAAGTTCCCGACAAAGTCACGAACTTGTCGCGGACACAAATCATGAAAGTCCGCAACACAAATCACGTCGCCGACTTTCATGATTTGTGTCCGCGACTTTGTCGTGAACTTGTCTTGGACTTTGTCGCCGACTTTCCCCGTGCATTCTAACGGACTAAATTCCATTAGAGCGACACAAACGGATTTGTCGCGGACTTGTCACGGACTTTGTCGCAAACATCTCGACATATCAAGATGGTTTGTGTCCGCGACTTTCGTGATTTATGTGGCGACTTTCACCGAAACTTCATGGTTTCATGTAGAGCTGTCACAGTTGACGCGTTAATGCGTTAGAAAATTAACACGCGTTAAAAAAATTAATGCACATGCGTAAATTTATTTCATTCAGTTACTAAATTTTGTGCAGCAAAAGTTCGGATATTCCATTAAACTGCGGTTATATGACAATCGAATGAAATCAAGTAATTAAACTAGTTTTCGTTTCATCACTACTGTAAATAAACAATTACTTATTTATTTCATTGACAGGCTAATAGTCCACCTACAACATCGGCAATATTGATAGTTACTTTATTAAAGTTCATTACATTTTTAAATCTTTATTTATTCACAAATGAACAGACAGACATACAAACATACGCACGAAACTGACAAAAAGACAGTAAGCAAGCAATTCGCGTAAGCGTAACCCAACAGAGTCCATCACAAAATGATGGACTCTATGATGGACAAGAGATGATACATAAAATAAAAATACTGTAATAGTTAAATAGTAAATAGTCTAAATACGTTTAAAAAATAAAAATTATATGTGTTTTTGAAACTTTTTTTTCATTTTTCTAACTTTCTATATTCTACAGGCGGGTCCCATAAACGTCTCAGGGCCTGGGGTAATTTACCTCCTACTCTCCTTCTCGACGGGACTGGGTGCGTTAATTTACGCGTTAATTAATGCATTACAAAAATTAAAGCACTGCGTTAATGCGTTGAAAAAATTAACGCCTTGACAGCTCTAGTTTCATGATCTGTCACCGTTTGTGTCCACGACTTTCCCTGCGGGGAAGTTTCGGTGAAAGTCGGCATAATGGAATTTGGGCTATAACCAGACAGAAACATTCAGAGTTCAAGGTCCAGCCAAGTCTTCACTTTGGAATCGAAACTGTGATTCATATTCAGTCCTTGTTCTGGATCACCATTCACCACAAAATCTAATAACTTAGTCATTCCTTCGTTCACTGATGCCCTCCAGACACAAAAAAATGTCATCAACATTTGTTCACAACTTTTGGATAATGGACAAACATTTAAACACTTGTGAACACATAACCACCTTACCTGTGGCAGCAGCGATTAATAGTAGCTGTGACTGTGAGGACAATTTCAGATCCATTGTTTAGATACTGTCGTTGGAATTGGCCAAGTTGGTTGGCTTGATCCATGAGTAGCAGCTTGCCCAACATGGACTCAGGAGTCAGGACTGCAAGTTGCAGTAGCCTTGGAGCAATGCCATCTATGTCATCATAATTAAACAGCAAGTAAAATTCTGTTCATGCAAAACTGAAAATGTTAGTTCTGATCTAGGCTAGCAGTTCATGTCGATACAGCTGAAGCTGTAGTCACTTGTGCTGTGAAAAGGATTGTAACCGGACTCCTTCAGTTTCAGCAGTGGTGGAAACAGGTTGTTTGGCAGTTGATTCCAGTCATGCCACTGCCAACCTACAGTGTACAGCAGAGAGCAAAGTGACTAACGTGTAAAAAAAGTTATGTGCTTCTAGTTGCAGCCAGAAAAAATCTAGGGACAGGGGGCAGCTAAAATGTTATTATTTTTTCATTTTTATATTATGGTAAGTCATGTAATGTTACCAAACAACTTATAAAAACAAAATGGCACAATTAATAGTACTCATAAGAACTTAAGCAAAGTTACTGCTACATTTCAAACTAGATGCAAACAGTATTTTTCAGTAAAACTTCGAAAGTATACTAATAACTGCACTGATATTTTTGAAGGGACAATAAAAACATTAGGGAAGTAGGTTTTTTCTAGGGATGGATGGCAACCAAGAATTTTTTTGGCCTAACAATAAGGCCAAAAAATAACCATGTTTCAGTTGCAATCTAGCAAAAAATGGGCAAAATAGTGTCTTTTTATAATCTTAGTTCATTAAAATGTGACCGACATCTTAAAGTATAAAATGATCTGCAGTGTATGTTCTACCTTCACATTTATGAGGTTCTAATGTGTCTGGTTCCTTCTGCTTAGCAGTATCAACTTCACCATGTAATACTACTGCCACAAAATGGCGCTGTTCTTTCGGCCAGATGACATTAAGAATGCAGTCGGTCTTCATATCTTTTAATTTCAGACCAGTTTCTTCACATATCTCTCGACTGCCACAGTGCTCTACTGTCTCGCTGTAACACAAAATATGCACACAACAACAACTTTATGCATCTGTAACAAGTTAATAGTTTGGGATGCTGTGTTAAAGGAACCTCCAAAGATGTCTAGCGATAATCATAATGCAGCAATGCAATATAAATCATAACTTCAGATACAAAAACACATTATACATAGTGTACTATAAAAACTGAGGCTGCTATCCTGGCTAGGGTAAGACAGAAGATCTACAGTAAAGAATAGCATGGGAAATGCAGTTGCCACTTCAATAACCATGTGATAGCTTGATTCGCCATTAAGTGGCCCTGTCTACTGTACGTTCTGTCAGGCAGAAAACAGTAAAAAATGTACAGATCTCACGACAGACCCGAATTCTAGGCTGCCGCCGGGTAGTGCGTATGTTCCAGCTCCGAATGCATTCCTGCGTACGCCAAGTAACACACAGTGAGGATGTAAAGAACTTGTGACGACGACGACTACGGCCACTGTCGGCTTGTTGTCAACATCTGCAACCGGCGACATTATTGCTAACTTAGCTGCACAACTCACATCAAACTTCCCGCGACAATTTGCATGTGACGTCACTTTGTTTATATTTACTTTTCTAAGAATATTAATGAGCGATCAGCTGATAGGGCAAAAACTAGGGATGTGTCAAATCGGTTAATTTATTAAACACTTAATCCTTTACTTTTTTAATTACGCAACTTAGAACTGGTGAGGACCACACTAGGTAAATGACCAGGTAAATGCACCTTGGCTTGAAGAACTTCCGAGTGTGTCCCCGTAATCAGGGACCGTAGCCAGAATGTGAAAAACGAGGAGGCAGTGCAGGGGTCTGGGGGACAGAGTCCCCCAGCAGGGTGCAGGGGCGGAGCCCCGGTGGAAGGTCCGGGGCCCCAATAACTGAAAAGCTTTCAAAATTCACTTAGCTGAAACTCTTGTTTTGTGATACACATGCTTGACAGTCAACTGTCAAACACTGAAAGCTTCCGTGTTCATCTGTATCTAACTACAGCTAGGCGATCGCAGGCCTAATTCTGTTTGCCATCTGTATGTAGGCCTAACAATTAGCGAGTACGTAAAGCCCGGTGGTAAGCTGAGCCCATGACACCGGGTTTAGGGTCTACTGCTAACTAAAAAGTAATACTTCCAGTGAGGGGTCTGGGGGGCGAAGCCCCCAGAAGCTGAAAAGCTTTCACAATAATGTTCACTTAGCTAAAAATTGTTTTGTGATACAATTTTTGGAAGTGGTCTGAGAAGGAGGCACTTTGCCTCTTCGTGCCTCAATGTAGCTACGGCCCTGAGTAGGCCTATGATTATCTGGAGCAGCTGCGAAAAATTTCTCCTGGTATGTTCCTGTGCTCTTTCATTTCTATTAAGCATGTAATTGTAAGACTCAAGGAACAGATTCCCAATACTTCTTCGGTCTGTTGTCATATTTCAGCTTCCTATAAAATCTTCAAGACCTTGGTTGTTTTTCTCTGCATTCTTTCAAGGCCTATGCGTTCTCATTCAGCGTGTTTTCGATCGACTGCATTTTATAAATGCGTCCGGAAAGATCGCGGTCGTGGATGATGTGCTATGCGATAAAAATAACCTACAGTAGGCCTACATGGAAAACAAGTGCAAAATATCGTAGCTTGTGTCATCGCACACATGCACAAACTCGAGAAACGGAGAACAAGGTGCTGTATTTTGTGCTATAGCGGCCTACTCGGCTGAGGACCAGTTTGAACCGGCTAGAAGTGGCAGCTTGGTAGACCTACATCTGTTTTAACGCAGTGAGCGTCGTGCTTTGTCGCTAAAGCGGACGGTTTCGACTGGTGTCGACCGGCTGCGACCTGCGTGGCGCGGCGCCGCACTGACCATGCACCGTGCGAGGATGTGTTTGTTAGCGATCAGCTGATGGAATGGAACGCCAGAGCCTGCAGCCAGCTGACTGGCTGCTGAAGCTGCACCAGGTGCGACGTGCTTTATAGTTCTGCACTCAATACTGGACAGACTTAAGCCCGAACCCCATTGTACAGTTTCCGCACATGTTTCGGACGGTTCTCTTAGTTTTGCAGCCGCTCCCACTATTTGCAATATGACCTACCCATTCTTTGGATATTCACATTTCTCTTACGCCGTCGCCAACATGTTTCGACACCATATCTTTTACGTTATCTTAGTTGCCGTCGAAATTATGAGCTATACAAATTTGCCTATACGTACTTACTTAATTATTTTGGTTTGCAGTTGATTTCTTGTGCAACGTGTTGTACAGCTTGTTGCACGACTTGTCCAACAAGTCTTCAACAAATCGAAGTAGTGGCGTTTGGGCTTGACTCGTATGTTGACAATGACGAATGCCTGTATATGTTTCAGGGCTTTTTCGCCGCTTTCCGCGATCGAGTCGACTCTGCTATACAGGTGTTTTGTTATATATACATCTACATGTATTTGCTCATTGCAGTACAGCAGCAATGCAAGTTCTTAATGCCATATTATATAGACCTATGCCTACAATGCCAGCAGAGTACCAGCTACATTATTTCAGGGCATTTTATTATCCCAGTCGCACAATCGATTTCCAATTTTCTACGGTCATGCAGTTAAGCCTATTAACTATATAGCTGTCGAATTACCCCGTTACGCGCGTTAAAAAATTGACGCACATGCGTAAATTTGCTAAATTCAATGAAGCAGAAGTTTCAATATTCTACTATACAGCGGTTGTTTGACGATCGAATAATATTAAAGTAATTAAAACTGGCTTTGTTGTCGTTCCATTACTACTATCTCTGTCCTGCGACACAGCCACGAGTTCGTCGTTCGTCATTCCAGTCACCCTTTCGATGTACTCCACCCACAACTTCACGCAATACGATGGAAGCACCTTCGCACGATGTACGAATGTGCATCAGACTTTTCAATAATCATCACCACTGCAGCCAAACTGTTCAGTGACTGGGCGGTGGTTGTAGTGCCTAGAGGTCAGCAAGGACAGTCTTGCAATCTCTAGCTAATAGGCTTGTAAATATAGTTTGTCTAAGAAATACTGAGTCACGCACAGGCGGCAATAATATCTTATCTGCCGTGCGATATGACAACGACCCATCAGTGAGCAGCTGCTGTACGCCATACTTCACTGCGTCGGATCTCGTACATCACAGACCAGGGTTCTTTGTTCTTGCTTGCTCTGCCGCCGTCTGCTCACCTTATTGCTGGACGTGAGATTCAGAACATGCAGGAACATGTCGGAAAATAGAATCAGTTCATTTATGATTCATTAATCTCATTTTGGTCAATTAATTCTATACCGGTCACGTGTGCCATCTTTATTTAGCCTGTAGCCTAGTTTGCTACGGTTGACTTTGGCTTTCGAGGAGCGATTATTGTCTAACGATACGGGCTTCTGTCCATGAATATTTTGCTGCTTCTGCTACTTCTTACCGCACAGATTTCATTTATTTACTGCGAACCTTGGCTAACTTTTTGCAGTTTTTTTTGTTTGCTTTTCAACTCACGGCCTTGACGGTAAAGCAGGTAAAGAGTTAGTACTCGAAGCGAATTGAAATCACGCGGTCGATGGTGGCTATCGAAGTTCGTTTTAGGGGCGCCATTAGCTACCGTGTTATACGAGCCATTCATTCTTCGCCTCTCGCTCATCTGTAAGCAGAATCCCAGGGCAGCAGCAGCTGCAGCAGCAGTAAAACCACGGTCGGACAGTTTCCTGGACTCTGGAATTTGCGGCGGCGCCTGGTTTGCGTCATGCTGCACAGAGTGCCTATACGTGGCGCGCGCGAGGGGCGACACTCTGCGTAGAGAGAGCTCCGCATAATGCGACGCACCGAAGCGCAGTCGCTCACTGGTGACACAGCAGCCGCAGCAGCCACGCCGCCTCGTGGAAAACTTCTTCGACACGTCGAAAACTTTCTGCTCCGGGTGAGTCATACGTCTGTAAAAAACCAACTGTGTAGCGTCCACCTGTGTGACGTCACTTTGATTGATATTAGACTATCACTTACCTGTAGCGATGCGCTGTTGGCGATGCCACGCGCGTTATGATAAACTCGGATAACTTCGCACGTAAAACTCGGACGCATTGCAAGTTCAAACGATAACAACAGCCACCTCTGTTTCACCTGTCGCCTTTCCCGTATTTAAGAAGATCCTAGCTTTCCGAAATCTTTGTTCCTATACAGTTCCGGCGTGGTCCTATTGGCACTCAACAGAAACCGCCGATTATCCGTTGCTTTCTGTGGGACTTGGCCATGTCGACCGCTGAGTGATGCTGTCTCTTCTGACTCCTACTGTTCAGATACTGATCTGTTTCTTTGTTCAGCATTTGTTTTTGTTACAATTCGACCAGGATCATTGTTCCCATAAGCCTACCCTAACGTGCCTTTAAGCAGTAATTAATTTCTGAAAATTTTCTTTATTGATAACTTTTTATACAGACCCTCGGAGAGTTACTGCGCACTTCTTTTTGGGCATGATATTCAGTGAGTAACGACCAGCTTGGGACACAACTGTGCGAACTTGCTTAGTGTCATCTAAAAGCATATAGACAGTCTAGACATTTTGATAGAAATTGAGCATGCGCTTAATTTTGCAGCGATATGTTATTGGCTAATAGCTAGCGCATGACAGGAAAGTATAGTGCGTTCGTTCTATTTCGACAGTGAGTGAAGAAAAATCACAGATTTGTATTCAGATCCAGATGTCACGAAATTTAGCAGTTTTCTAATTGTAATAAGGCTTGTCGTTTCTAAGTATTTTACAAACATTTAGGCCTATTCGCAATTTCTCTGAGCTGCTGTAATCAATCGTGCTCACAACCAGCTGACCTAAGATCTAGTATCGAGTCTAAACGCATAATCCGAGAGACCACATACAGTTGCTGCAGAGTGTTAAGTTATTCTGCTGAAAGTTAGTTGTCTTGAAATAGTTAACACGTCTCAGTGTGCTGTTACAGTGAGAGCGCGCGCACGCCGGAAGAGATCGCGTTCGCGTCGTTCCAACTGCAGTGGAGAAGAACATAATATCGAAGAAGTATAATCTAGCCCTACAGCATGGAGCTGGACGAGGCTCTGAGTCGGCTGGGTGATTGGGGCCGATGGCAAGTGCTCTATTTCACCATGCTCAGCACCGCCTGCATGTTCCCCGCTTCCTGGCACATGTTCGCCATCGTTTTTATCGGTGAGACTTTCAATATTGAAACATACCCGAGCGTCATCACTAAAAATATGTGGCCGCATTACGCGTCTTGCGCAGCCGTCCGTCCGTCCGTCTGTCTGCCCGTCTGTCTGTCTCGCACGGACTTTTCACTCAAAGACAAAAACGCGTAAGAACAAAATTGGTGCGAATGTTCTCTAGAACAGGAGTGACTGGTGTGCCATTTTGGGTTCAAAAGGTCAAAGGTTAAGGTTACCGGACGTCAAAAATCTTACGACATGACGCATAACATGACCCATGGTTGGCAGACCACGCGCCCGTTCGTCAGGCACATTGAGTGATTCAAGTAAATTACGTCTAATCAATGTTGGGCCTAGCCTACTGTATGCGCTTAAGGTGCTCGGCAACCGGACGGACGGCCGCAAACAGGTCGGCACTAGGCATCGACGTTTTTGCTTGTAATGTTTTATATGTCGATTCTTAACAAATATATTTGACATTTTAGGCACTAGCGAATCTTTCTTTTCGATGTTATTATAATTAAACAGTTCACCTAAATTTGGCCAAAGTGATCTCGCGGTTTTTAATTAGTCTGGTCTTCTTCGGCGATGTCAGACTGATCGTCGTTAACGAGTCAATAAATATAAGGCCGCAAATAAGGCTATTGGGTCCTCGACGATAATAAAGAGCGCACAATGCCACAGAGCGCCCAAAGTTCGCCAGTCGACACAGATACTTCTCGATCACGTGCGAGACCCATCATTACTGGCCTTGCGTCGATACTGTCAATACCCCATGACAACTTAATGCATTGTTCGCCGCTTTTTTCTCCGAAATATTTTCTGCTCTCGTCCATTCTCGCGGCGCTCGGCGCCCAGATGACGTCACGATCACGTGACCTCCCGTGCTTCTGAATTAGCTACCTTTTAGTTTAAAACATGTCCGATTACCATTCCCGTTCGGTTCTGTCGCTTTGTACACTCCTTCAATATACCACGAATGCTGATAGTTATATCATTCGTCAAGTTGTTAAAGCTGTGTGTCCGTGTGTACTACTCAAATGGTTCTCAAGTATGGCCCCGATGGAGAAACAAACTAGCGCTGAATCTGACCATTGTATACGTTTTTATACGCTGTCCGACATTCAGAGCATACAGTGTACTGGAGTCACGTTGTTTTCCACCGCGGTGCGCGCACTGTTTGTTGCTTACTGCGCGCGTCAGCTGCATATATCCTAGCCACTAACCACTAATCACACGTCTTGCTATTTCTTCCGTAGCTTTGTCACAGTGGCGTGGGCAGGAGTGCATCGAGTGCACGCGCACCCACGAAATGAATAGCCATTTTTTTCAGCAGCTTGATGTATAATGGCGCACGTCGTTTAGCACACGTCTGTTTACCGTTTTCTCGGCTCCGAATGCATCCTAAATGCATTTCCGGTCCGGGCTTCTCCCCGAACCCCACTCAGTTTTCAGCGCTCCCCCAGACTCCCAGCTGGTGGGAAGGAACAGTAAGCTTTCTTCCCAAGAACCTCTTTTTTCTTACAGTCTTTTATGGCATTGAATTTCGACTCTTCGGTTCTCAGGACTGAGTGCAGTCGAAGACAAATTCCTGGCTGCGTCGCTGCTTTGTCAGTCATAAATCATCAAAGATGCTATGTAACGGCGTCATTATTATACTTCAGCTCGGTCAGAATTAAATCGTAGATGTTAGGCCCAAGCGTCGACCTTGATGCTTCTGCCCGCAGCTGCAAATCCTACTGTCAAATATTTGATCTTACTGTGACCTTGACCTTAAACGGACAAACTTCGTGACGCCTCAGATTTGGCGAGTTGCTCGCCGACATTATGTGCACTCATGGGTGATGTGGACTATATAAATTTTTATTCACTTACTTACTTATTGTGTCACCACGCATCATAAGTAGCCTTGCTGTAAGTAGCCTATGCCGAATGTGATCGTGATATTTTGAGCCGATTCAGGTGGATTAATTTTTTACTGATCGTTGCAGGTGGTCAGCCGGAATATCGCTGCCAGCTCCCGGCGGCAGGTGCGCTAATTAATGAAACAATAAGCCTCCTACCTGGAGGGCCTGATAACGCAACACTTGCTGCCAAGTGTGAAGTGGACGTGGGTAACAACAGAACGGAGCAATGCACCGACTGGGAGTACTATGGCGACATCGGACATACGATCGTCTCGCAGGTATACGAACAGCGTTTGCCGGCATTTGGGCGGTCGCATAACATCCGCGTTAAATGTCGCTACTTGTCAAGTTCTGGCGTTAGGCTGTTATCATCATCACGTGGAATTCACTATCCGTTGTTACATTCTGCTACTGCGAAGTTTTTAATTAATGTCTTAACTTCTACTTCTCTATAGCTTAACTTAACATGTCATGCCTGTTTATATCGGCTAAGCGGCACCGAGTAAATACAGAATGAAGCAAGCCAAAGACCGGATATTCTATTCTAATAAGTTAAATTTTCTTTCGGCTGTGCACGGATGTTAACAATTTGTGCAGGGTTGTTACGTGATGGCGAACTAACCGGGAGTGAAACTCGTGAAACTCGCGACCTCTCGATCGCGAATCTGATAGGTGCTCTAACTACTGAGCCACTATGCCACCAAATTCGTTTAATATGCAGCAATGTAGTTAGTTTCCACCGAGCAACATGACTTTTGTTGTAAACGTATATTGTTGCTTTCCAGTTATTGACTGATGCACGTATTTGTGAAGTAAACAATCGTATTCAGCAAACTTCGCAACTCGCCAGTTAAACTTGCCGCGTGCAGTGTATCTACCAATGTGTATGTATGTTCAGTGGGATCTGGTCTGTGATCGGGAATACCTTAAAGATTTGTCGCAGACAATACTCGTCATTGGAGTGATATTCGGTGCGATTGTCTTCACGTCGCTGTCGGATCATCTCGGTCGCAAGCCGGTCTTCCTGTTCACGCAGTGGGCTCTGGTCATAGTCGGCGTCGCCAACGCGTTCGTGCCCAACTACCACGTCTTCCTTGTCCTCAGGTTCTGCACTGGTGCTCTGCAGCAGGTATGAACGAAACGAACTCAAGCCTGGTCTCCATCCAACGCAACGCACGCGACGGACGCAACTCAGGCAACGCAACGAATGCAACGGTCGCAACGCAAAAATGGACGCTGCTTTTATCCTTGAGTTTTGTCCGTTGTGTTTCTTGCGTCAGACACGTCCGTTGTGCTCTTTGCTTTGGGTGGAAACCAAGCTTAATGGATGGCATTAAAACCCTAAACATTAAAACCCTAAATGTACCCTCTCGGCGCCTGGGGCGCCTCCACTCTCGCGCTTTCGGCGCTCGCCAGCCGGCGACCCCCACTGGTTTTTTGACAAATCTAACACTAAACAACCGGATGGATATTTACGCATTGATATTATTGACACATCGCATTCTTGCTATAACACATCAACATGGAAAATGCTGTCACAAGGCATGTGCACTGTGGGTCAAAAAAATTGATTCAATTACGCACATTCTTAGGCACTTTAGCAATGATTTTCCCCTCTGCATGATAGTTGAGTAAATTTTTTTGCGATAATAAACATTTAGTATAAGAAAAGATCAAGCCTGCAAGACCAAGAAGGACAAGTAATTTGAGCAAAGCTCACGTGACGCGCGATAGCAGCGGTCCTGTCACTTTGGCAATCACTCAGTGTACAGCATGCAATAAAATAACAATAATTATATACGCAATTTACTCCTAAAATGTGCGTCGCAACCCGAAGTCGCAAAAAATTACTAAAAGCCCTTATTTTGGGGGTTTAAGGTAATTCAAGGTTATCGATGTTGACATTTTTAAGAAGCTCGTCATTAGTGCTTGTATCGTAAGCAGGATATCTGTCTCTATCTGCAAAGTGCTTTCATGCTAGACAAGGCAATATCAGTAAAATAATCACTTTTTACATGGGTACCTCTCTTTTGCGCTCGCGTGCGCAGGCCTCCTCGAACCTAAGGGGTCGGCATTTGGACTGCTAAAATCTGCGTTTAATGCTGAAAATTTCATACGCTGGTTGTTTTGTCGCAATTCGCTCTTGAAATGTGTGCTGCAGTCAAAAGTTGCGAAAAATTCACTAAAAACCCTTTTGAAGGTTCAAGGTCGTTCAAGGTCATCGATGTTGATAAAATTAAAAAGCCCGTGTCCAGTGCTTGTTATGATAAGCAACACGTCTGTACCTATCTGCAACCGTTTTTAAACTAGAAGAGCCAATAGCGGCAAAATAACGTCTTTTTAAGAGGGGTACCCCTCTTCGACGCCCTCGTTCGACGGGAACCCCTTTACCCAAGAGCACGAAATTTTGTCACGATAAACTAGAGTCCTTGGGGCAGCCAACAATGAAGATTTTGTGATCCTACCTTGCTCCGTTTTGATACAAATCACGAATGTGACAGACATACGGACAGACAGACGCCTAGACGATGGCTAAGACGCACGATGCATTTTGCTATCGCGCATAAAAACTAGACCGCAGTTTATGTCTTAAGATTTCTGACTTGACTGTAACTGTCAGTGATTGTCATGAATAAGCGGAAAAGCAACCATGGTGCTCAGCGTTTCACGTGATACAGGACGTCAGTCACATGAATGATAAATCTTCTTATTTACTAAGATGCAATCACACGCAAAACACATCTGCCAATAAGGTACTTAAGTGCAATAAAGTTTTTAAACGTTTTGCTGCGTGTTTAGCGTTTTTATTTGTTTTGCTGTTAGTATAGGCCTATATCAACTAAACCTGCAGTCATCTGACATATAGGCCTAGCATTGATCTGGCCTTCTAGAGAGTAAAGGTCTAGACTAGAGAACGATTGTAAAATACGTGTGCGCTGATGTTAAAAAAGCGATAACACGTTACTGTAATGTGATTAATAACAGGTCAGCTTTAAATGCTACTTGCCAACCACGCAAGATTCTCGCATATTTACACTCCGAGAGCGGCTAAGACGTAAAGCAAACAGCAAAACAAACAAAGGGAAAGAGGGCCTGTATTGGAAAAATGCATTAGCATAACTGTCGGAATTGAAACAGTAGATAAAATGTCAGAGTTACTCTACCGATGTTTCTGGTTAACTTCTACAGTGATCATAATCTTTATAGGCAGTAAGAGTTTTCAAGTGATATAACACATACATGTAGTAATAAATTCGGCCAGCAGACTCGCTTCCACTGCGGAATGCAATGACAGTTTTTTTTCAGTTGCAACGCCGTTTTTCGGTGCCAATTAATTCATCACTTTTTATTACTACTTGATGACTGACAAGACACAAATGTGCGAAAATCCCCGCTCTTAGAGTATAGTGACCCATACATGCCAGCAAACGGCCGACATTGAAACCCGCAACTTTTGCATCACGAATCCGACGCATTTAGTCATTGCATGCATGCATGCGCCGTAGGAAGACAAAAACGTTAATATTTCGCAAGTTTGCAGTACTGAAATTTAAAGCTTTGTGCGATCAGTAACGGTCACTATATTGCCTATGTCTTGCTGAGTGTTAATGTCAGATTTTTTTTTAATATTTGGCGAAAACAATTAGCTATAGACATGTTGGCTTGTTTTTTTCGACTTACGGTATACAGTGCTCCTGCGTTCAGTCCCAAACGTCCACAGATGTTAAGTTAGTGTTACTCTGTCGTTGCACGTAAAACTTTAAAAAAAATAAAACCTACTATATTCAAGGTGCATGCGAAATAGTGTTAAAACTGTTTTACACATTTTTTCTTGGACGTTTTAACGTAAAGTGCATTGCACATGTTTTGGACGTGGCTGCAACTTGCAACAAGTGGAATAAAACGCAACACATTTTCAAGCTGTTTTTTTTAAATTGTTGTTTTTCTTATTGTTTTACACTGTGAACACGGCTTTTCTGGCACTGTTATGTTCTGTTGCAGGGCTTGCTGTTGTCCGGCTTCGTGATGGCGTGTGAACTGTTTGCGGCGAAGAATCGCACGTTTGCCGGCATCATGATCGAGAACTTCTGGAGCATAGCTACGTGTGCGTTCGCACTACTCGCCTATCTCATACGCGACTGGGTCTACCTTCAGCTAATCATCAGCCTATTCGGTCTGCTCACCATACCGCTCTTCTGGTAAGACATAATGCTATATTCAAGGCTGTTTACCAGCCTACCCCTCTTCCCCGAAGCGGCTGTGTTTTTGTTTCAGTTTGTCTGTCCATGTTTTTGTACTTAATTTGGCTTACTTATAAATTACAGATAAATCGATGTGAGATTTTGGCGCGGATAGCTACGAGGATATTTGAATAATTGGTTAAATTGGGGGAAAAGCTGGGTGATCTAAATGTATGACCAGTAGCAGGAATTTTTTTCGCTTTTTTATGTAGGCCAATATGGCTACATTATTAGTATTCGTTAGATGGCAGAACTATAATGTCAACCATTTAGTGACGATCAAAACAAAGTAATGTGTGGTTCTCGGCACAGGCCTGTATACAATTCTACTCGTAAGTTGCACTAGGCCTATACAAGCGCATGAAAACGATGACGGGAGTGCAGGCAACGTTGGACATGGTTCGGTCCATCTGGGTCGAATCGGGTCGGGTTTAAGACTGGGTCATGCTGGGTTACATCAGCATGCTATTCAACATTTACTTTTACTAGGTTTCAGTCTATTTAATCGAGATGTAATATTCTACGTTTTCGTTTTGTCATGTTTTAAGGCGCGTACAGAGCGATCTATCTGAACTCAACTGAACTGGCACGGTTCAGTTTTTGACGAACTGACTAACAGGGTGTTTACGCGATCCAGCAAACGTCCAGCAAACTTCTAGCAAACGTCCAGCAAACGTCCAGCATTAACACGTGTATTTTGAATACATTTGCTGGAAGTTTGCCGTATCGTGCAAACACCTCATAACGGTCGAACAGTAGGCCTAATGCATTACAGTCGACACCGTCTAACAACGTCGGTGACTACGTGACTACGTGCTCGTACGCGTCAACCAATGACCAGTGGGCTTAATCTGCTCGCTCATTAGTCAGTTCGTCAAAAACTAAACTGTGTCAGTTCAGTTCAGCTTAGTTACGTCGTTCGGTACGCGCGTTTAGTTAAATTTGCATAAAGACCAGGGACATCGCGCAATGCAATATCTTTGTATTCGTGGTCTCGCAGTGTAAAAATTTGTCCGGCTGAGGGCTAATGAAACGGAGATCAGAGCTGCTCTATGGGCCTTATGTTCTGAAAAGGACTTAACTAAGGTTTACGAGTACGTAAAACTCCTAGCACCCGAAGGCTTAAACGATTTTCTACATTTTGAAGCGTAGTTTTGGGTCGACTCAATGATTAAAGGTGACTCTAACGTACGTAGGGTTTTGCCGGAGTCGGTGGTCTGGTTGTACTCGAACAATCGCGTGGAGGAAGCTGAACGAGTGATCCGTCATGCGGCTAAGCTGAACAACATCGCAATGCCGGGCAGCATGCTGACAGCGCGCAGTCTCGAGATCATCGTACCTTCCGTCAAGTCAACCACGACTACGAACGGCGTCAAGCTTCACAAGGTGACTCCGTCGTATACACAGCGATGACAGTGTTAATTTTACATTGTTAAACAAGTTTAATCAAAGCATTTTAAGTAAAGTATTAATCTGAACGATTATCTAATGCCTTTTAAATGTTAGTTATTAGCAATTACTTTCGTATGCAAGTTGTGTTCGAACTTATGTTCGTTATTATGGACTTCCGTAAAAGTTTTATGCCTGAATGTTCCTGTCAGTGTAATGTCAGATAGCAGTGTATCACGTGCAATATGTTTTTGTGATGAATAAATCATTGAATGACTCAAGATCGAGAACGGGACCGTGCTGTCAAACATCGAGCGACTGAAACGAGCCAGGCAGAAGGCGGCGTCAATGAAAAAGACGAAATATACTCTGCTCGACCTGTTCCGCAGCTTCCGTCTTGCACTTTACTGCGTCTCCATGTCCTTCCTCTGGTCTGTAGGCCTATAGCTCGCCAGTCCTTGCCATTTAATAATGAATTGTTTGCTTTAGTGGCGTAAACAAGAGGGGGACAGAGGGCTCAGGCCCCCAATCCCCAGACAAGGCGTAACCAGACGTTAAAACCGCACTAAATTTGCCAATTCGGTTACGTGGTTCTCGGGAAAATAATTACAGTTGTTGACGTCAGATATCATATTTTAAAGTTATAATTTACCAAATTTGATTTCGGCTGGGGTTCCGCCTCAGACCCCGCTGGGGAGGAGTTCACAGCGCTCCTCCAGACACCCTAGCTGAATTTTACGAGTCTTATTTCTAAAAGGAGGGAATTGGAGGGAAAGGGGGTATGGGAGAAGGAAAGGGAGGAGTACAGAAGGAAGGATAAGGGAAAGGAGAGAACGAAAACAAAAAGAAAAAAGGAGGGGAGGGAGCGGAGACCCTCCAATTCACATTTCTGGCTACCCCACTGATTCGGTTTGATGCTGGTTTCGATTTCATTGTATGTATGTAAGTTCTGCTGTTACAAAACGATGTCCTCTGTCTGTAAGCTTACCGCATATCATTTAATGCATATTATTATTATTTACATTGGCGATAAATCTAAATATTGCTTTGTAATTGTAACATAGACGAACGTAGTTATTCAAATGTTTTAAAATTTATTCGTTACACGTGAGTTGATTGGAACTGTTAAAATGTAGAAATTTTTGTTGAAACTTTTATCCAAAGTCGTCGCGTCGGTTTGAGGTTTTTTTTTGGTTTTTTTCTCTGTAGTTGTTTTAAAATTAATTAACATTAAATGGCGTTTATAGACAAAAATAATATTGCAAGTGTTACATACCACTAGTGCAACTTAAACCTTCTTTTTAAGCAGTTAGACTAATTATATACGATTTACTTAGCTGCAAAAAAATTATGTTGAAATCTATAATTTAGCCGACTAGTGCTTTAATTGTTGTGTTTTTATGAACGTTAGTGCGATGGCAACTTATCGTAGGCCTACGTACGTGCAGGATGGCGATATCGTTGGTTTACTACGGGTTGACATTGAGCGCTGGTGAACTGGCCGGTAACCGTTACATTAACATCTTCCTCAGTGGACTGGTTGAGATGCCCGCGTACCTGGTCTTCTTCTTCATGCTACAGAAGTAAGTTAATTAGCTCTATGTCCGTCCGCTGTTATTGAATCTTGCAGCTTTCTTCAACTAAAATATTTCTGGAATAAATCTGAACGCTGATCAACTGGATTAGTGTTGGTTAGTTAATTGGCCTATTTCGTCTATTTGTTGACAAGAACAGTAACTCAAAGTGCCTCTTTGTCATTTGCGCAAACTCGACAGTATTTTTCTGACATATCCTCGTTTTGTAGCTGTATTGACGTATTTTTTGCATTGTGTACGTTATTGGAAGATTGCAAATATATCTTGTTGTCATTTTTATATTTTAGTACTCCAAGATAGGGGCCTCTACTGCTGACATGCCCAGAGCCTCGTCGTGTCTCAATTCGGCCATGTACGATCGTAGTGTACATGTTGCTGTTGTGGGTACTGTTGATGTGCAGATACGGCCGCAGACGCTCACTGATTGTAGCTCACGTTATCACTGGCATTGCGCTTATTGTGTCACCATTCGTGCCTCACGACACAGGTAGGCTGACAACCATCTATAGCTTCATCGATAGAAGACAGACATTTCCCCCTGGACACTTCCCCCCGGACGTTTCCCCCTGCTTTTTTGCATACCCGGACAT
>Ga0056128_1000329_pt1 | contig 39387 bp, 29 predicted proteins | sample WorMetLIZISLAND2_FD_71113 | JGI IMG/M metagenome (GOLD analysis project Ga0056128, IMG submission 71113) | Marine gutless worms symbiont microbial communities from Max Planck institute for Marine Microbiology, Germany - Olavius geniculatus... ... | reverse complement strand
TCGATGACATATAGTCTCATTAATAAGTGTGCCAAAAATTATTATAATCGGACATTCATTGTTCAAGTTATTGCAAAAAATGTAGTCACATGCTTTTTTTTGAGACACAGTGTAGTATACAAAACTTGGCATTTGGTAACAGACAGTGTAGTCCTGCTAGACAAAGTACATGCATATTTTGCAAACATAAAGCGTGCAGGGTCATGCCCAATTCGTCAATTACTACCCTATACGTTGACACAGACTGCCTGCAAGTGGCCAGTCTAACTGCCCATGAAGTCACACAGAAGCGAACCGAGGTAAAGTGAAACGGGTCAGCTTGGAGATAAAAAGCCAGATAAAGGTGATTTGTATACACAAGCTGAACGTAAAGATAACGCTGACTGGGTCTAGCACGGTAGCTAAGGAAAGAACTAGACAGACAGACAGAATGCCCTGGGAAAACTTTAAAAAAAACCTGTGTCCATGAGAACGATAAAAAAATATATGCCCAGTTTACGCAGCAAGGGCCAAATCTCGGGGTAAGTTTTGGTGTTTTAGCAACTCGGGTTCTCACCGAGTTTACCAACAGGGGTAACTCGAGATTCACGGGCTACCCCTAGGTTACCTGGGTTTCAAAAACCGGTCATTAGAGCCTTTTCGGCCTCACCCGAGAGTGCGTACACTTCAGGTCACCAATAAGCGAAAATTGTATGCATGCTGTTTCAAATTGCAAACCAGTCTCAACTAGACGTTATCTATAAGTTAACGGTAAATGAAATTAAATTTCAGGTTTTAGACGTCATTCGGAATTTCAGTCAGTTACTTGCAGTAGTCATCAACGTTAGATGCAGGCCCAAGTGCATTCACAGCAGCACACGAGATTGCAGCTCACCAATGAAACTAATTTAAGGAAAAAACGTCGTTTAACAAGTTCTGCAGCAGCATCAGCCAAGCTTCAGTTACCACATTGCCATCTCACGCTATATCTCCTAGCAGCACGCCATGCGGCAACTAATTAAAGCGTCACCGCGCCAGCATAATATTGATTCTAAGATGCACGGTCAGCATACCTCATCAGAGACAGCAGCTGTAGCTGCCAGCCACTATAATCAAGGACACCAATTACAAGGCCCAATAAAAAACGCCATACCCATACATAATAATCTACGGGAAAACCGCAGCAGTGATAAAAAGACATTAAATTCAAAAAATGTCAAAATATGCGCAATACCATTACGTTACGTCACCATGCATTGACTATCAAGTTCAGAAATTGACTGAAAATGGAACTACCGGTAGTTAAAAAAACGCCGCAACCAGGCCACTTTCGTTTTACTCGTAAGACATCAAAATTCAGGCAGCAATAACTCAGAAGTGCAAATGGTCGAATTATAGATTGACAAAAAATGAGAATGCTAAATGGACGAGGTCCTATACTGGAACTGGAAATACAACGTTCCATGCATCATCATGTTCGTTTATTTCTGAAGAATGAACCCAACAGGTACCAGCGAACGAAACTACGCCTGCACAAGTCAGTTCAACAGCTTAAAAGACAGAAAGTATCAGACTAGGTATATGCACCTGCCATATTCACATAACTAACCCGGGAGAAAGAGGGTGTCTACCCTTGAATACTTCGACGACAGAAAAAAAGTGCATCCGGATCAGAACAAAACATTCAATGCACCGCAACAAATCTGGAGATACGTTGCAAAGAAACAACTAGTCTTCCGGTTAAATGAAAATAGAAAGCAGAAGCAGCAGCAGCAGCAGCAGCAACACTGATGCGGGCGACGATGACGCTTCTCACGTGTGTGTGACGTCACGTACAGAGTGTATCAACAGAAACAAGACGGACGCACAGACGCAGACGGATACAGAGCGCTAGAGAAGGGACGAGACACCCCACCGTCACTCAGGCAGTCAGTCAGGCGATCTGCCAATGTCCCGCCGGGCAAATTTTTGCCGGTAAATTGTCAGCCGGGAGAAGACTTTTCTGGGGAGGGGCGATCCTATAATGGGAAGATTTTTATGGAGCCGGCGACATTTTAATAAGGGGAGACATATCAAATCCGTGATTACCTCTCCGCGGGTGGATTTTTCACGGGGAAGACATTTTAGTGTGACACAGGCAGCGCTTGGCATGCACACGGACACACGCACGTCGCCGACGCCTTGAATCGACCCGACCAACGCACGGACAGACAGACATAATGCGCGCCGGTCAAGCAGACACGGCCAAGCAAACGACGTTTTCATTTGACGACCGACCAACCGACCGGTCTGCAAGATAAAGGCACCAGCAGAATATGTCGTCACCGTCACTGACGTAAAGACAGGGAGGGGGGAACGGTAGGAAGCCACGGCCTCCCCCGGATCTCTACCCCCAACCCACCACCGTCAGTCGCAAATGCAAGCTTTTGCAGTAGCACATACCAGATCAGCACCATGATACATACATTCTCAGAGCTTTTGCTGCCCACAAAGCATTCACGTCTGCTGGAAAGCTTAGTGCTCCCCAAATCAAATAGCTAACAGAAAAGAGGAGCAGTGTCCCTTACCAAAAACTGCCGTTCTTAACCTTCCGCCCCAATTTTCAGCCCTTCAGGCATCACTCCGCACTCCTCCACTGCAATTTCTGACTACGCATATATGGTTACGATGCAGTGACGACCACTATAGCAGCTCTGCTACTGACGCTGTATGTATCAACACCGCATTCACACTCATTAATGTATATACTCATTCAATACTCACACATATATAGGTTTTCGCGAACACGGGGATAAAATACATTGCAGCACACGACCTAGACTACTGAGGCTTTTGACAGACTGTGTGGGACTTGCGCTGTATTCAGACATAGCTGAAATGACATGCCCCCTCCACACCTAGATGTACTGTCATGATATCATCACACAGTTCACACTGACACAGCCATTATCAAGGCAAACGCTCAGAAAGTGCCTACATATAAAACTAAAACAATTGCATGCAATTTTTGCTTTAGGACGATGTAGGCACCGCCTTAATGCTAGCACACTCCGTAGCGTGAGTAATTGTAACTAATGTTCCGCAGACAGACAGAAAGACGGAAGTCTGCGGTTTCACAGAGCGATCACATCACAGACGACAGAATACAGATAGCCACCACGCCCACTCACGCCAACACAGTACACATCAAGCCAATGACGAAAAATCAGCTAGCTTCAACACAACAAAATTACCGTAAACAGTAGGTGCTACTATACAGAACTGTATGCATGAGTCACAATGCACAAGCTGTACGAAGACCTGAGGCAACATGAATGGACTACTGGTATGACCTGCAATGCCAAGCTAGCAAACGTCGCCTACAGCCAAACGCTATTGCACATCATCATCGTCGGCAGCGGTATTAAACAAGTGTCCGTCCGTCAGAGCACCCTATCTTACCCTCCGGCCACCAGCGCTTATACGGTAAAATCGTCCAAGTTATAACTGTAGCGAGTGACTATACAAAGAACGGTCGCCTGTGAAGACAAATACTGATTAGCTGTTCGTTTTCACAGCTAAGTCTTACCAGAGTAATCAGCATACAATGAAACATAAATGAATCCATTCGTTTCACCACGCTTGTAGCTTGCCTGTAGCATAAACTCCACGTCAATCTCCATAGCTTCCAGTTCATCCGAGACAAACCAACACTTACGCGAACAGTTTAAACAGCTGCTAAATACATTTTTTTGGTTCGAGAGCTAAGAACACATCACACTGTGACTTAACTTATAAACTGGCGCCTGTTATAGGTTTTTATGTACATACTTAACAATGGCCCACCGTTACGCACCCAATCATCACAAGGCCGGCGACAACCTGACTCACTCAGTGGCCATGCTCCATGGAGGTCTGAAGTACAACACAACGTGCCGGTCACAACGAGTGACTACATCTATGGCAGAGACCAGTGAGTTGTAACTGCCAAACGGACACTCTGCTAGACCACCCATGCACAGTTTCCAAGCACCCATGTAGTGTTCCATTCATGATTCCTAGCTGAGATATATACATGAGTCACTCACCAGGCAGAACTAAGGAAAGGTGGTCATCCCGCTAAACTGATGCATCTTCTAGCAGCAAAGTACGACCTCAGAGAAGGTTATGAGGACATTCCACCTCCAGGGGACAATAAACGACGGTGAAAAGAGCAATATATGATCGTCTTGTCTAATGACAGGACAGCGTAGCCGCTTTAGCTACGTAACGATGACCACAAGCCAAACACCAAAACTCAGCCCACCTTTGTATAACCTCATGAGGGCACAATCTAAGAAACTGGTCGGCAACAGACCAGCAAACTTGCTGACATACAGTACTATAAAAACAGAAAACACCCCATTCCGTGTACGAGTATATGGTAAATGCCAGCGCCGAATAGGCACCTGAAGGCTAGAACAACAGCGCATTATGGGACATCAGTAGGCTGTATTTTGTGCAGAAAGGTCGTAAAACGTACACAGACGGACAGACGGATTATCATTTCCACAAACACGTGCAAGGTTTAAGATATCTATAGCTCTTCACGGGCACAAATGACAGAACTATGGAGCAGTGAATAAACCAACGTCACCCAAAAAAAGTGAATGAACAAAGTACTGCTTTGCCACCACATACTCACAGCTAACTGTGCATCCAACAAGCCAAGACGTCGGCCGAATGCTGCGACGATTGCGGCCGTCCACATACTCGTCCAATGCACTGCACTTACGCTGACGTTGACTTTTTAGCACTTGAAAAATGGCACACAGGTAACTCCAGCCATAGAGAATGGTCACATCAATTTTTGCATTACTATAGACTTTTGCTATCAAGCCAGTAAAAAGCACAAACGAGACGAGAAAGGCAGCAGACGGACAGACAGATGGACGGACGGGCAAGACCCGTAACGGGGCCTATTAAAACGGCTGCATGATCACATCATGAACTGCAATTCTCAGCATGCAAATTACTTACCGATATTTGGGTGGTCGACCATCTTCATAATGCGCACCTCTCTGTACAACTGTCAACGAACACAACACATCGAATGTCAGCCTACATTTGCTATCTGTTCAAGGCTTCAAGTGTTAAGAATATAATGTGATTAAAATTTATGATAATTCGTATCAATTTCACAACGCAGTAGGCTAAGCGACAAAAGCTACTGCAAGCACAAGAGCGATTTACACAATCAGTGAGCTAGCGTTCTGTGCTCTGAACTGGCAGTTTTAATAGAAGTTTTAATTTACATTTCGTAAAAGCATTATCTGATGTGCAAACAGTGAGCAAGTAAAGTAGACTATTCCATGAACCAGGTCCACTCCAGGGGCAGCAAAAACTCGGGAATTAAGAGGGAGGGGTCACCGAGTGGAGAACGTCCTGTTGCATTGCCCCTATTCATCAGAGCAAAGGAAAATGCAGAGTGCAGAGATGAAGATGGATGGCAGCTGACAATAAAACCTGCCACTGAAATCGGTCCATAAAGACTGACCCCGACCCAAGAACCTTAGAAGAACCGGCCTAACTTCCAGAGCAACTCGTGAAAAGCGGAACAGCAAAAACGACAGTAGAGGCATTGCTTTTAGATGCCCTCCTCAGTCCCCACCGAGGGCACCCACGGTGTTGTTAATGCGCCCAGAAAATACAGACAGTCGTGAGTGACACATCGCATATACAGTATACGTGACCAATGGCCGCTGGCTATTGGCTACTAATAAGTCTTGTGACGTGTGAATTTCTCTGTACAGCACAATGCAATTGTACCACGATCAGCATGTAAGGAGAAGTAGGCAGCAGGCAGCTATAGTAAACAGCGGGAAAATGATAGATACACGAATTCACAAAGTCCGAACAACCGTTTAGGCAGATAGTCAATCAGAAATGAGATGTGTAATCTGTAAAGAATTTGCGGAAAACATTCAGCACGTTTCTAATATTTTCATCACTCAAGCAGATCCAAATTTCCTACACAAATCTGTGAAAATACTTGTCAAAAAAACTTGTGCACATTCAGTTAATTCCATAAAAGCAATAGCACAGGTAAAACGCCAACTCGTAGCAACCAGAACGGCCAAAAAGCTGCTAATGCACTGGTAACAGGATAACTACTATGCTCACGGCTACTCTACTCCGCCTTCTTCCAGCTTCCTGTCACCATGGCAACCAACAGCGCCTCCTCTCACTACAGTCCATTAGTCGCCGAACCATCAACCATGGGAATTATTCTCTTTTTTTTCTACAGCTCTGACATCATAAAGGTGAGTGATGAAGGCGCGTCTGTCTGTCTGGGGGACAGAAAGACGGGCAATTCACGGTCACACTCAGCAGGTGCTGCGACCAACCAACATTAATGATGCATATACCTGTCCGAGAGACGCCCAATGCCCAATGCATTGTGGTGCACAAAACAGTAAAACACAGGGTGGGAAAAATGGCAAAACATCCTAATGGTTTTCGATGACTTTCCGAGAAAACAACTTTCTACACGAGTCTTTTCTTCTTGACTTCTGTCCAGTGTTATGAAAGTTCTGTTAATGAATAGCAGCCAGAATTGTTTGCTATTTTTTATTATGCTAAAAGATAAATATTAAAATAGTATTTTGAACAACTTTAAATTTTGTAGTTAAGATGTTTTGCTGTAGTCAACGGTAGATACGATGTTTTGCCATTCAGCCCTCAATTTAATAGAGTATGAATGGCATGGCAACACTGGCTTGTTGGCAAAATGACCGGCAGTCAAAGAAAATCAACGGGGCTCCACAAATCGCCCAGAGAAATTTCACCAGCAACTAGCATCCACCAGATCCGTGCAGCGCATAGCGAAACTGGATTTGCAGCTTAAAACAAACTGTCCAATGAGAATGAAATGTCCCACTAGAGTTCGCGCTACCCTGCTACAGATGCTAGAGTATACTATCTGGCTGGTGCAGGCTGCAGCTGCCGCTAGCTGGCCAGCAGACGGGTATCTTCATGGACTAGGACTTCTATATACTAGAGCACCCAGGCCGGACCGGCATTTACTGGACGTGAGTCAGAAACTGGCGCCCTACTCCCAGAATTCTAGCAGCAGCAGCAGCAACAGCAAGCGTCAGACAGGCGCCAGCCGGCGTGCGTGGTTACTGCATACAGGCCGAACGTTACATATACAGTACGGTCATCATCACCATCCCACTGGACTGCCACGGCCACCCACCCACACCCATGCATGCCCGCTGCCGCCGTTTTCATCTATCCCCTACGTACTATCATTTCTCACTCATACACCATATACGGCGCTGCAGGCCAGTCATCACAACAATGGCATAAAGCTCCAGCTGCGCTCTGTACATAATACGTTGTCTGAGTTGATGACTGTTTGAATCTTAGCAATTTCTATTCCAGTTCCCCCACCTAGCCAACCTTCTATTTTCAGTTACCTGAAATACAACCAGAAATCACCCAGTCTACTGGGCTTTGGTAATCCACAATTTACTGTAAAATAACCACAATGGCAGGCAGTCCGGCAAAGGTGGCTTAGCAGGCAAGCCCCTACAATCAGTGCAGATGCGTCAACACTGTCAACAGGCAATCAGTTGGGCATAGTGGCCAGCTGTCAATCATGTTAACTACTCAGCAGTCGGTTACAGCAGTTCCCAGTCCACACCACTCCTCATATCAGCATTACTACAGCCAGCTGAAGGCACATCTACCAGTAACTAGTCCAGCTAACGTAGTCTTGATGAACAACTGCATGGATAATGTTGTTTACAGCAGATAACTAGGGGGCTCCTGTTCCTGTAAGCCAAGTTGTTATCTGGTGAATGGTCATAAACTCATTATCAGGCAACCACAAACCAGCCTATCTGAAAATGCTCTATACATATTGCCAGACAGGCGAAAGCTACAGAAGAGACTTGGTGAGCAAAAACATCCATGTGCAACATAAAATAAGCAGTCATCTAAACGTAAACTACACTGCCAGAAAGCTAATTCTTAGGTTCTACTCAACCAACTACAGTCATACGCTGTCTGTCTGTCCGTCACACAAGTGGATCAGTCAAAAACGGTGCAAGCTAAGATTACCAAATCTTCACCGTCGGCTGCCTGGAAGAGTCTAGTTTCAGGAACCGTAAAGGTTTTCCATAAATTCGAAGGGAATCAAACCGAATGAGGCCGCTAAACGAGAGGGGGTGGGCAAAATTTGCGATTTTTGGCTAATAAGTCGCTGTATCTCAGTAACGGTGTGAGATAGGGCCTAGGTTAGCATTAATCACTAATAGGAAGTCATACACTGGCTCTCGATTGGCGCCAAATTCAATGACCTTGAATGACCCTGAACGCCAAAATAGAGGGGTTTATGGATTTTTTGTCGATTTTGGGCTGCGACACAAGTCTATATCATTCACAACGTGGCGCCACTCCACACGTTATGCTATGGCCGATGTATACATACACATGGCAGGAAATAAAATGTCGCACTTGATCGATTTCAATCATCTGCAAACTGTTTTATTAGTTTTATTATCTGTATCCTACTCTAAAATTAAGACTTTCTCCTCAATCGCCGGTATTACAACGACAAAATTATAAATGTGAAGACACCCAAATTTTGGCCGTAAGTGAAACAAGTAATCGTGCGTAACAAATGGCTTCAGAATGGCACAGACATGCTGTTTATCACAACAAGCACTGCCAACGACCTTCTTAGAAATGTCAAGATCGACGACCTTGAATGACCTTTAACCCCCAAAGTAGCAGCTTTTAGTGAATTTTTTTCACAATTTTGCGCTGCGACACACATTTCAAGAGTGAATTGTGCCAAAATGGCTGGAGATAGACCAAGACAACCTGCGTATGAAATATTCAGCATGGAATGTAGATTTTAACAGTCCAAGTCCGGACCCTCTAGATTCAAGCAGGCCTGCACACGTGGGTGTCAAAGAGGGGAACCCCTGTAAAAAGTGGTTATTTATCCTCTGTTGGCTTGTAGTGTGTAAATGGTTGCAGATAGGCACAGCCATGCTGCTTATCATAACAAGCACTGGCGACGAGCTTCTTACGAATGTCAACATCGATGACCTTGAATGCTAAAAATATTGACCTTACGTAATTTTTTGGCGATTTTAGGCTGCAAAAGAGTGAATTGCGACAAAATTGATGGAGATAGACTAAGATTGCCTGTGAACAGGAACTGCTATAGGCTTTCGCGCATCTCGTCAGCATTAGCTCAAATTTCTTGTCAAAATTCTTTCATTGGCACACTCTGCAGACAACCTGCAACAACGTGATTATCATATATCCCACCACACCATAAATGCATCTCTACAATACCTTGTGAAATGTAAACATAAGAGAAAACTTAGGACATGTAGGTAAATAAAAAGAAACACTTCAGACCAACACTGAGTGAATGATCTATATGACACTAGACTGTGTTAGACCCACACAGTCTAGTGTCATACAGATCATCCACCACAACATTGCTCAGAAGTGTTATTCTGTTAACTTTCCAAAATGTCCGTTTGTCATTATCGTTATATACGTACATTTTACTTATATGTCACAAGGTTGTGTAGAGTCGCATTTACGGTATGGTGGGACATATAATAATCACGTTATTGCAAACTGTCCGCAGAGTGTGCCAGTGACAGAATTTTAAAAATCCATCAATAATTTGCGAAGATATGGACAAAAGTAAAGTGCCACGTTTTTTATTGGCCCACCCTGTAGTGCTACAAAACTGCACATTCTTCAGCCCTTACCTTTTGAAGACTGGATGGATTCAGTTGTGTTTTGTCAATGATTTTTATAGCAACCTGCAAGCAGAACAACAATGCTCACTGCTCACTCCACTTAATGCTGTTGAAGTTGGCAGGCACATCATACCATTAACGAACGAGCCTGGTGAACAGAAATGACTCCTCTATACCAGTTAACATTGACTGTAAATATATCTAATTTTAAACCACACTCAGCTTGCACTGGTACTGCTTTCACAACTTTTGGCTGCAGTCCTACATCACAAAGCAAACAACCATGTAGTCTGTGATCAGAGCACGGTTTAAGTACAGGGGGAGGAGTAATCTGGTATGTTACAGCACTGCCTGGAGTGGTATAAGCCCATACTGCATACTTGCTTACCGACTCCAGCAGTGCTGTGACTAATACTTTAAAAAGAAGCTTATTGGTAACTACCATGACCGTCTAAGTGCTAAGTCCTTATTAGTTTTGTTAGGTGTCAATTTCAGTCACTAATTTCCAGAAGCGCTTTAACAATCTCGGAAGTGGCAGCTGATTGGCATGAGCTAATGATACTGCGGCACACTATACAGCTATCCATTGCCCGCATTAACGAACAACTGAACCCGCGGTTTGCAGCTAGCAGACATACCACCGCCCTAATCAGCCACTCTAGGCTTCACCTCGTAGCCCGTTTCAACTACTCATTTCCCGTCCCACGAAGAGTAGGAGGTTGAGCGGGTAAGTTCATCTTTGTCTTAAGACGCATCGCTGTCACAGAAACATAAAATAAAGACCAAGAAGCTCACCTGACGACCAGTCGGAAGATGTTTTGCGAGCTTTACTTTAGCAAAGTTGCCCTTGCCGATGGTTTTGATCAGCCGATATTTTCCTATGTGTGGCTCATCTGCACTGCGGCCTGCTGGAGAACCAATCCGCGTGCTATCATCAGACATCTGCATACAAAAGCCACACAGCATAATATGCATGTAACAATACATCACAGCAACATTCAGTACCATTAAGTTAAGGTAATGACTGATGAGACCAGGACACCAGATACATGTGTTTCCAGAGCAAAAAAGAGAAGTATTCTTTATAGCAAAGCAATGAAAGAGACATTACATTACATTACATTACATTACGATTTTTTAACGTGGCCTAACTAAAAAAAAAAATGGTCCACAAATAAAACCGCAAGTCAGGACAAACTATGTATGACTGTCTGAAAATACAACAGTGTGTCACGTGTGACAATGTCTGGTGGCCTGACAAACATCCAAGACACGTGGAAAACGCGACTGCCAAAGTAGCGGCGCCACACACAATCCACATCTCAACAGCATCTCAGGCAAACATTGCAGGTCGTCCAGCAAACAGTGGCAAGACAATGTCAAGTTGTCGATCAGCTCCAGCTCATCAATGGGCAGCGGCTGCAAGTTGGTGTTGTCCTCCGCAACGGCCGCGGGGGGTGGACCTCTCACACCCAAGCCTCGCAGACCACACCTGGCGGCGAGTGAAATCAGTGAAGCTGTACTCGGCTTGCAACCACAGCCCCAGCAGCTGACCACGACCGTAGACTTGGTCACACATGGCTGAACATGTAGGACACACAGAACATGGCCACGGCCAACAGTCTAGCTAGGCTTGAGCACGAAGCGGGTTTTCCAGGCGAAATATTCCACGAGGGCTCGGCAAACTGGAAAAAACATGAACCTTCGTACTCCAGAAACCACAGGCTAGAACGCAGTATACTTTTAGCAAGCAGAAACGCATACAAGGGCAGTATTCATACAAATTCATCGGACACGCAGAAAATGCGACTGCCACGTAGCGGCGCCACACACATACAAGCTTTGTAAACTCCCCAACACTTTGCAAACCTACATTGCACAGATTGGAAAATGATAAACCTTCTAACTGCACTTAGTACAGGAACTTCTTGAACTTGTACCATTGTCATTTGGTCAGAGAGGCAGAATCTATTCCGAAAATGCATATTTATCCAATTCATAACCCTATCACTAACCCTATCCCTGTCTGAACCAGTGAACTGTCCCCGTCAACCCGATTTGGGTCCGGCTATTGACTAACCCTTGAACTCTAACCTTATTTCGGTACCGACCACCCAGTGTATGGTCAATGTGGCCGATGCGATGTTTCATGAGTTCGGATCTGTGATTCCGAAAAACTGCCATTCCAACAGGCCCCAAAAAACTTGTTTTAGACTACGATGAAACCATAACCCTAACCATAGCAGCCTTTTAAAACGGTGGCCCTTTAAAATGTGGTGACACCGTATTGTGACACCATTTACATTCAGCTTATAGCAATTTAGAAAAGTTAAAGATAGGGTTAGAATTTCGGGGTAGATGGGTAAATTCTCCCATAGAGCAACCAGATTTTGCTTATCATGAGACTGGTAAAGCACAGTAAAAGATTGCTGTTTTCATATATATGTCCAGTATGTAGATCACGAAAAATGTTAAAGAAACAACTGCAATGGAGACCTTGCTAGAGCTGTGGCGGTGAGGAACGGCGCCGTGGACCGTCGTATGGTCGGTCTTGACCGACTCGAATACAGGCTGCAACGTAGTCCGAGTGCCCATCGTCGCTTCAGAAGTCGTATATCCTTGGAAAGCTTCAAATACCACCTAGACGACTACGGACAAACGCGACACGCGACAAGACGACGACGACTGGAACTGTTGACAAACAGCCAGTCCAATCGTCCGTCGGCGACTCGCCGACCGCTAGCCTGGTGGTGTCGCCTGCATCCGCCAACTCCAATATCGGCGCACAGTAAGCGAGATCGGCGCGTCAAATGTCGACATTAGATCACCACAATCGTCTTGGTTCGCAGCGACCTCCGACGCGCAAAACGCCGGACGATCGCCATCGCCTTCCGTCCATCGGTCGGCAACGCCGCAGCCGTACACATCCGCCACTCAGGGAAACAAGATGGCAGTCTACTACTAGTCGGATGCGCGCTAGGCAGTAAGCAGCAGCAGCAGCAGCAGCATGGCCAGAGACACCGCACAGCATCGCTGCTGACATCACTTCGATGTGGTAATCACGGGTTTTTTAAAACTCACTCTGTGGTAATTCTAACGCATTGGTACCTTGCAATTCCACTAGCGACAGTGTCACGCGAAATATAAATAGCCCGAAGTTGACTCGCATGATAAAAAGTTGACTCCATGCATGATCATCTAAGAGACTGAGCTATAGAGAGAAAGGGAGACAAGAATTGTACGTCTCAAACTGTAGAGTGCCCAGACAGTGACACCGTCGCTCAACCTACAGTGATGTTCCTTGCAACCATTCAAAATGTGGTCAAGCAAACGAGTCTTCGTCGAGGTTTTTCACTAAAAACCGTGATGAAATTAATTAAACATTTTAGGACAGTTTTTGGCCAATCGTTGGGTATGATGTGTCGTCAGTCAGTCTGTCGTCTGTGATACATGTATTGTGGTTAAACGTAACCTCTTATAAAAATCTGCCTGAATAAGTGAATAGGGTTGCCTCACAGTTACACTCTTGTAGACCAAGTTCTCATTCAGTAAAAGACAGCTGAATCCATTGAACTCGATCAATAAGGTCGATTATTTCATGCAGGAAGTCAATTAATGCTCATACTACCCGCTAAAAACAACTGCTCTCAATTTCTCATAATTGTCAACTGGTATAGTTTCAGCTTTAGATTGAGTTAGATTGAGGCTTGAGCATTAATTAGTGAGTTTTTTACCCATTTAGGTAAAATATTTACTGCAGATTTTTGTTAACTAATTCTTATTCTGCCCTGCAGAATTCATCAGTGATGTGTCAATGGATCCAGAATCTGAACTCATATTTATATTCAACTATGAAAACTTTAACCCAAGTTCCAACAATCCTATTTTTGCAAATGAGAAAAAATATAGAGAAATAAGCATAACAAAACATAGTGACACCAGCCCAGCAATGCATATTTTAATGCACAGGATCATAGCAATTGATAATAAACGTGGACAATCAGAACAAATAAAAATATCACATCCATATATGTGAGCAACATCAAATAACACATCACTAGCATGTAACCCTGTGTCAGAAAAATGATTAGCTCAATATCCCTTCCAGAAACTACATCACCTACGAAAACATTTTTTGGCAAATTGATCAGAATACTAAGTTAGTGGAAAATTGCCAACTTCTCTCTTATGTAGAACATTATGCATCGCCATTTACCCTTCTCTTCTATGTATTCTAGTAAAGCCAAACATGCCTTTTGTTTTCGTTTTCCTGGTATTCAGCACAAAATAACACAAACACAATCAGGGACATCCAGACCCACCATGGGTCCCAGGGACAAAATTCTCGTGGGGCCCATCTGAAGAGGAAATTTTTAAATTTTGATTTTTATTATGGCACATTCTGTTGTACTTTATATTTTTCAGCACATTAGAATCTTTTTGAGTATGTGCTATATAAATTTACACTTCACTTACTTACTTACTTACTTACAGGGCCCCCAAACGTCGCAGGGCCCGGGGTAACTTACCCCACATTCCTCTCTCGATGGGCCTGAACACAATATATCACAAACATGAGCCAAAGTTGGCATGGTAAACACCAAAAAAAAATTTAAAATTAATACAACAATTTCTTTGCATTCACCAGGTAGCAGCAGCGTTTGCCCTATGTGGCAACGGTAAAGAATCCGACAATCCTATCTTGAATCCAGATGCTGAAATCTAACCTTCCCTGGAAATTTCAGCCAAATCCACCTGTAACTTATTGTGTAATCCTGCTGAGTGAATGAGTAGGGTTTAATGTCACAACCGACAATCCTGTAATCCTGCTGACAAACAGACGGATAAATAAATAAACGCCAGGCATCACGTAACCTCCTTGGCAGAGGTAAGAACAATGAAAGACAGCAGGTCACTCAGGTCAACATGCACATTACACAGAAATGAAGATCAGCAGCACCTTTTGACCTTTCAATTGGAAAACTATCAATGAAATATGCATACATAACGAAAATAAGAAACAAACATTTTGGTAAAATTGAAAAAAAACACTTCAGACCAACATTGCAGTGAATGGTCTGTATGACACTAGACTGTGTGGGTATAACACAGTCTAGTGTCATATGAATCATTCATCTCAATGTTGGTCTGAAGCGTTTTCTTTCATTTACCTAAATTTTTGTGATTATCTTTAGTTTTTGCTTACATCTATATTTCACAAGGTAGTGTAGAAACGCATTTACCGTGTGGTGGGATATATAATAATAACATAATTGCAAATTGTCTGCAGAGTGTGCCAGTGAAAGAATTTTAAAAATCGGTCAATAATTGGCAAAGATATGGACAAAATTAAAGTGGCACATTTTTTATGGCCCACAGTGTATAATTTATCTTCATGCAAATAACAACATTAATAAAAGAATGGGTTTCCTGTCTCTTCTTCTACACACAGCAAACATACCACCTCTAAGATGTTCAGACATATATCACTACTAAAATCACTCAAATAATTATATGAGGATCGTTCAATAAATAAGTTTACAAAATGGCACCATTCCATTAATTTTTAAAATAGGAAAAATGCAAAATAGGCCTATATGTTTTGTTGGGAATTTAATTCTGAACATGCACAAAATTTTTTTTGATGTGGACGTCATTATTGTGATGACATCGGTTAACAGAACACAGTCTATTTGTGTACTATTTTCTCCACCAGCAATCTAGCATAACTCACAAGTGACAACCAGCATAGGAGCAAAAAAAAACAAATAAAATTAATAAGTTAACGTCATCTCTTTAAACGTTAAAGATCAGTGGTTTTAAATGACAAATAAATACAACAAACAGAAGCAAGTCAATAGCATGCACGTATATAACCAAACCATAATGCAGGAATGCCAAGCATCAAGCTTGTGACTAAAAATGATAATCAGTGGTACAGTAACCAGAAGTAACAATGGTGGAATGTACGATGTCATACAGCACATAGGTACTATAATACTATTAAATGCAGCTACACTATACTTAAATGCAGTTTAAAATAAGTTCAACAAATGTCAGGCCCATCGAGAGGGCAGGGTAGGGGGTAAGTTACCCCAGGCCCCACAACATTTGGGGGGGCCCTGCCGTCGCTCCAAAAATAAAGTACACCAGAATGCACCATTCTGAAAAGAAAAATTCAAAAATTTTCTCCCCAGAGGGCCCCACAGGAATGTTTGGGTGGCCCACAAGAATGTTTCCCCAGGCCCCACTGTGGCTCTCAATGGGCCTGACAGGTGTTACAATAAAACAGTAAAGAATACAGACTACAGATGTCATATATCTTAATACAATGGCACTGTATAAAAATTATCAGCATTTACGCTACAAATGATATGAGCATAGTGTGGGTTCACAGCGCGTAGATACACGCGACCATATCCACAAGAATGATACCCTGCTGAGAAAAGAAGCACTTGTCGTGGACAGTTTGTAATGCTACAATATGAAACGTAAATACGTAAGATGTTACATTCTTGCACTATAAATAGCAATTAAAGAACATCTTGAGTTCACAATGAGCCACTCATAAGAACAACACACTGTTAAGGCATAAAGCACTTTAAAACACATGACAGGTAAGATACAGGGTGCGGCAGAAAAAAGTGGACCCCTAAATAGTTAAAAAAAAATTTAGGGGTCCACTTTTTTCTGCCGCACCCTGTACACTGTGTCCGGTAAAAAACTGACCCCCCTAGACATCATGCAATAAAAATGTCAAATCTAAATGAATTTAAATGAAATTTCGCGCACTTTATAGTCTGCAGTAAATTCCTGTAGCCATCGCCAAATTTTGTTAAAAAATATTACTTCTTAGCTGAGTTATTAATTGCTAAATATCGATAACAAACAATCTCTGTTACCAATATGGCTTTGCACAAGTAAACCCCACTGTTACTGTACATTTGTGTAACTTTGACATACAATATCTGATTTTGGCAAAATCTTACATCGACAATGTATCATCTATTGGTAACCAACTTGCCAAATTTCAGCTAAATCTTTCTATGCAAACAATAGTTACAACAGCTTTTGTGAGGTTGTCTCAAAACGTGAAGTGTCCAGTATTAGGCAACCATTTGTTTAATCGTGACTGTGTCCACGACTTGTTAGGAAATTCTGCGATAAACTTTTTTGCACCATACTCTCTCTTGTCTCAACAGTTTAATTAAAACATAATTGTCTGCAGAAAACAGTTACTTTGATTGCATCAACTAACGTCACTTCAGCCTGAGTGACTGCAGTATGTAACACGATATTGGTAACAAAGATATGCAACATTTAATAACTTTGGTAAGAAATAATATTTTTTAACGAAATTTGGCAGTCGCTTCAGAAATTTATTGGGAATAAAGTGTATGACACCTTATTCAGATTCGTTTAGATTTGACATTTTTATTGCACAATGTCTAGGGGGTCAGTTTTTTACTGGATACAGTGTAGACATATCACAAAACAATAACTGCAAAAGATGCAGTTCATCCAACTACAAGAGAACTGTACAACATTAGTGCATAACCATAAGCGCACGTCACTTAAAACTACTTCAAACATTACTGTATTTTGTCAGCAGTCTAGGCAGTGTTATCACAACAACAGTAAACATAACATTACAAGACAAATCAACAAATTCACGAACATGAAACAATAAAAAACTTCAAGAAAAAACAGCAGTTCAAACATACATGTAACATGGAATACTTATAGTAAATACTAATACTGCTTGTGCCAATTTTTCGAATTTATTCCAGGCTAGCTGGATCGCTCCCCAAAAGTAAACTTACAGCAAATGCTGGTATAAGACGTTTCATAGCCTGGTTGTGAAACCAATAAAATTAACACAACATTAACAAACAATAAATAAGGACAGACACTGCCAAGCTATAACAGCCAAATCTGTTTCACTCGATGTCCATAAGTAAATCGTCTCCCTCGAGTTTCATCCCTTGTTCAGCGGCAATGTTCTTGACAATTCCATCGAGTGGTGACTGAACGATCATCTCCATCTTCATGGCACTCAGTACAACCAGCGGCTGCTGTCTCTTGACCCGATCACCAACCTTCACCTTGATGTCGAGAACTACGCCAGGCATTGGAGCACCGATTGAACCACGCACGCCCTTCAGTGCCTTTGGATGCACGTGGATCTCCTGAACGTTGTTAAAAGCCAGCAAGTAAATGAGGAAATAAAACACACATTTATATAGCATTAAAAATAATCTCTAATGTGCTAGTCACATTAATAAAAATGAAACTAGAAATTTGGGGCAAAGCCCAATGAGAGTCCGCTCGTCGATTCTCCATCCATTCCAGAGATATTCGCACTTAAAGTTGACAGCTGTGCTAAATCGCAGAAATTTTGGATGTTTTTCGCTCTTCCAAATTGTAAGGGAGTGGTGCACCCCAAAAGTTGCACACACGTTATCAGCCCCACTTAGCACTACGTCACATGGCAAAGTTTCATTAGGCTATTCACTCTGGCTTTAAAGTTGCTGTGGCTAATTCGCTAAAATTTAAGCCAATTTTGGACCTCCACTTTTGAAACAATTTGTAAGGGAGACCCCCATCCCCACTAGGAGTGTGCAAGCAAGATTTGGCTATTCTTTAGCGCATGTAAAAATTTCGGGGCATAGCACCCTCTAGGGGCCGACATATGGTCTTCCGAAAAAGTCAATTTGGGTGGGTATGATTCCACATCGAGATCTCCGCAATTAGTGGACCAAAGTTCACCAGACTTTTTCTGCTTAAAGGTCCATGGCCACGGTCAAACTCACTTGTAAAACTTATGTAAACCTCAATTAGACATTTCACCTCTCATATATAATATGTTGATTTATGCTTTATAACTGTATGTAATTAATGTCTGAATATAACGAAAAATGGCATTACATTATGTTATGCTAAAATACATATTTTTACGATGAATGGCATGCTCACATATTGAGCCAGAAAGTAACAAAGCACACATACTTTGGTAGCAGAGGCAAGAATAAATATTTCTGTGTTAAAATCACATGATAAACTTCAACTATGCTGAATAAAAACAAAATATACTCATAAGAAACGCAAAAATCATGGCATTTGATGAAAATCACGGTTTCCGTAATTTCCGTGTTTCCGTAATTCTCTATTGTCCCTAGTCATGAGGCTTTTAAAGGTCACCCTTTCTAACACATCCAGCCAATGCATTTCATCATGCAGGAGGCAAAAAATACTAAAATACTCCTTCAACAGACCCTAGAACAAAAGCTAGCTCATTAGCTAACAGTTTACAGCAGAACTTCACTATTATTATGACATTTTTTGACCACAAACATCTTCTTTATGATCATTTCCTAAATAATTGCTAGACAAAACCAAAACTACGGTTCAAAAAATTTAAGTAGTAAACAAAGTATTTATTATGTGAGCATTATAATGAAATACCAAATGTCCATAAACAGAGATGCGAATTTAAATTTGTGTAATTGACGACAACATAACATAACGAGATATCCACTCAAAGCTCGGAAAAATGCACTGAAGACAAACAAACTACCTTCATAGCTTCCCTGTCTTTTACAAGCATAGTCCGCATCTGTCCGTTCAGTTCAAAGAAAACTTCACGTTCGCCTTGCTTGTTGAGGTCACCCTTTGCCAGGACGACAATGTGCAGTGTCTTGCCACGCTCAATCTCCACCTGACGTTTCACACAAACTCAGCTACACACTGCAATGCATTCAGCACACCTTAATCAGTATCTGACTATCTGAGCTGTCTGATAATGCTGATTGCGATCTTTTCAATCAACTAAATTCAATAGCATGAACAATATCCAAGTACTGTACGCCTTACAAGCAAATCTCCAGCAAGGCAAACATCAGTTTCAGCTCCTCACATGTGTGTATAGGTTTTTTGAACATTCACTTATTAATCATTGCTTTTTTTGTAGTTAAGTAACGATCAAGCTGTTGTCACGGTTGTCGTCCATCCATCTGTCTGTAACAGATGTATTGTGGCTAACGGGTAGGGCACAGAAGAAAACTTTTTACACGAATAATTAGCCATGCATGTAAAACTTGGGCATGCAAAACTTAAGCCATCTATCCAAGGGAAACATTTTCAAACTGGGGATTGAATGAAGGGAGGGTAGGGAAAATGGGCATTTTTCAATGGAAAGCTGGCCATATCTCGAAAACGGTGAGAGACACAACCTAGGTTACTATTAATCACTAATAGGAAGTGGCATACACCGTGTCAGATTAGATGGAAACCATTGACCTTGGATGACCTTAAAGGTTGTTACGTGCTATTGTGGCTAAACGGTGCAAGATAGGGCCTACGTTACTATTGATCATTGATAGGAAGTCACATATTGGCTTAAAAATGACATGAAAATCATCGACATCGACTAACAACCAGTACGGTCGGCTATCCTAGCAACAGCTGGGCTTCTTGTTTAAGTTTGTGTAGTACTTGTGCATTTATCTGTTGTGTGTGTGTTGTTATGCATTTACGTTTGTTTTATGTAATAAGCTTTACTTACTTACTAGCTTACTTACATAGTTCCAAACAAGACTGGGCCTACAACTCTATGCATCCACAATTCCACATAACTTATCAGCAGTTACCTACGACGACAACAAGTTTATTAAGCACATTAGAGATTTGTTAATCTAACCATCCTCAGAATAAATGTGAAAAATAATGAAACCTCAATTTCATGAGCCATATCTGGCCCAACGAGAAACGTCGGAGTATCCAACTTGTCAACCGGACCGTATTCTTGGCGAAACTTGTAGAACTCGGCAAACTCCTTGGGAAACATTGCAGCACTGATAACATTCTGATCTGTTAAATCACGAGCACCAAGCGTTTCTGCAAGGTCTTTCTTCAGCTGTGTGAAGTCGACAAGCGGCATGCTTGCCCCAGGACGACCCTCCACGACAGGTGCACCTTTCAGTATCTAAATTACACAAACATGACTGCTTGAGTCAAGTGCATAAGATACTGGCAATAGCTATGACTACTGCTAAGGTACGCTGTACCTTACATTGTACTACAGTCCAATACTTTTCATGTAAATCAGTTAATTTAGTGACAGATCAAAAAAAGCGATGTGCAGAAAACAGACAACATTTAAAAGCTTAAATGTTAATGATGATGATGACCTTGATTCTTGATATCAAGATGCAAATTTATGGTTTAATACCAACAACTTCCCTAACGATAGAACCTCACGCTTTACCACAACTGATGGCCTAGACTATACTGTGCCATGTTATGGCTAGAGTTGAGACACTAATAATGAAATATTTTATTATGGCTAAATTTTTGATACATCCAAACGTACAAATTTGCAAATGTTGGTACAGTTTACACTGTGGGGAGCGAACAGAAACTCATATAAATCAACCAACTGAAAACCCATAAAAGTCAAAAAAACTCACAAAGTTGGGTCTTTTTACAAAAGCCTAAAAAGCCCCCAAAACCCGGAACGCAAAGAACCCTATGAAACCCATTAAACCCACTGGGTTGGGCTTTTTTGAAAAACCCGGGTTACGTGCTACCCCGGTTAACTTAAGTTATGGCACTGGTAAAAAAGCAACTGTAAGGGTAGGACCTTGGTTCTGAGAGGTTCTGGAAAGCCGCCCGGAGGCTCTCCCATCTGTCCCTGCATGTACTGCACCACAGACTTGGGAAATGAAAGCTCGTCGGCACACTCCGCCAGTGTCCTTGCACTCAGCTTGTTCTGCACCATGAACTGCGCCAAATCACCCACCACCTTTGACGACGGCGTTACCTATACACAGCATGTGTGACTTTTTATGCTCAACAGCAAGTACTGCCACAGTGCATCTTAGCCATCACAATTCTGTCCATCTGTCTGTCACACGGGTAAATCAGTCAAAAACGGTGCAAGCTATGATCACCAAATCTTCACCGTTGGCTGCCTGGAAGACTCTAGTTTCAGGAATCGCAAAGCTTTTCCTAAATTCAAAGGGGTTCACCTGAACAAGGGTGCTAAATGAGAGGGGGCGATTTTCAGCCAATAAGTCACTGTATCTCAATAACGGTGCAATATAGGGCCTAAGTTACTATTAATCACTAATAGGAGTCATACACTGATACTCGATTGCCACCGAATTTGATGACCTTGAATGCTAAAATAGAGGTTTTTATGGGAAAAATTTGCAATTTTCAGCCAATAATGGTGGAATTCATGCATTGGACGTGGCGCACAATACTGAAATTCATGCACTGGATATGGCGCTAGCCATCATCCGCTGCAGAGTCTAAATGAAACATCGTTGTGAACTTAGATTTCGTTCACACTGGGCCTTTACACATGCAGTGCTGTCATTGTTAACACTTCCATTACTGACTGAGCCTGTGCTTAAACTTTGGACTTCGACACATATACTGATCCTGATGAGCCAAAAAACTACTGACCGATCTCCAATTTGACCTTTGTCTCAAAACTTATCGAACGACTGGCGGTGGACCAGATGATGCAGCATCTTAGCGAAACGGAACTGATGCCCAAGCTTCAGTCTGCCTACCGTCGACATCATTCGACTGAAACGGTGCTAGTGAAAGTACTGTCTGACGTACTTGATGCAGCAGATGCAGGTCAGGTGACCCTGTTGGGGTTACTTGACTTAAGCGCCGCTTTTGATACCGTCAACCACCACATACTGATCCAGCGACTATGGATATCATTCGGTTTTGACGGTGTGGCACTACAGTGGATTGAGTCGTTTCTGTCAGGACAAGTACAAGCCATTGCTTTCCACGACTCCATACCTTCCAGTGATGTATGGCGTTCCACAAGGGTCAGTCCTTGGCCCACTTGTGTTCGTCGTGTACACGGCTGACGTTATATCCATTGCTGCCATGCACAACGTTCGTGTCCACACGTATGCGGACGACACTCAACTCTACACGTCCTGCTCGGCTACTGATGGTGCGACGTCGGCCGCTCAACTACTGCGCTGTATCGACGACGTCAACCGGTGGATGTGCTCCAACCGGCTAAAACTTAACGCAGACAAAACGCAGTTTATTTGGCTCGGTGCACCTCGACAGCTTCAGCAGGTCAGCTCTGTTCAGCTGATTGTTGACAGCATTCCTATATTGCCTTCGAACACTTGTCAGAGACCTCAGCATTACCTTTGACGCTCAGTTCTCGTTCATGGAGCACGTCGACAGCGTTGTATGTAGCTGCTTCTATCAACTGCGACAGCTACGGTCAGTTCGACGATCCATTTTAGATGACACTATGTGCACTCTGTGCACTACTGTCACGCTGTGCTGTACGGCATCCCAGCAAAGTCGCTTGACGGCTGCAGGCAGTACTACGCGTTGCCGCTTGACTGGTGACTGGTGTTCGTCGAAATCAGCACACCACTGTGACACTGCGTGACACGTTACATTTGTTGCCAGTGTCTCGGTGCATAATGTTCAAAATTGCATGGATGGCATTTGACTGCGTTCACAGTCAGGGTCCTGGCTACTTTGATGGAGTTATGACACCAATCCACACCGTTGCAGCTCAGGCCAGACTGCAATCTGCAGACCAAGGCAACATGGTCGTTTCAGGCTCACGTACAACTCGGTTCAGCCAGCGCAGCTTCTCCTCAGTGGCACCAACCATGTAGAATGATTTACCATCGGAACTGAAAAGCAGAGACATTGGCAGACTGTGTTTTAAACAAAACCTTAAGACTTGGTTATAAGATTGTGCCTACTCGTAACAGGCACCTCTGAGAACTTTGTTTAAGAGGCGCCCAGTAAATTCACGTATTGATTGATTGATTGATTGAAAAAAACAAGCAACCTTCACTATGTCTCCAAGCAACGAGTTTGCTTCACGGTACATCTTCTTGATCTCTTCAAACTGGTTGGCAAGACCGAGGCTGAATGCTTGGAACTGCAGATTTGTGTACTGTCCACCTACACAGCAACAACCAACTCAGCTGCATTATAAAACTATTATGTAAATCATAAAAGAAAGTATTAAAATTGAACAATATTAACACTAGTCTATCAGATATACCTCAACACAGTTAGCCAACATTTCAACAGCCAGATGCTTTAACACAGCCATACTCTTTGCAGTGCTCGAGTCTAAAATTTAGTTTGTTTATACATGTACTTAAGTACATTTAAGACTACGTAATCTTTATTTACAAACTTACATTGTGAGTCACAGGTAACGTACTATTAAATCATATGCAAATTGTTCTCATCATCATCATCCCTGGCGCACCCCAGACTAGAACATAACTATCTCCACGAGCTGCCTCCATCAACCTTTATCTTCTGCAAGCCTTCATGCTGAATTCAAACCATGGTTGAGTGGCTGTAGATCAGCTTCTATGGTGCAAAGCCAAGTGTGGCCTGGGCGGCCTGGGCGATGCTTCCAGTCCTTGGGGAACCCGCAGATCGATCTATGTAGGGCTCTGAAGGTATCCTGCATGTTGCTCATCCTTGCTACGTGCCCGAAGAAGCAGAGACACCTTGTCTGGATGAGCAAGTGCAGATGTGGTGGAGAGCCAGCTCGGCATTCTGTGTAAGCATTATGCTAAACTTCAACACTGTTGTGCAGTTTCACAGGAGGAAAGATTTGTTATCTTTCGCTTTCAAAAGACAATAATAACCATCCAGAACAAGTCAATCAATCAACCAATCAAAAATGTAAGTAAGTAAGTAAGTGCACAATGTCAGCCAGTGGCCAAATCTAAAACACTTGGCTGAGCCGATAGGGAAAACAGTAGGCCTGCTGGAAGCAGCAAGTTTTAAGGAGGTGATGGAAAGTGTCTGGAAAAGTAGAACTGCGGATGCTAGAGAGTAGTGAGTTCCAGACTGTTAGGGCTGCAATGCTGAAACTGAGGGAAGCAAAGGTTGTGCGGACACGTGGAACCGACAGCAGATTGGTGTTGGCAGAACGCAGAGAGCGAGTGGGAGTGTGATAATTGAGCAGAAAACGTAGACAGGCAGGTTGAGAAGAGTTGAGAATGTCAAGTTTAGGGTGACATAAATGGCCTAAAAACACAACAAGGACGCATAAGAAGAACAACCATAAAAACAAAGTTTTTAACTAACTGTAAGACAACATACCAGGAATCTCATTGAGATATATGTCAGAATTGCCACTGCGCATCGTAGTGCAGCATTCAAATGGTGCGTAGAGCTGGCGAGCCTGCTCCCAGTATGCAGAGTACTGGTTGACGGCTGGGAGGTCGATAGTTGTGTCGAGTGGTGTGCGCTCAACCGAGGCCACAATGGCTCCCATGCTCGGCTGACTGGTGAGTCCAGACAGTGCGTCTACGGCAACGTCGACAATGTCGGCACCAGCGTCAGCAGCTGATAGCATGGATGCCACTGCAGCGCCGGCTGTGTCATGAGAGTGAACGTGGATCGGTAGATCTGGGTATTTATCACGCAGAGCTCCAACCAGCAGCCGTGCTGCCTGCGGCTTCAGCAGTCCCGCCATGTCCTAGTTAGCAGCATCGACAAACATTGTGCCCACTGCATACCTGCTATTGGATACTACTTACTTTCCATTTCTGTTTAACCAGCTAATTTTCGAAAGTTATTCAAAGTAAGGCCCTGTTCCAGAAAAACTGCTTTAGCAAATCGTTGACGTACCGGTGTGTACAGCTAGGATCACACTGCTATCACATAATCACAAATCATCAAAGCACTGAAGAACAAAAATTATAATTGTGCAAACACATTCTGACATAAAAACAAATATATTAACTGAAAAGCAAAATATCAGAAGACTGCAGAACTCTGCATAAAAATTGCGATTAAACTGATAAAAATACAGGCAAATGTTGTAAAATTCACACTGGCTACAGTACATGTACCCACTCTTACTCCTTGCCAATAGGGTGGCTATCGATACCATTATCTTTTCATTTATCACTAAGATTTACAGCTAATTCACATCCCACGTGTGTGGTGATTTAATGAAATATCAAATCAGTAAACAGTGCATGAAAACATACACAGTTACGCACACATGCCCATGGATACATTAAGTGTACAGTGTGTACCTTGATGCCAATGATGTGTGTCCCTGCCTTCACAAGTTGATCAGCAAGGTCAAGGTAATACTGGAGACTATATTTGGTCCTTGAGGGATCAGTCACATCTCCTGTGTAGGCAAATGCACCTTCCACTACTCCACCTAGACATTCAAAGTAATCACAGGACAAAGTATTTGATGAAAAAATGTAATTGTAAAAAGTTAGATAACTAAATGTACAGCAATGGCTCTATGCAGACGACACCATGGCATAGAAATACATGCTTTAAAAAAAGTAAATACATTTATATACTTTAAAAAACATTTTCGTGCCTATCTCTGTCTCTCTCTTTTTCTAGTTGGGTGGTTGTGGATCAATGCGCGTGACCATAAGTTCATGCCAGGCTTCACAATCTTATGACACCTCCGTCAGTTCATCAGTCTTTATTGCGGTCAACCTCTTGACATAGTCCACGTAGTTTAGTAGACAGCAGCCACATCTTGTTGTGCTATGACTTGGCTGGTATAGCCCAAAAGTACTGGTATGTGGAGACCATGTGTTTCGTAGTTGTCAATCTTGTACTGTGGCTATGAGTTCATTCCTGTAGGCTGATGCAAAGCACCATGGTATTACGCACCTTGTCTATAGTCGCTTGACTCCTGTCATAATGCGATAGGCCTACACACTTGTTGCAAAAGAGTTAACAAGGTGCTTCATCTGTGCCTCGTAATATAGATAAGTTACTTAACAAAAACAAACAATTTGTACAATAATACTAAGTATAGACAATGACATCTATGCTCTGCAAGAACAACAATAAGACTACTAGTAAAACACCAACAAAAAATTACACAGGATTCAAATAATAGTAATCATTTCCACTATTTTCTAGTACGTAGTGCATACTAAATGGATGACAGACTTGCGTACAACTTACCAGCCTTTCCAGCAGCTTCCATTCCAAGCACCAAATTGGGAACATAATTTAACGAATCGAACACTCGGAAAATGTCCATACCAGCCTGCACTGCCAGTTCACAGAACCTGTGATAAACAAATCAATTAACATTTCACACATTAACGGTCAATTGTAACATACTGAAATCATATGCTAGATGGTCAAAAAGTAAGCAAAACAGTTTCAGTCATTATTTCATCTACAAGCAACTTTTTAAAAATCCTCTCACCAGAACACTTAGAAGTACTAGTAAATTCACAATAAACTGATCCTTCAAAATCTCACTACATCGCAATATCTTTGCTGCATCACCAATACAGGTAAGGAAACAAATACAAATACATATATATTTCTTTAGGGAATATCTAACAGCTGACGCTTTACACTTTCATACAGACAATACAGAAAACCCATGAATTGACTTTACAGAAATAGGGACGCTGCATTAGTACACAAAATAAAATAACACACAACACATCCCAACAAGCACTAATAGAACAGATCACCAAAGCACTCACTTAAAGACAACATTGTCGGCATAGTTTGCATATCCGACAGCATTGGCACCTCTCAGCAGCATCTGAAACGGCACATTTGGAATGAGCTGACGTAGAGTTTCCAAACGTTCCCATGGGTCTTCATGAAGAAATGTCATTGCAACATCAAAGGTGGCACCTAAATGCAATGCCAAAAAAAAACAAATAAAATTAACAAAAACAGTGTTTCCACCTGCTTGATAAACTAGTTACCAGTACCGAAACTGCTATTGCTTATTTGTGGTAATTCTAAGACAAAGTCCACCATAAATCAATCATAAAACAAAACAAACTGAAGTATTTATAACAGCATCAAGCCAGTGTTTTGATGTTGTCAGTGTCATCACAAACAAGAAATCTGAGCTAATGCTCATGAAATGCATGAGAGCCTATAGCAGTTCCTGTTCGCAGGTAATCTTGGTATCCATCCATTTTGTTGCGATTCACTCTGTTGCAGCCAAAAATCGCCAAAAAATCACTATGCAGACTGATCCAACCTAACATAGAGTACTCTGAAAACAAAAATAGAGCCCATCAGCAGCAGTACCATAATACCACTTATGGTCATATCAAGTACAAGAAATAAACAATTGAAAGACAGTTAAATTAAACAAAAAATGACAAAACTACAAAACCATACCGTACCTCCCCAATTCTCGAGAGCAAACAGTGGGCTGAGGCGATGAGCAATGAATGGCGCGATCTTCTTCATGTCGTAAGTACGAACGCGAGTTGCCAGCAGAGACTGGTGAGCATCACGAAATGTTGTATCCATCAGCAGCAATCCCCTATGATTATGAACTGCCTTCGCAAACCCTTCAGGACCCCTTTGACGCAGCACGTCCTTCCAGCCATTCGGAAGTGGCTCAGCTACAGCATCAGTATACCATTAGCAACCGACTATGTAGTGGGTACTAGTTAAAAAATAACAAAAAACTGAATCAATACTTACTTTGACGGTAATCTAACACTGATCCTTGGACAATACAAAAACAATGTGCAAGTAAAAATCCTCTTTCAACAGTAATTTCCAAACAAGCACTTAAGTTGCAAGTGCCCTGGAGCCAAACCACTGACACTAGGGCATACAAGCAACAACTCAAGACACAGTATGTCACCTACAGATTTTCTTGATTTTCTATTTGAACACATTTTAGTAAATCTTCTAATGCAGTTTGTACAATAATTGTCACAATAATTAGACAATGTACGGATGAAAAATGATTCATCTACATTCATGAAAGTAATGACTGCTAATTAAGCCACAATAGTTATTGAACTCTCCAAGCCTGAACTGCTAACAAACCTAAAGAATGGACAGAGAGTCACAGAGGATAAACCAACACGAACAAAAATGGCTTAAAATATAGAAGCCAAGCAGAATATGTCTGCCAATTTTAGCCTGGTGATGGCAAAGTAACATGCCAAGAATAAATAAGCTTGGCGGCACCTACCTGTGACAATGGATCACAGGCCGCGCGGTAGAGCAACAGTGTTGTAAGGGTGATCAGCCATTTCAATGGCAAAACCCAAAATTTGACCCCCAGTATATCCCAAACCCCTTAATTTTTCAGAACCAAAATTTGCACAGATGACTAGGTCCAGCATATCGCCTGATGTGCAAAATTTTGTGAAAATCCGTTCACGGGGGCTTACCCACGAATAGGCGAAATATAACGCTTGCGTGACTTTTTGTACCTTTCCTTTTTTTCTTGCCGTCCTCTACAGGAAAAACAACTGAATTGATTTTAACGCACGATGGCTCATATGACGCGGTTTCGCGCATGGAAGTGCCTTTTGGGGGTTACAAAATTTAAACTCAACATTTTAACCTATTTTTTCATAAAAATATTAAAAATTACAATGGCGCCTATGGGAAAAATTAGACAGTGCTTTAAACCATCATAACTCCAGCTATGTATAAGATAGAGTCGTAATTCTTGGTTCTATGGTATAGTTTTCGGGGTCAGCCAATTTAACGGTGTCATTTACATTTACCCCTAATTGACCCCGGTTGCCATGGCAACCAAATTTTGGACAAAATGGGCCATAACTCGGCCCCCTTAAAAGATAACTGCGTGCTGTTTGCACCTACTCCCCTATTTTCACCACCGGGCTATCTGATGGTGTCATTTAAATTTCTCCCTTGCCGACCCCCGTTGCCATGGCAACGAATTTTGGAACCAAATTGACAATAACTCGGCCTCCGTAAAAGATAATTGCACAATGTTTGCACCTAACCTCCCATTTTCGGGCCCGGGCTATCCGATGGTGTCATTTAAATTTCTCCCCTGGCGACCCCTGTTGCCATGGCAACAAAATTTGGGACAAAATTGACTATAACTCAGTCTGTGTAAGAAATATCTGCAAGATTTGTGCATCAATAGGGAGGAGTTTCAGAGATGGGCCATCGAATGCTGCCAACCGAATTTTTCCCCGAGTGACCCTCGTTGCCTTGGCAACAAAATTTGGAACATAATGGTATAGATCTCGGCTTACGTAAGAGGTATATCGAAGACCTCTGCATCAGATGGGGGTGTTTTCGAGGTCGGTTTATTTTAGTATGGGCAGTGCGTGTGCACAGTTATTCGAAAGCACACATACTCACCCCCGCAAAAATCATACATTAAATATAAGAAAAATCATTATTATCTAAGAACAAAAATCATTTCTACATTTTCTAACATTGCTATAATTAACTAATCAGATGTTAAATTAGTATGACATTCAAAAAGTTAATGACAGAATCTTCTAATTCGACAGCTGCTTAAAGCGAGATAGGACCCTCATCCGCTTTAAACGTAAATTGATAGTAAACCCATAGAACTAAGCAAAGTAGCCTGTATTCCAAGATAAAACCAATTTTAAATTTACTTTACGCACAATAAAATAAATAAAATACTGGCAAAAGTAAAGTTTGTAGACAAAACAGACAGATTTTGAGTTGTTAAATTTAGCGGAAGTTGATAGTATTCATGACGACGCCAGCAGACAACGGGGTCAGTTTTAATTATTATTGTGTTTTGTCAGAAATGCGATTTCCCTCACGGTAGTAGTAGTAGTAGTAGTAGAAGTAGTAGTAGAGATAGGGGTAGGATAGTGGTAGTGTAGGCATAGGGTTATGGTAGCAATAAAGGTAAGGTAAGTTATGGTAGGGGTAAAGTATGGTAATAGTAAAGTAAGGGTTACTTATAGTCGAAGTAGAAATATGAGTAGCAGTAGTTGTGGTAGTAATTGTAGTGGTTATTCTACTGTCCGATTTTATTCAGCTCCAGATTACTTCCAACGGCAATAAAACTGCAAATATGTATGTAAAAAAACTGTTCAGTTTATATACAGTGTAAGAGTGACATCGTGGTTGTAGATATAAAACAGCACAAATCATAATTTAAAAATTCAATCATCACCATTACACAATGTCAAAAGAACTTTGCTGACTGTGTAATGGTAAAGTTTAAATTATTAAATTGTGATTTGTGCTGTTTTATATCTACAACCATGATGTCACCCTTACACTGTATATAAACTGAACAGTTTTTTTACATAAATAAAAGATATGTTTAGTGTCTACGACAAGCTACTGAAAGACAATAGAAAATGGCTTACACTGTGCCAAGTCAGGAATGGTGGGTGTGATTTTCGCCGGGGGCAGGTTAGTAGAAAGTGGTGTCATCGGACCATTCACCATCATGTCACCCAGATATGAGAGCAGCTTCTGGGCTCGGTTCTGTGATGGCTGGAACTGGAACAGCTGCGGGTTTTCATCAATAAAGCACGTGTCAAAATTCCCAGTGAGAAACTTGTTGTGGCGCAAAACGTTCATCAGAAAAGGAATGTTTGTCTGCAACAGCAAGCACGTCACACAAACCTACAAACCTGCAAAAATGTCATTCTGGAGAAATTCACAACTATCCTAAATAGCTGCAGTATCAATGACCTTCATGTAATAACTCTGGGCAATTTATTCACCAGTGTCCTTTGCCACTAACCAAAATAATTTTGCACCGACAAAGCAGTGATGATGCCACACAATAATATACCGGACTCCAGGTTCAATGGCTGCCTATAAATGAGCACCTGGTTACGTTCTGCAGTTTAGTACAGCACAGGGATGTGCACGAGACCTTTTGTGACCTGAGACTGAGACCAGACCCGAGACGCATGTCTCCAGAACCGAGACGTTCGAAATTTGCCCAAGAAGAAACGTTCTGAATCCAACACACTGCAGCTTCTGAAACGTTGGCCAAGACATACAACGAAAACCATCAAATTTTATATGCATTTTTGTAGAGCTGTCCAATTTACTTTTATCGACATTTGACTGACAGTTTTTGTTGAGGATTTTGTCGGATTATGCCTTGAGACCAAGATGTCAAGACTGATACCACATCCCTGGTACAACAATTTCCACCTTTAACTTTACTGCTACAAAACAGCAATATCTTACTGCATAATATCCAGCACTTAATCAAGAAAAAGAAAAAAAATTCCGAGTAGACCAAAGTCAACTGTATGAAATCTTATCCTCTTAAGTAAATTTGCATAGTGAATGATGTCAATAAAAGAACCCACTGAATCCAAGACATAACCTTTTGAGCCAATTAGGCTTCAAGGCCCAATTAAGCTAGCTTGTCAGCAGGTTCCAGTAACAGCCAGCAGCCTTAAATAGCCAGACAAAACAAAAAATCTGAGCTTATGCTCATGAGATGCACGAGAGCACATAGCAGCTTCTGTTCGCAGGTAATTTTGGTCTATGTCCAAACTGTCCACCCATCTTGTCTCAGTTCACTACTCTGCAGCCAAAAATCACAAAAATTCACTAAAACCCCCTATTTTGTACTTTATAATCATTCAAGGTCACTGATGTTAATAGTACTAAAAAGCACATTACCAGTGCTTGTTATGATAAGCAGTACATCTGTACCTATCTGCAAGCGTTTTCACGCTAGACAAGCGAATAACGCAAAAACCACCAATTTTTAAGGGGTTACCCATATTTGACACCTGCGTGCGCCGGCCTCGTTGAACGTAAAAGACTGAGACCTAGACGGCAAAAATCTACATTCAATGCTGAAAATTTCATATGCAGGTTGTCTTGGTCTATCTACCACCATTTTGGCGCAATTCAGTCTTGAAATGTGCATTGCAGTCCAAAATCGTAAAAAATGCACTAAAACTCCTTAATTTGGGGGTTCAAGGTCATTGATCTTGACATTCCTAAGAAGCTCGTCATCAGTGTTTGTTATGATAAGCAGCATCTCTGTGCCTATCTGCAACCATTTTCACGGCAGACGAGCCAATAACGGCAAAATAGCATCTTCTTAGGGTGGGTGCCCCTCTTTCGCCTCCTCGTTTATGGGGACCCCCTAAACCCAGCAGCATGAAATTTTGTCACAAAACACTAGAGGCCCCAAGCTATCATATGGTGAAAACCAGAAGACTCTATCTCACCTGGACTTGGAATGGTACCGGGACGTGACAGAAACAAGACACCAAGACAGAATTACCATAGCTAATATGCACTATAGCTAGCTATATGCTAGCTCTCGCACACAAAAAAAACACAAGCAATAAGATGACAGCAGATAGAAATCATTGACCTTAACTCCACGAATACGGAACTCAATCAAAGCACGTGCCATTCTGTTGCAAGCTCGTTCATGCGTGCCGGCGGACGCTATAACTTTCACCAGCAAAGAGTCGTAATACGGAGAGATAATAGCACCGGCAAAAGCCGATGCACTGTCCAGCCGAATACCCATCCCTGCGCCACTACGATACACCTGCAAGTGCATACAATACATCTAACTACAATCCACAAAACAATAACAGTTAACCTCACATATCAGCCAGACAGAAGACCAAAAACAAGATAAAATAAAAAAAAGAATAAAGTTCAAGTAACCTAAAGGTATGTGTGGCACGCCAATATATTTCCAAATAAACAGACAAATCACAACATCATCATCATCACAGTTATAGTGTGCTGTTTACAGTAAGGATAGCAGTGCATTGCAGTGCCTGTGCTGGCTTGGACACAAACATGTTGACAGTTAGTGCATACACTGGTATAATTAAACATCACCCATACAACTTCTCTATTATTTTTTACAAATCTAGTCAGTGCCAGTAGTGTATAAATACAGAGATTTGTGCAGTTATGCAGCAGATGTGATTTGCTCAAAAACGAACAGCCATTTAACAGTACAATGACACAATTATGATTTAATACCTCAATGCGACCGGTGTCCGGTTGGAAGTTCTTGGCTGGATCCTCGGCCGTCATGCGACACTGGATGCTGCTTCCAGCTGGAAAGATATTGTGCTGGCTGAGCCCAAGTTCTGGCAGAGATCTGCCCTCGGCAACTCGTATTTGAGTATGAACCAAATCAACACTGCCATTCACAACATAAAAACATGCATCAAGAATTCATGTCTTGGTTGCTGCTGTCTATTATTGGACTGTGTTTGGCATGGAAACTTGCAGAAGAGACGGAGCACAGCGGAAGCAGCTCGCCGATACAGCTATGCTCCAGGCTGGGGCATGCCCGCAACGAAGATGATAATGTGTTATATATAGAGCTGTCAAAGCATTAATTTTTTAAACGCATTAACGTAGTGCGTTAAATTTTTAATGCATTAATTAACACCTAGGCCCATCGAAAGGGAGAGCAGAGGGTAAGTTACCCCAGGTCCTGCAACATTTGGGGGGCCCTGCCTGTAAAATATAGAAAATGAAAAACTCAATTTAAACATACAATCAACAATAACTGCCGTCATAGCTAGCACAGAAATCTATTAGCCTGTCATCAAAATAATTATTTATTTACAGTAGTAATAGAATGGCAACTACAGTTTAGTTACTTGAATTCATTCGATTGTCAAAGAACCGCAGTTTGACAAAATATTGGAACTTTTGCTTCATGGAATTTAATAAACTGACATAAATTTACGTATGTGCGTTAATTATTTTAATGTGCATTAATTTTTTAATGCGAATTAATTTATTAATGCACTAATTAATGTGTTAATTTGACAGCTCTAGTAATATAACAGTTTTTTTAACAATTGCTGTCATATAATGCTTAAAGAGTAATGCAAATATTCTAACAAAAACCATGATCCAAAAATATGATTAATACAGTAAGCTGGCTTATACTAAATCTTTAAATCCAAATTTATTAAACTATTACACATTACTAGTAATTTGTGTTTCAGAGACCAATTGTGCAAAAGATAGTCGAAGCTAAGACAAAATAAAAGTTTTGACAACTATTGCAGCATAAACGCTTACAGGTTAACACCCAACAAAGGCCATCAATGCATTGAATGGTGCAACTTAATGCTCCTGCAAGAATAATTTTTACGGGCGAAAGCAGCTACTGCTTTCAGCGCTTCTTAGCCAACGCAATTATGTCCGTCTGTCTGTCTGTCTGTCCATCACACAGGTGGATCAGTCAAAAACGGTGCAAGCTAAGATCACCAAATCTTCACCGTCGGCTGCCTGGAAGACTCTAGTTTCAGGAACCGTAAAGCTTTTCCATAAATTCAAAAAGTGTCACCCCGAACGAGGGTGCTAAATAAGAGGGGAGTGAGCAAAATTTGCGATTTTTGGCCAATAAGTCGCTGTATCTCAGTAACGATGCAAGATAAAGCCTAGGTTACTTTTAATATTAATCACTAATAAAAAGTCATACACCAGCTCTCGATTGGCGCCGAATTCAATGACCTTGAATGCCAAAATAGGGGGTTTATGGATTTTTCTGGCGATTTTAGGCTGCGACACAAGTCTATATCATTCACAAGGTGGCGCCACGGAACTATCGTTATGTGATCCAGACAGAGAATTTGGTATTTGTATATTAACTTAGTGTGAACACTCAATTTTCAGCTAAACTACTGAACCGGAACTGCTATAGGCTTTCACATTAGCTCAAATTTCTTGTAATAACTATCAGGGTACAAATGCACAACATACTAATAAAAGACAACAGTGTACAATCCTGTACATGACAATGACAATAAAGGTAAAGGTTGTCAATTTGTATAGCGCATCGTCGTGTACGACATACACCTCTAATGCGCTTTTCGTCACTAACTAGAGCCGTCAATCACACAGCCACAGCGTGCAGCCTGCAAACACAGGCTGGCGCACCGGCCAGCCAGGCAGTCCAGTTAGCTGTACAAAGGTCCCCACCTTCCGTAACCCATATAATGGGTTACAACTCATTTAACCGATCCCGGAGAGATGGCAGGCTGAGTTGCCTTGTTGGTTGACTGATAGCGAACTCCGTACCCACAAAGTGGTCAAGCAGCCATCCATCAGTCTAGCGCAGGATAAGGAAAGTCTGCCGACCAGGACCTATGTTCTAACCACTATGCTACGCCACCAATAACAGTAACATTCTTTTACTTCTATAATATTTTGTACTGTAACTGCATACATACCCAGTAATCTGTTCAGTGACAGTGTGTTCCACTTGCAGTCGAGCATTAACTTCAATGAAGTAATACTTTCCATGCTCATCCAGCAGAAACTCCACTGTACCAGCATTCTCATAGCCGACATGCTTGGCCAGCCTCACAGCATCACGTAGCATTGCATCGCGAATGTCCGCCGAGAGATTTGGTGCCGGTGCGACCTCAACCACCTAGCAATTACATGAAATATCATGACTGCTAAAACAACACCAGCCACTTCACAGAGAAACGTCACACTTTGGCCCGAACTTCTCAACAAATCCAGCATCTGATCATTTCTGCCAATCTTGCAAAATCTAACCTCCACAATGTTACGGCCAGAAGTGAGCACTGCTGCACTGCAAGCTGATTATAACTTACAACAAGAAACAGAAAAACTAGTTGTGCTCTACCACTATTTCAGTAAATTTACGGTCTGAACTCTGAAGCACTGTTAATGGCAGCAAACTGTACTACCATAATGATGTTACATGACTACATCATACTGACACAATACATCCTGTTATACATGCTATAAACTTACGCTTAAACGTTGAACTTGAACTGAAATGTTAATGATGACGTTACATTGTAAATGCACTAATTCTCTCAAATATGACTCCAGCCAAGCATGACTAGACAATGCAACGCTGTCTAAAGTGTAAAAAAGCCCAGCTGTCACTAGGGAAAACGTGCTACAGCCTATACAGTTCCTGTTGCAGTAGACTTTCAAGGTCCATCCAAGGTCGATGACTTTCATTTCATCTGAAAGGACATAACCACTTCCTATTAGTGATTAATAGTAATCTTGGCCATATCTCAATCTCTCACAGTTTCCAAGATATGGCCAGTTTTCTTTTCAAAATGCACATTTTTCCTACCCCTCCATTCAACCCCAAATTTGAAAATGCTTCCCTTGCACTGCATCAAACAAATTCTGTATACAGAAAGCCTTGACATAGAGCTAATTATTCGTGCAATAAGTTTTCCCATATATCTACCCGTTAGCCACAGTACATTTGTTACAAACGGACAAACAGACATATGGCAATTCGTACCATAGACGTCTACAGCATAGCTGTAGTAGGGGTCAAAAACTAAATCTGTACATTTTTACAACGTCATCACACAATGAGTTGCAATGATACAAACTACACTAATAGTAACAGAAAAACATGCCTTCTGATGCCGACGCTGGACAGAGCAGTCACGTTCATAGAGGTGTATGACGTTACCATAGCGATCACCAACAATCTGCACTTCGATATGTCGGGATCGTACGATGAACTTCTCCAGAAATAATGCACCATCACCAAATGCTGCCTGAGCTTCGGAGCGTGCTCTTTCAAATGCGTCATCAAGCTCCTGCAGCATTTCATAACTGAAATCTGCTAAAATTTTCATGAATGATGGTTGGTTTGAAAACACTAATACACCAGCAATAATTGCATTGTGCATCTAACAGTCTAACAATCACTTGAAGCTAACGACCAAAACATAATTATATAGAATGAACTGCAGCTCACCGACATATGCATAACTTGCCGCATGCCACGACCACCTCCGCCATACGCTGCTTTGAATATTACAGGAAGTCCATATGTCTCACAAAAGTGCCTGGCTTCTTCCAGTGAGTCAACTGGGCCTGGAGTACCAGGCACCACTTCCACACCTGCCGTGTGAACACATTTACTCACAATCACAGGGCTCACACTGTGGTCACAAAATAAAATTCAAGGACTTTTCAAGAACTTTCAAAGACTGCCAACATTAATTGTCAAAGACTAAATGTTTACATCGAGATTCATCAGTTAATAAGTTGTAGCTGCAACAACTTCAGAATGACATGCAAGCATAGCAAGTAAAGAAAAGTTTTTTAAAAACTGTACCATACAGTGCAAATATACCTAGTGTTTATAATTTCATTAATCTTTTTCAGTTTTCCCACAATAAATTCGAGGACTTCCAAGGACTTTCAAGGATACGCGGAAAACCTGCCATCAGTAATCAACACCTAGGCCTGATTCGTTTGCGACATACAGAGCTATACAAATCATAAATGTAAAAACCATTTTTAACGTTTTTTTATTTTTGCCACGTTTTTACGTTTTTTAACGTTTTTTTTTATTTTGCTCAACATTTTTATTTTTAAAAAAAATTGCATCGAAAATTCCATCAAAAGCTTAGAGAAATACTTTTAAAACCACAGAAAAGAAATAGTAAGTCATAGTGATGTACTTTATTTAGTTAGTCCAAACATACTAAATAAAAAGTTTTTAGACTAGTATATTTGGTTAGTTTAATGCTATGGTCTTATGACCAGTACAAGGTTGAATTGAAATTAAATAAAGTTATCTCTATCAAAACTACAGTTTAAGGTATACTGCACTTACAGCATTAAGCATACTAAGCAAGAGGTTGAACAAATTATCGCCAGCGTTTTTTATTCAACGTTTTTAGACGTTTCTTATACTTGCCACGTTTTTTACGTTTTTTAATGTTTTTTTATTTCTCCTGGAACGTTTTTTACATCTATGACACAAATGTCTTTAGACTGATTTTAAGACTGACTGACTGAAAAAAATTAGAACCAAGACAATACAACAAATGCAAGGCATGATGGATGCTAAGAACAATGGAAAATACTACAGCTATCCTACACATACCCCCTCTCATTTAGCGCCATCGTTCAGGGTGACCCCCTTTGAACATATGGAAAAGCTTTATGGTCGAAGAAACTGGAGTCTTCTGGGCAGCCGACCATGAAAATTTGGTGATCCTAGCTTGCACCGTTTTTGACTGAATCACCCGTGTGACAGAGAGACGGACGGATGGACAGACAGATTTGACAGATGGACGGACAGACAGAATTACGATGGCTAAGACGCGCTAGCAGTAGCTGCTGTTGCGCGTAAAAAGGAATCTGCTTAAAATCACTTTGCAAATATATCACATCTCGCCTGTATATGTATCCAATTTCTCAAATAAAAGTAAATTTGTTACAAACAGTAACATAAAAGTACTAAAATGGAGATGCTGCTACAATCATGTTACACATTCACAAATGTGATGGAGAGACAACATTTCAGGCATATGTGTAGACAAACAGTCAGAAATGCCACTATATATACTTTACTTTGCACAGCAACACAAAGTAAAAATTAACACAAAAATTCACCAACTATATTCTACAAGGAAAAAAAATGTAGTTAGTCAAACCTGCACCAATGGCTGCTTCCCTTGCCATCACCTTGTCTCCCATTCTGTAGATTGACTCCGGTTTAGGACCAATATATCGTATCCCTGCATTCACAACTGCTTCTGCAAAATCACCTCTCTCTGACAGAAATCCATAACCAGGATGTATGGCATCCACGTTTGCCTCCTACAATGGTTTTGATTAATTTATTTCGTTGTTTTAACCATTTCAAACAATGACAGTGCAGTGATAGACCCCTCAGCCACGCCGCCGAACCGTTTTTGGCTGGCTGCAGTAAAATTCGGCTGGCGAGCCGGCTCGAGTCGGCACGCCATTGAAAATTCAGCTGGCGGCAGCACCAACTTTTTCGAGTCGGCGCCACTCAGTCAACACACAAATAAACGCTAACTAAGTGTTGTAGTAGGCCTACTTTTAATATTGA
>Ga0056128_1000328_pt1 | contig 39416 bp, 22 predicted proteins | sample WorMetLIZISLAND2_FD_71113 | JGI IMG/M metagenome (GOLD analysis project Ga0056128, IMG submission 71113) | Marine gutless worms symbiont microbial communities from Max Planck institute for Marine Microbiology, Germany - Olavius geniculatus... ... | reverse complement strand
ACATCTCACTCGCTCTACATCACTCGTCATCACCACCAGCAGCAGCAGCAGCAGTGGTAGTTGTGTGGATGAGAATCAGCAGTACGGCTACATCATCGACAAGTCATCAGTGAACAACAAAAATGTGTCTGTGTGTCACGCTCGTTCCAACAGACAGACGCACCTCTACTTGTCCACCTCAAACATTCTACAACTGGTCTTTGCTGGAAGATTTAATGCCAATGTCCTACTAAAAGTGGCAGGTAAGATGTACGTCGTAAGCTTCGCCATTTATGTTTTTAGCTATATCCATTATTTTAAACGGCACTTGTATCGTTTTATGCTGTTGTGTTCACATTGGTGCAAAAGGCAAAACTTTGCTTAATTCATTTAGTAAAAAGCAGACAGTGCAAGCCACGGCTTGCACTAAGCTTCGAGTTCTACTGTTTTAGACGAATGTATTTAAGTAACGGTCGAGCTGTTAACATGGTTGTCCTCCGTCATCTGTCCGTCCGTCCGTTTGTCTGTCTGTAACGGATGTACTTTGGCTAATGGGGTATATCGTAAGAGAAAACTTTTTACACAAATAATTAGCCATATGCCTTGTACGCGAACGTGCAAAATTTCAACCATTTAGTGCTAGAGGAACATGTTCAAATTCGGGGTTGATTGGTGTGGGTAGGAAATTCAATAGAAAACTGGCTATATCTCGAAAACGGTGAGAGCTATAGGCCAAGGTTACTATTAATCACTAATAGGAAGTGGCATACGCTATGTCAGACGAGGTGAAAATCATTGACTTTGAATGACCTTGAAGGTCAGTACTGCAACAAAAACTGTACGGGCTGTAGCGCCTTTTCCTTAAGAAGCCGTTTTTGTGAGAAAAATTTGCGAAATCTGCGTCCGATATTTCTGTTGGTTATTTACGACTGTAGCTGTTTATATCGCCTGGCGAGACGACCGTGTGTCACCTCGCGCGACGTATGTTATACTGTCGTTAATTGTAGCTTTCGACAGCAGCGTTACGTTAGCATGGTGTGCATGGAACTGTGTCATTTCTGAGAAATCGCTTTCTCTTTGTGATTGGAAGTCGGACGCTAGGCTTCGGAAGTAGGCGGCACAGTCGGATTTTTCTAGCGACTGCTAAGCTTTTTGTTTTATTACTGTTAATTTGGTCTCAAACGTGGTAGTTACTGAAATATTCACGTTTATACATTGTGTTTCAAAAAGTGTGCCAGTAAAAGAATTTTGAAAATCGGTCAATATTTGATGAAAATATGTACTGTACAATCACAAAGTGGAACCTTTTTCTGAGACACAGTGTAGATACCAGAGATGTAGTACTTGGTACTTCTGTACTTGTGCTTGAGGGTCAGGTACTTATCGACATCTGGCAAGTACTTTATTTTTATTTTCTAATATTTAAATGGTAGCCTATGCCTAATGATCTAGTGCACTGCCCAAACTATCTAGACAATTGTAGAAAAATAAACATGAAAATAGTCAACATTGCAGTAATATTCTTTAACTGGTATTTTAAGTACTTAGTGATCTGTGTTCGCCCGTCGCTGCTATAATTATACAACGTGTCTCAGGAAAAAACGTGCCACTTTTATTTTTTGAATAACTCCCCGAAACATTGGCCGATTTTGACAATTTTTGGCACGCAACATCAAAAAGAAACGCGAAGTAAATGACTAGTTTAACCCACCTCATTTCAATACTATTGCTACAATACCTTGTGAAATGCAAAAGTTGTAGTTTGGCCGTTGACACCAATGAGGTCATACTGCGAAGCGCATGCGTCGGCTTAAAAAATCACTGAAACCACAAAATTATAGAAAATTTATTACATATTTAACATGAATCATTTTAAGGTCATACGTCGACAAACTGAAATGACTCATCAGCAGCGACTGAGCCGCTCTTGGTCACGTGTTATTAAACGTGCTGTTGGCGAGTCACGTCAACATCCACCGCTTGCACTCATGTTGGAGAATAACATTTTGAGCGCACGCAGTAATAATGTGACACATAAGTCTTTCTGTTACTCGTGTTTGTCGCTATTCAGTTAATCATTTCTGAGCCGACGCATGCGCTCTGCAATATGAATTCGTTGTTGCAAACAGCCAAACTACGAAGTACTGAATTTCACAAGATAGTGTAGCAACAGTATTAAGGCGAGATGGACTAAACTATAGTCATTTATGTTCAGTTTCTTCGTGATGTAGCGTGCCAAAAATTAAAATCAATCAATGTTTTACGAAGTTATTCAAAAAGTAAAAGTGGCACTTTTTTATTGAGACACGGTGTAGTTGGACCTCTCGGCTTTAGCTGTACAGTGAGGGGCATTAAAACCTACTATTTTTTTAAAATTATAATTTGAAAAAAGGCGATGCGATTGTAATACCAACATTCCTGACATAACTGGCCATCAAAACCTAACTCAATGTCTGCTTCTGGATTAGCTAGAAAAATCAAAGCAAGCAAAATATGCATTAAAATCAAAAAAACTTTAATAAACATTTTTCTGGATTTGTGGTTTTTAGCAGTTAATCAATTTCAAGGTTTGGCTATTTTGCAGTAGTGTTTTTAGGTTCTGATAGATTCAAAACGTGACTGCTGACATCTGCATTGGCCTGGACAAAACATTATCGATACTGGTGTCGACGAACAGAGAACATGTCTTCATGCCTGTGGGGTTTGTTTAATGGGCCACCATTTTCTGTAGACAGTTAAAAGTGAACTGTTGCCAAATTGACAAAAATGTGGAAAAAGTGTTTTGGTGTAATTTTGATTTAGTACAACTTTTGATAAAAATGCTTTATTTTGTTTGTTCTTTTTTCCCAGGTAGTGCAGCAGCAAACGTTGGGTGAAATGGTAAACTAATGGCCAGTTGTGCCAGGAAACTTTTTATCAAAAATATCAAAACTGGATCACCCTTTTTCAACATGTGGTAAAAATATTTTTTATGCTCGGGAATGTGGGCTTTAGCTATAGCGAGTACTTGGGTTGTACTTGATAGATACTTTTAAGTACTTGTACTTGTACTTGTACTTGTGGCTTTGGTACTTGCAACATCTCTGGTAGACACGATGTCTACATTCTTCATGTCTACATTCAGTATACATGTCTACATCGTTCTGGGCTTTTTGTTCGTTGTTTTATTCAGCTGTTGGTTGTTCAAACCTGATTCCACCTGAGGATGCGTGGATCAAACGAGAAAATGACAAGATCATCATCGGTTGTTACACGTCACGACAGACGTGGCAGCTGCGTTGTCACGACGGCAGATGGTCCGGCGTCGTCTCCAACTGCAGTCACGCATCTGGTAACCGTCTGTATTACTGCGAAACGTATGATTTGTTGTGTTAAAAGGCAGATTAAAACATAATTTTGGAGACGCAATTTAGTCACGTTTAACTATAAAACAGGTTGAAATTTATTTAAATATTGTTTAAATGGTTTGACTGCAGATGCGGTTATCGCAGGACAAGTTCGACGTAAACCGACAGAGACGAACATTTGGCGCGACTATGAAGGTACGAAGAACATTGGAAATATAAAGCTAATAAATACACTGCAATTTTGAATTTGAGCGAATATGTATGTCCACTTTTACAAAGAGTAGATTTTTTGGCATTTTTGCGTTTTCTTCGAATTATCGTCATGCGTGAAATGATTTGCGTTGAAATAAGCTGATTTATAGACTACGTAAGATTGCGTTTTCTTGTAAGCAGCATTTAAAAAACGTTTTTTTCTGATTTACAGCGGAAACATAGCAAATTAGATGATAAAAATATCCATTTTTAATCTAAATGTTGTATTTTTGTGATGCAGTTGCTATGATCGTTGCGGTGATCTTTGCCGGGCTCGCAGTTTGCTTGATCATTATATGTTGTGGTCTCGTCTGTCTTCGCCGGTAAATACATTCACATTTATATTGTCTGTGCGAACAGTGCATAATTGACGTCCATCAGTTTTTTGTATTAGATAAAAATTGTAGTATAAGTACTAAAAACTTCTGCCATGACGGTTTATATTTCAATAGATTATGAAGAGTCGAAGAAGATGTTTGTTACTTGTCTTTCACATTACATGTAAATTTAAAAAATTTGCACATGATCACGATGTAATCACACAGGTCTACGCTGACTACCGGTTCATGATTTTTAACATCAAGAGGGGTTAAATTTTAAGCTTTCAAATGCCTTTTTTCGTCCTCTTTACAACACCGTCACATCACAATAGCCTACAGGCCTAGGCCTACTATTTCTAATTCACTTTGTTTTCGTTGTTGCTTTCCTTTTTAATATGTAGATTCTACGCGCAGTACAAGTCGTACAAGCCGAATACGACGACGATGGAAAAATCGCAGCTTGACTTTAGTTATTTGCTGCAACCGGATGAAGTCACTTGCTTGCAGCAGCAGCAGCAGCAGCAGCAACAACAACAACAGCAGCAGTCAAGCGTGAATGGCAATGTGTTCCGTGGCGCTGGGTGTACCAGTGACCTCATCATTCAGCGTGCTTGACCTCGGCGCACATCGTAATTGCGCTGACAGTTTGAGGTCGCTTTGGTATTAATGGCGGAGATACATTGGTGATTTGGATTTAGGACTTTTGTGACAGTATTGTAATGTGCATTACGATGTAGCTGCTATGATCTTTTCACCAAACATTTTGTAACTTTTGTCCTCTAGTAACATTTAAGCGATCGATTCGCGATAAATGAAACCTATTACGTGTCATAGGCTTTGTGGATTTTGGTTAATATGTAAAGAATTTTTGTAAAAACGTAACAGTCTGCAGACAAACGTCATAATACGAATGCGCATGCTATGATTTTACTTCGATGTCGTCTTGTTTGTGCTGCGATAAAAAGAAAAGAATAAACAAAGGGTGATAGATTTGTTTAAAATGATTGAAAACAGTTAGTCAATCGTTTTTATTATTTAGACTTAAACAAAATGACTTTTAAATTGCCAGTCCCAGGATAAAAATACGATTGTAGGCGTCTTGTTTTATATCCAATTGTCCTTATTTTTTTTTTCGTGATAACGCCAGAATAGAGGAGGAGACTAAACAGCAGACGACTAATTTAGTATAGGCTTATAGCTTGTAAACAACTTTGTTAGATCTTGCGATAGACACACATCTGTTTAGTGATAAAGTTTTGTGGGAAATTTATACAGTGATGAATCTCGCATCTTCTCGATTTCTCCGACTAAGATTGGTACAAACGTAGCCTACTTCAACAACGATTAAATACAGTGAAGTCATTCTTAAAGACACAGATGCGTCGACGAAAGAAACAAAGCTATAAGCTATGTTGAAATTAAATTTAGTAATATAGATCTAAAGTGGTAAAATTCTTTATTAAACCAGACGACCAGCGTTACCGTTAAATCACTGCGTCTGCGGAAAGTGGGAAGTGTTGCTCGACAGTAAACAGCGTTTGAGAAGGTCCCTGATGGCATTACTCCATATTGTTGCAAGGAATATCGTTGCGCCTGCAACAACTGGAATCTTGTCTCTGCGGCAGTAGGCCTATGCAACAGAACCTGCATTTAGTGGAACTGAAAAGATGACTGCAGTTTTTATTAAACCGTGGATAATTGTGACAATTTTGAACGTCATTGAAATCTTTAGAACTAAAGGACAAACCAGTAAGTATAATTATTTATTAACATACCCTATCTAGATGTTCGCATTTTACTGAACTTCGCTAGCCGCTATATCCCACATGTAGGCCTAGCTTATTTCTCCTAGGCCTAACTTCTATCCGTACAAACAGAGAGGCCGTCGCCTGCTGCGTTATTAATGAAAGCTGGCCTCACTCTATAGTACATGTTTACTTCAGTAGGCCTACTTCGAAATTTCAAATGTAAACCTATTAACAATTTAGTTTTTTAAACATTTAAAAAAAATCTTTTTGTTGCATATTTTTGTAGTAAAGCTGTGGACTTATGTCTGAATTAAACTTTAAAGTTTATTTTTTGTATGTTGTTTAACCTAGTACGATTTTGGTACCATTTGGCTTGCTTTTTACGCGCGATAGCAGAATGCTTCTCGCGTTATAGCCATGGCCTGGGCGTCTGTCTGTCCGTCTGTCCGTCACACTGCTAGCTGTATTGTATGAAAACGGTGCAAGCTAAAATTGCGAAATCTGTGGCTGCCCCAAGGACTCTAATTTATCGTGACGAAATTTCGTGCCTTTCTGTGGAGTTTCGGCTCGAACGAGGGCGTCAAAGAGGGGTACCCCCTCTAAAAGACGTTATTTTGACCTCATTGGCCTTTCCGGTGTGAAAACGGTTGCAGATAGGCACACACATGTTGCTTATCATAACAAGCACTGATCATGGGCTTTTTAGTTTGATCAACATCAATGACCTTGAACGACCTTGAACCCCCAAAATTAGGGAGTTTTGTGATTTTTTTGTGATTTCGGGCTACGGTACACATTTTACAAGTGAATTGCACCGGAATGGCTAGAGATAGACCCAGACAACCTGCGTGTGAAATTTTCAGCATTAAAGTTGGTTTTTTGCAGTCTAAGTCACGATTCTCTACCTTCAAGGAAACCTGCGCAGGCGGGCATCAAAGATAGGAATGTTGGTTATATGCAAATATGCGATCGCATTTTCAGAATCGCATATGTGAAAATTATGCCGCATATGCAAAAATTCGCATGTATTCGCATATGTGCCGCATATTTCCGCACATGCGATCGCATTTTTTCGGCATTCTCCTTGTCCAACGTTGTTTTAAGACTGTTGTTTTAAGTCAAAAATGTCAAAAACTGTGCACAAAAGGCCTATTAATGATCATGATTTTGATTCTTTGTCATTCGAATTTGCATATGCTTGAAATATGCAGAAAAATATGCCGCATATTTGTGGCATATGCAGCATATATGCCGCAAATATGCGCCGCATATTTCGCCAAATTCCGCATATTTTTCCGCATATTTTGCCTCCAAAAGTTCCACATATTTTAAAAAAATTCTCCGCTATAAACCAACATTTCTATCAAAGAAAGGTACCCCCTTAAAAAGTTGTTTTTTTTTACTGCTATTAGCTCGTCTAGCCTAAAAACAGTTGCAGATAGGCACAGGCATGCTGCTTATCATAACGAGCACGGTGGCAGGTCAGAATGTCGACAGTCAAAATGTCAACAGTCACAATGTTGAAAGTGTCACACACACTCGGTTCAGAACACCGGGCCCAGTAGGTGTGAGAAACATCTGTCATGCGTGCTACGCGTCCGATGTTTTTAGTCCATTGTACTTGTGTTTTAATTTCATTGCTTAAAATTTCGTAAAGTCGCATGGAAGTAGTTACGAATCAGAAAGGCGGACGAACTTTACTGCTTGATGGATTTGCCTACACCGCAGAACGTAAACGCAATGGAAAAATCTATTGGAAGTGTAAAAACGAGACATTTGCCATGCTCGCTTAACAACAGCAGGACCTCAGATTATTATGCAGCCTGGTGATCACAATCACGTACCTTCAGCAAGTGAATGTGAAGTCATAAGGGCTAAACACAGCCTACGGGAAGATGTCACCACAAGTCGCGATGCCACCAGAAATGTTGTTGCCCGATACTTGAACACATTATCGCAAGATGCTGCCGCAAAAATGCCCTCCGTGGACGCCATGCGGCAGTCGATTCGCCACAGACTGCATCTGACACGTGCAACACCAACTGCTCCAACTTCTTTGAATTCACTTGGCATTCCCGATGCGTTCAAGCAAACGACAGATGGTAGACGATTCTTGCTTCATGATTCCGGCGTGAGTGCAGATCGAGTCATTGTCTACGAGACGGAAGCAAATTTGGAAGAAATGGTGGATTCACGTCGTGGTTCATGGACGGTACTTTTAAAACGACGCCTCCGCTCTTCGCCCAGGTATACAGGATTTATATTTTGAAACAAGGGCATACGATACCAATGGTATTCGCTTTACTATCAGACAAAACTGCAGCCACCTACGAACGTCTGTTTCGTTTCTTACTTGCCAACAAGCCGGAACTTGATCCGGCATCCGTGATGACCGACTTCGAGGCCGCGACAAGGCAAGCCGTGTCGCGGGTTTTTTTCTAACGCGTTGATACAAAAATGTCTCTTTCATCTGGGACAGTCGGTTTGGCGGCGAATACAGAACGACGGACTGCAACAACGTTATTCTGCAGACGTAGATTTTGCGTTGCAGCTCAGACTGTTGCTAGCGCTGGCTTTTGTTCCCGTGGCTGATATGGAAACGGCATTCGACTACGTTTCTTCTAATTTCCCAGCTGAAGGCAACTCAGTCCTGGATTACTTTGAAGACGTTTACATCGGTCGACTGATCCGATGAGGTAATCGTCGAGCAGCACTTTTTCCGCCAACCACCTGGAATGTCCACGACCGTGTTATTAATGATCTTCTGTGGAGGGTTGGCATCACGCATACCAGCGCAGCATTGGATGCCATCATCCAAACTTTTGATCATTCATAGAGGTACTTCAGCTCGAAGAAGCAAATCAATGATTAGTACTCGTACAGGCAACTGCCGGCAGCTCTCGGCCACGAAAACGCAAACGTTACGAAGCTTTAAATACACGAATCGGAAACCTCATTGACAACTATGCGCACACTGAGATTGGCCATTTTCTGCGCAGGATTGCTCACAATGTTGAAATACACATATAGGTATGACAACTTTTTTTTTCTTTGCAGGTGTTGCGACAGTCGCAACATTTTGCGCATAATGTTCACCATTCTGACTTTCGCCATTTCCATTGTCGAAATTTTGACATTTCGACATTTTGACTTCGACATTGTGACTGTCGACATTTTCACTGTCGACATTTTGACAGTGCACCCCTGCGCCAACACTACCAACAGTGTGACAACGAACACTCCATATTTCGTGCTAAAAAGACCAAAAAATGCAATTTGGGGCATATTTGACCCCACCGTGACTTTGACCTTAACCTTTAGACACCAAAATTAGATGCGTCTATCCTTCCCTGAAGTCCGTTAGTGGTGAAAGTTTTATCAAATTCTGCCAACAAATACGCCAGATATCTTGCTAACAGGCTAACAATGTTTGTTCGAGACTGACGCACGCACGGATGCACGAAAACTCTAGAAACAATGCCTCTGGCCACTACGTTGGCGGAGGCATAAAATAGTTACCTAACAAGTAATTGAAGTAGACAACAAACGCCATATCAACGAGCGAATATTTGGAAAAAATCCATAAAACAATATAGCGATAAACTGTTAATAGGCCTATAGTAGTCTGTTGACAAATAATCACATATAATGGTGTTACTAATATTGGCAAAAATACATTTAAAAGTAATAAAGAAGCATCAATAAATAAAAATTATATAATATAATGTTTTATCTAAGCAATACAACATGATTACCGTACGAAATATGAATAGGCCCTAGGTTAATATAAAAATGAACGTCAGATGTGCTGGTGAAAACTGATGTTCAACCAATCTAGCTTTGCAGCGCGATCGAGCACAATTATCGGAATTCTTATGAGTTTGATTATTTACCACTAAAAAGACGATGATCGACTACACAAACAAATGCAGCACAGAGGAAAGTGCAAGACAGCTTGAGTGATTTCTACTTTTTAAGGGCAGACACTTCGGGTGATAGGACAGTTGTAAACGGGCACTGACAGCGCATAGGCGGCGATAAGTATATAGAATAGATGCTTTTTGTCCATGTTGCTGAGCATAAGCATAAAACTAGAACTCTGGAAATATTCGAATAATAATCATGACGCCGTGATGTCAGTTGCGGCCGGAGCATTTTGAATTTCCGAGTAAGCCGGCTTCGATTAACTTCAACTTTTACTACCAACGAAAAACTCGTCACTCAGGAGGAAACCACCCAAGGTATCCGTTTCCAAGTTGTCATACAGTCCAGTATAGAGGGGATGTTAGTAGGCCCAAGAGTTCTGCGTGCATGTTGGGACTGTTGGGGTTTAGGATGACTTCTTGCCCATGCGGTATGCGGATCCGCACGCCCGGTTGCTGCCGCCACCGGACTCGTTCTCATGGCTGGTCAGCCTGGTCAGCGAGCCGCCGACCTGGCTGCCGAGGGTCTTGGTCGGCCACTTGTACGGCTTGCGCTCGGCCGTGGGCGCTGCCGCAGGGTTGAGAGCTATGGTGTTGGTCACCGCGCTGCGCTTGGCGGCAATGAATTCACGGAGGTCGGTTTTGACCATGCACGGAGATGTGGCAGCTGATGCCGGGGGCGCGCTGAGCTTGGGCCCAGCTGATGCGGCTGGTGCTCCGGCAGGCGGCGCTCTGTCCGCAACGTCAGCAGCAGAGGCGGCGGCAGGGGCGTCCGCGGCGCTCTGGGTGCTCGGCATCGCCGGTGGTCCTTCCTCCCAGGCCTTCTTCTTAGTCGGTGGACACGGCCGCCTGGCGTCTAGAGCTCCCTGCACGTCCTGCAGAGCACAGCCATCAACACCCATCGCATACGCAACAAGGACCGAGGTAATTTGGCAAGAGGCGGAATCGTTTCCTCGTTTGTATTCTCCGGGTGGCAGCACATCTAATGATCTAACACAATGTGTCACTGGACCCCGCAAAACGGCATCTGAATTCATCGAACCGTTTAAGCAAAGTGCATAAGTTTGACAGACGACAGACGGAGAAATGTGAAAAAAATAGGCGAAATGGTTAGCGCTGCAAAATAACAGAAAAATAACTTAAGTAAAGAAACCAATTAACGAACGAAAATTTTTAAAATGCTCCGGACTGCGCGAATGAATTACTGAAACGACCATGTTTAATAGCTAAAGCGAAAGAACAAATTAAGAAGTTTCCTACTGTGAGAATAACAAATAATTTGAGCAAAGCTCACGTGACGCGCGACAGCAGCAGTTCTGCCATCTGAGCAGCAAGTGAACAGCGTGCCGAAAATTGCAAGAAAACATTAAAAACCCTTTATTTTAAGAGTTTAAAATCATTTAAGGTCATTCAATTCATCGATGTTGACACTATTCAAAAGCTCGTCACTAGTGCTTGTTGCAATAAGCAGCATGTCTGTGCCTACCTGCAACTGTTTTCACGCTAGACGAGCTAAATAACCGACTTTTTAGGGGGGTACCTCTTTTTGATGCTCGCTTGCGCAGGCCTCCTTAAACCTAAGGGGTCGTGACCTAAACTGCTAAAATCTGCGTTAATGCTGAAAATTTGATACGCTGGTTGATTTGGTCTGTCTCCAGCCATTTCGTCGCAATTTACTGTTGAAATGTGCGCTGCATCCAAAAATTGCGAAAAAATCACTAAAACTCCCTTCTGGAAGGTTCAGGATCGTTCAAGGTTATCGATGTTAATAAATCTAAAAAGCCTGTTACCAGTATTTGTTACGATAAGCAGCATGTTTATACCTATCTGCAACCGTTTTCACACTATCCGAGGCAATATTTGCAAAATAACGTCTTTTAGAGGGTACCCCACTTTGACGCCCTCATTCAAAAGAAACCCCCTCACCCAGGGGCATAAAATTTTGTGACGATAAACTAGAGTCCTTGGGGCAGCCCAAGATAAAGATCCTAGCTTGCGTCTGTTTGACACAATACCGCAGTGTGACGGACGGACAGAGGGCGAACACCTCGACGATGGCTAAGACGCGCGAAGCATTCATGATTTTGTTGTCGCGCGTAAAAATGTTTACTTACCAGTATAATATTCTAAAAACCAATGTAGTTAGAAGTAAAACAACGTAAAAACAAATGCGAAAACAGTCACTCGATTGACTTAATTTAACAGCAGCGTTAGTGGCTCTGATGCAGCTTAGCTCTTCTGTCAGCTCCATACTGATAACATACTCATAAACCCGGCGCTATAGGCTGCCATTAGGCCTACTTCCCTACTCAAATGCAAAACATAACCTTTTGACCAGTAACAAATTAAACCGTTTGGTAACAGAACAAAAGCATTGGCCTATTTGGAAAAAAAACTTGGCAAAGAAAGTTCAAAATACAAAATAAAACCCCCAGATCTGGCGCTAATGTTTTAAACTACAGAACACTGTGCAGAATACTGACGCATGACTAACTGCAAACGGCTTAATTTGTTAGTTGCCATAATTATTAAAAAATAACTGACTATTAATACAAAAAGCAATACAAACCATGGGCATGTAGCAGGAGACGCTTTGTGCCCCAGGAATTCCATCGCTACAATGAAACATCATCAGCAGTAACAACAGATTGGACCTCTATACGCCACAAGCCGAAACAACGCCAGCATGCTGTACTTTTGTCCGTATTTTCGTCAAATTTTTTTTACAAATTTTCAAATTTTTTTCAAGGGCATACTTGTGGAGAAATTTAAAAATAGTGTTGACGGTTTAATGAAAACTTACTGACAAGTTTTACTACACGTGTTAGTGAAAGATAAAAACGAGTAAATATTTTGCGAAGATATGGACACGAGTGTGATAGTTTGTTTTTCTTAATTCACGAACGCATTATTAATGACAGAAACGATATGCAAGTGTAACTACAGGTTTTATGCAAATATAGTTTTTTTCCTGATTTTCTTAAAAGCGTTATTTAAAACACAATTTTCCATGAACCAGTTGTTAACCCTTGGCCCAGACTGGTCAGCCAATTACATTTACATTAAACTCACACTTACATTATGCTTAAGCTGCATAAATGTACTCTAAAGATCAGATGGACCCGCAGAAATACATGATCTGCTACATCATATTAACATGTGAGTAATAAACCGCTTACGTATTTGCTTACTTACTTATATACTCATTTAATTATAATAATAACTGACGTATGACATACTGCAGACCCAGCCAACTGCCAAGAAATGTACCATTTAACTAACAAAGCTAATAAAGCAGTAGAAGATTACACAAAACAGCTCATAGATAGGCCTACTTCTAAACACTTACACGCATTCAGTTTCACATTCCACCAGATCTCTGCAACAACAAACTCACACTGAGTTCAGCACAAAATTCCCGCTAAAATCAATCAATCAATTAATTATGTTTATTAGATTGCATAAGCACAAAGGTACAAAACAGTTTGAAAATATGGGCCAAAAATTAATCCGATTCAGCATCAATAATCTTGGTGAAACGAAAATGTATCCGAGAAAACAAGTAAACGACCACAATAAAAATATTTTTTGTGTCGTTAAACAAAAAAAACTGAGACCGTCACATGTCAACACAGTACGACATTTGAAAAAAAAAACAAAGCAGGCGAATTAACACGAGTATGGTAGTAAAATATCAATAAGCGACGTTTATTGAGAAATCGACTGTTCTTAAAGCGGCTGTTGGTTCGACTCCCAGGTCAGGTCATTATCCAGTGGTTAGTTCACGAATGGATGACTGTTTGCACGCACGTAAACTATCTCAGTATATAACCAACACCAAGGTCAACTCAGCCTTCCATCCCTCTGGGATAGGTAGATCGAGTACCGGCCTGCCTGGCTAAAAACAGAGCGCGTTCACTTGCATCAGGTGTCAGTTAACACTGTATGATCCCATATGGCAGGTGACGCTCCGTAGCTATGAGACTGGTTTCTTAAGTTATAACTTATCGTTAGGCCATTTAACCAATAATCCTAGTAACTGAGAGCAAGTTGTTGCTGACCTCTCGTGGCAAGCACTGGTAGGAGCAACGCGTTTTCTCACTTGCTTCTTGCTGACGACGCCGCCCGTGCTTCGATAGACCGCGAACGGATCGCAACTTTCTGACGGACGCAGCGGCGACGGCATTCTGCAGTTACGGTACACGACGTGTGTTATGCCGTGAATACACGAGGCGACCGTCGCGGCAACGATGATTGCCTGGTGTATTCACTACATTGCAACAAAACGTAAAAACAAACGATGATACACCATCGAATTGCACAGTTTCGAACTTCCACACTTATCTCTTTCCTGTTTCCTCCTTCCATTCCTTTTTGCTCCCCTTTCCGATTCTTGTCTTTCACTACTATTTCTACCTTAATGAGATCTGGGGGCGCTGTAAGGTTTTCCAGCGGGCCCGGGCAGAGATAGACCGCCGAACGCGTTTTGGCGCAAAATGCCAGTAGGCCTAAGTTTCTATTTTTATACCGCAGAACACAAAAGTTTATCTACTAAAATGGTACAAAAACGACGGCTATAATTTTACATGTCTTACCGAGTCATAACCACTCTTTTGAATCGTAGCCGTTCAATTCACAGGACATTCGAATTAGATGAAAATGTTGCAAGTACGACTTGCAAACGACAAGTGGCCGTAGTGAACAAAACATGAACGTGAAGAATGTCACTGGTTCTGACAACACGAAAACTAACATAACTGTTTGTCACTTGTTTTCGCTTCTTGCTGGTTGTTTGTTTGGTGATTTCCTTTTTTTCTGCTGTCACTGTATGACAAATTAAGTTGAACATATACAAGCATAGAATAACTAACGTTCGAGCGATTTGTCTGAACTGGTCCAGTTCAAACGTCGTGTACGGCTTCATTGACTTTGTTACCGGTAGACCGGGAGGCAGGACGTCACTGCCAGCTCCACTGAACATACAACAAGACGCGGCATTGATGCTGGTTATGTATATAAGTATGTTATAAGTATTAATTTTGGTTTACGCTAATTTCTGCAGAATCGTGTCTTTTGAGCCGTTAACTGCCACAATTAAGTGTGGCGATCAAATCAGACGGTCTTAAAGTCAGGCAGATTTTTCTCAAAGCGTTTCCCTGGGAGTGTGTCTATTTGTCTGCCTATACAAACTGTTGCTGCTGCTGCATCTGTACATTGGCTGGCTCAGGAGTCAGAACTGAGTTCGGACGCTTCTGCCAATTATTTATCTACACTGTGTCTCAAAAAAACATCCTCGACATTTTCAACTGTAAGTTGAAAATCAATTATCCGATTTTGATAATTTTTGGTACGAATATTCCTGACACAACTTGCCACCAAATGACAATTTAGTTTCCCATCTCACCTAACGTTTTTTGCACTACTTGGGGAAAACACAACCACCGAAATATCACTTTCTATCCAATTCGTTATGATTGCTTAATTAACATTTCCCGTAAAAACACACTTTGTTCACATTTCTGACACTTTGGCTGACATTTCATCCAGTTGTCCATTTTTAACTGTCTGTAGTAAAATTGTTTAAAGTGTTGGCCCACTATGCAAACACAAGCAAGATGACGCTTTCTCCATTCATTGACAGCAATATTGATAATTTTCTGCTCCAGACTAATCCAGGCTGTACCAGTCGCTTCTTGACTTTACAAACATTCCTAAACTTCATCTGGTAGACAGACACACTGCTGCAAGATGGTTAAACCTTGGGGCCCACAGATTAGTATAAATAGAATTTATCGACGTTTTTCATTCTCTTTAACACTTATTATGCTTGGTCTGATTTCCCCAGGTAGTGCAAAAGCAAACGTTGGGTGAGGTGAAAACTAAAACCCTTATTTAATAACCAGTGGTGTCAAAAATATTTCTGCCAAAAATTATTAAAATCTGCTAATTTTTCTTCATGTTACGATCGATAATGTCGGGAATGTTTTTTCAGGTTTTCTGTTTATCTTAACACATATTTCGCTTGATCTGATTTCCCTAGGTAGTGCAGAAGCATACATTGGGTGAGGTAAAAAAACTGAACGGTCGTTTGATGGCAAGTTGTATCGGAAATATTCGTAGCAAAAATTATCAAAATTTGATAATTGTTTTTCAATTAACAGTCGAAAATGTCGGGGATGTTTCTTTTGAGACACAGCGTATAATCTGCGGCGTTGTTGACATTGGCGTACTGCTAAAACAGAAAACAACAAAGCCAAAATATATGCTCCTCCATTACTACGGCCAAATAAATAAATAAATAAGGTAGTTACGGGTGTTGGACGGCACGGACGACGCGGTCGCACGAGAGGCAGCGCGCCTTCTTGGTACCGGCGGCAGCTTCTCCCGTGTCGGAGTCCATCTTGTGCTGGACGGACGACAGACGACGGGCGATGCATCGCAGCTTTATCTCCAGAGAGTCGGTGAACGTTTCCATCTCAACGCGACTCAGTTTGCTGTCCACCACTCCCGTCAAGAACCCGATGATGCGTCGCCATTCGTTGTCCTACACAACACGCCGTCCACCAGTCGCTTTATGCGGCCATCTCTCCCCACATAGGCCGCGTTACACGTTTTGCCCGTCCGTCCGACTGTCTGTCTGTCTGTCTGTCTGTCGCGTACGGGTTTCTAACTCGAAATCAAAACGGCAATAAAACAAATAAAATCCACAATTCACACGTGTGAGTAATTATCGAGGCAATTTTCAGTTAGCGAGGCCGAATGTCAAGATTATTAAACGTCAAAAACCTCAAAAAATAACAGCTCAAATAGATCCTGATAGAATATTTGGAGAAGTGAAAAGTGGCCCAAACACAAAATTTGCACTTTGGCGTCGATGTGGATCACGAAATAAAACAAACTTGGCCAACAGCCTAATCATTGCCATTCAGTGAGAAACACGGGAATGCTATACTACTAATGCTGCTAAGCTGCTGTTGCTGACTACTACCAGACTATAATTACCACATTACGTCTACTTCTTTTTTAACTGCCGTGCAGCTCTTTGACGGCTTGGATAGCAACATTGACGTTCTGCGTTCACTACGGCTACGACTACTAAGAAGCATGTTCGTAGAGATATTAGTTATGACTGACGTTGTCTAGCAGCTTCTGGAGCATGTCGCTGACCACGTCTCCGAGACCGACAGAGATAGCCTGGAGCAGCGTGTACGGAACCTTCGTGTCCACTTCATCCATCACCGGCTGAAGCGCCATCTGAAAACAACAGTGCAAGCAATACCAACCGATCAACGGCATCACTATTATAATTATATGTACCGCTAACTGGACGATTAAAGACTACAGGTCTGCACGGGGACAGACACTAAACCCCATTTCTCCCGTCTCCATGCCATAAACACTCTACCCATCCTCACCCTTCTCCACCACAGCCGCCACTCTGTCCCCATCTTGACCCCATTACCTTGTGACGCTTTGCAAGAAATGGAATTTGCAAGGAAACCGTTACATTTTTTTCAACAGTGTTAATGTATGATAATGAATGTTAAGAAATAATTAACTGATTATCGTACTAATAGCAAAATATATTTTCCCACACTGTTAATGTAAAAGTAACTTAAAAATAAATGTGCAGACACTTAACATCATCAGCTAATTTAGAACGTTCAAAACGTCTTGTGGTCTGAATGTACAGTTGGTTTTGGCAGGCAAAAAGTTTACTTCCACACTTATAAAGTTTAGTATATTACATTCAAATCATATACGCTTTATCTCAAATGTTTACAAGAAATTTGAACTAATGCTCACGAGACGCGCGAAAGCCTATAGCAGTTCCTGTTCGCAGGTAATCTTAGTTTATCTCCATCCATTTCGTCGCAACTTACTAAAATTATTTAATTGCTCCATCCTCAAAACCCCTTGTTAGATGCAAGAATCTTGGAGATATCTCGTACATATGTCGAGTCATAAACCATTTTGTCCCAAATTTCGTTCCCATTGCAACGAGGGTCAGTCGGGGTAAAATTCGATTAGCAGCATTCGCTGGCCCATTCCCCAAAACCCCCGTATAGACACAAAAATCTCGCAGATATCTCTTACACAAGCCGAGTTATAGCCAATTTTGTCCCAAATTTCGTTGTCATGGCAACGGGGGTCGGTCGGGGGAAAATGCGATTGGCAGCATTTAATGGCCCATCTCCGAAAACCCCCTATAGACGCAAAATTATCGCAGATATCTCTTACACAGACCGAGTTATAGCCCATTTTGTCCCAAATTTCGTTGCTGTGGCAACCAGGGAGGGTCCGGGCTAAAATTGAATAACACCGTTATATTGTCCGTATCCGAAAACCATACTCTAAAACCAAAAATTACGACCCTATTTTATACACAGCCAACGTTATGACCGTTTAAAAATTGTTTAATTTTCCCCATAGACGGCATTGTAATTTTTTGATTTTTTTTGCGAATAAATACGTTAAATATTTAATTTTAATTTTTTAACCTTAAAAAGGCACTTCCTTGTGCAAAAATGCGTCGTTTAACGTATTAAGCGTAAAAATCCCTTAAGGGGTCTGACCTGTGGGTGCGTTGAAGAAAAAAAGGCATTATAAAGAAAAAAGTTTGCGTATATTTCACCCATTTGCCGAGAACCCCAACTTGGAAGAATTTGCATAAATTTTGCATGAGGGTCCCCTCCCCGAACCGTGCCAAATTTTGTCTCAATCGGGTTAGAGGTTTTGATTTTGTGGGGGTCAAATTTTTGGATTTCCCATAAGAAAGAGAAGTCGCCGTTAACACAGAGCTTGAACTACCGTACGGTTCCTGAAACTAGAGTCTTCTATGCAGCCGACTGTAAAGATTTGGTGATCTTAGCTTGCACCGTTTTTGACTGATCCACCCGTGTGACAGACAGCCAGACGACAGAATTGCGATGGCTAAGACGCGCTGCAGTAGCTGCTTTCGCGCGTAAAAACAGGATACAGTCAGTCTCACATGATATTTGTACAGGCATAGTAGGCCAAATACTGCTGCCTACGGAACTGTGATAGACACAACATAATCTGTCTATATATAGGCTATAGGCATACGCATTCCTTGCAAAGTCCATTCCTTGCAGATTTACACAGATGCGAATATTGGCGGCTTTCCTTGAATTTTCCTTTCCTTGCAAATTCAGTCCATCTCAGCAAGACAATGGCTGAATGCACACAAACCACGCTGCTCTACAGCATTTATGTTTCACAAGGTAGTGTAGCGACGCGTTTTAAGTGTGGCGAAATCTTTAATGACAACCTTATCGCAAAATTTCTGAGTCCGCATCGTAACCATTCCAGACATAATTACCGTAGTTTAACATTTCAGCCTTCGAGAACTAAGTACCGAGAATGCAAGAAACAAATAAATAGACATAGCCGAGTTCTCAAGGGCAAATTCTTGTTGTGTATCGTACATACCAATTTATTAAAAGATCACGGTGTTGATACCTGGCACTGTGACATAGTGATGAATGGCTCCGGCTTCTCAGGTCCAGTGGCGCGGCCGCCAGTCCTGTCAAAGATGACCTCCATGTCCGCCTTGAGGAGGTTCAAGCTGTCTTGCATGACGCACCAGGACATTCGCACCTGAATCAGTAACATTCACCTCCGTTTAATCCCTCGCACGAGCGGCGCCAAAGAAAAAATGGGGAAAAGGAGCTGCCCCCTGTGCTCTCGCCCTTGTCCCCCAGTTGACCCAAAAATAAATGTTGATGGTGATAAAGTGCCCTCTGGTAACAATACGCGTGCCAAAGTGTAACTTATAAATTGCCATTTTAGCAAAGACAACACAAATATCTGCAATTTTTGGCGTTACCAAGTATTAACAAAAAATTTGAGCTAATGCTCACGAGATGCGCGAAAGCCTATAGCAGTTCCTGTTCGCAAATTATCAGTCTATCTCCAGCCATTTTGTCGCGACTTTTACGAGGGTACCGCAATTTGATGCCCTCGTGCGCAGGTTTCCTTGAACCTAGAAAATCGAGACTTGGACCGTTGAAATCTGCGTTCAATATTCATACGCAGTTTGTCGATGTCTATCTCAATTGGTTTCGGCGCAATTCCCTCTTGAAATGTGTCTCGCAGCCTGAAATCGCCAAAAAATCCATAAAAACCCTATTTTAGCGTTCAAGGTCATTCAAGGTCATTGAATTCGGTGGCAATCGAGAGCCAGTGTACGACTTACTATTAGTGATTAATAGCAACCTAGGCCCTATCTCGCACCGTTATCGAGATACAGCGACTCATTGGCTAAAATCTGAAATTTTTTTCACCCCTCTCATGTAGCGCCCTCGTTCGGGATGACTCCTTCCGAATTTATGAAAACGCTTTACGGTTCCTAAAACTAGAGTCTTCCAGGCAGTCGAAGGTGAAGATTTAGTGATCCTAGCTTGCATCGTTTTTGATTGATCCACCCGTGTGACGGACGGACGGACGGACGGACAGACATACAGACAAACAGAATTGCGATGGCTAAGACGCGCTAAAAGCAGTAGCTGTTTTCGCGCGTAAAAAGGAGGCAAAATTTAATTTTAAACGTCCGAAAGCCAGAAATGTTTCAGCCCAGCCCAACAAGAGGCCCTGCCCCCGGATTTCACTACGTTTTTATGCACAAACCAACTAAATAACATACAAATTTTTATTGCCCGCCTTCTGTGCCCTGGCTCTTGCCCCACGTTGTCTCACCTTTATATTTCTAGCGTCGCCCATTAGCCTTTACACATGTACGACGAGACAAAATACACGGTGTTCAAAAAAGCACCCCTTTTCTTTCTGTTATAACTCGGTCAAATGACAATGAACTTCCACGAAATTTTTAGCAGTTGTAGCCAAAGTATACAAATTCAGCCACAATGGAAAAAATTTAATTGTTATTTAAAAATTCGTCGCCAGACGTGATGTAACGTTGACGTCATGAAATGTATTGTGAGCGCACGCAGAGACGTCACGGCAAGGAGTAATTTTTGCCTTAAATTTTAGCCTGTGGGAAAATGTTTTTCTTGTTGAATTTTTCGGAAATTTGCAGCTATCTGACTGGAAAGCGCAACTTCGTGCCCCAACTTTTTAACCAACCAACGACGCTGCTGATGTGCATAATTCTATGCACAAGTAACGAGATCTGTCAATTTGCCTCAAAACAAGTTATTTTTCTGCAGCAAAAACGAGCAAAGGTCTACCTGCAAGCCCTCGCAGTCAGGCTTTCCTCTTCTACAAGGTCCCCCGTCCTGGCCTTGACATTCTCCGTAGCACTCCTTTAGAATGCAGTCGATATCAGCCTGCAATTGCTTCAGCTTCTCTTGAACGCAGACCAGAGAACCCGCTTCCTAAAACGACAACAAAATGCGATTTCCTCACGGTTCATTTTACAAATTCCTAAACCTTTATTACTAGAAAAAACAAGGGCCAAAATCATTTTAAACTAAGCGGCATCGCTCGAGACATAATGTGGGTTTTGCTATAAGTTGCATTGCAGATTTCAACTAGAAGTTCTAATCACAAAACTCTCTTTCGTGTCGGGGAGGGACTTCTGGCCCCTGTCTGATGAAATGTTACTTGGACGAGTGTGCCTGTTAATGGCATTTCGGTCCGTCCAACGGCTTTAGTAAGGTGCACGAGTGTGACAGTCAGAGAGACGACGCTAACGATGATGCTTTCATTGATGACGCCTAAAATACATGAACTAAATATCTAAATTGTCAAACTCTTTGTCAGGTAATGACAGCTGTTCGACTGAGTGCATCTGCAGTTGGCTTTGGTTGTCTGGTAATGAATTTTTTAACTGCACCTTTCAAACAATAATTCAACATCATACATCATTATAAAACATCAGAGAAAAACATTTTTAAAAATTACTATGTCCAATCAAATTAACATAACAAACTTGCAAAAACGAGTTAAACAAAATTAAGTTAGTTCTTCGGCGAGTTTCTCGCCGACATTGTGCACTATATAAATTAAATTTAGCCTACTTACTAAATTTGCTTACTTACTTCTTCACATCAAATTAAATTTATCATGCAAAGGCAGTAGCATCTGCACATGTCATAGGCCTACACATACGTACAGTGATTATATGATGTGAAATGACGACAGTGTAGCACTATAACCTGTCCCAAAATTAGCGGTACAGAAAGTTAGTGTAAAATCGTTAATACCTGACAGATTTTTTACAAAATTTAAAACAGTCACTGAAACAATCATTCTGAACTAGTCTTTAAGTTTGAGCTTAAAATGACCGCCTTTGGCCTCGACGCGTGTAAGGCGGGTACGCTGCTGCTTGATCCCTTTGTCAATAACAATGCATTGAACGTATCTTAATGTAAACAAAATTTGACGTCATAATGACGTTACATTGAGCACACACGGTAAGCTGCGTACGTCATAATAAGTGTGACCGTAAGTAATGTTAAGATAGTACAGTGTACGATATTTCGTTAAAATCCATAAACTACAGACTGAATTAGGCGAGTTTGAAGTAGGGGAGGCCGCTAATTTTGGGACATGGTGTGTATACAGCTTTTTTCACCAAATATACATAGTAAAAAAATACGTACACACACGCTCGGCTCAATACGGCCAAAACCCGACCTTTCTGAAACCTATGCTAAAGCCACGATTTTAATCCTTAAACTAAAACATTAATTAAAACACAGCATCACTAAAACAGCAAAAAGACTATGTGATGCACGTACCTTGCGAAACATTGCTTTGATACACTCCACCAGGTCCATGAGCTCATCAAACCGCGCGATAATGCTCTCTGAAATAATATGAACAATTAAATTTACCATATCAGACCATTCAAGACATTCAGTATTATAACAACTCTAGCAAAAGTTATTTATCAGTCCCTTATTTCATGAACTACCTCTCAGGCAGAACACACCTTCGATCACGGTCATAATATAAGTACGTTTCAACACGGTCTACCGTGTGTTATGCCTCGCTACACTTGCATAATACACTATAAACCGTGTTGGAACGTATACTTAGCTTACATCGATAGCTTTGCCAGCTCCTTCAACTTGTGTGACTTCTGAACTTAAGTTTGTTTATCCACTAATAAAACATAATGCATATTTTCTACGCGTTCTTTAGGCTAATGCTGCAACGATGGTAACCATGTAGGCTATTCTTTTTATCTAGTTATTCATAGCAGCAGACACAGTAAGCTTAACTCTTATCTTTGGTTACGCTCTTGTTCACTATTAAATCCAGTTAAATCTAATTGCAGACATAAAACGTCGATAAGAAAATGCTCACCAATCTGGGCAATTGCTGGATGGCTAAGATCCACTTTCTTCGCCAACTGGTCTTTTATCCACAACTGTAAACACACATACAGACGTGTAAGTATATTTTTACTACAGATGTTTGTGACGCAAACGATTTATTTATGTATATAAAGGGCTGCTTGGTGGCTCAGTGGTTAGGGCGTTGAATTCGAGATGAAAACTCCGCTTATGCTGCAGATGGGGTAAAGCCCAGTTTGCTTATTGCACATAGCATCACTTAAATAACAAATTCAATTTACAAAACGTATCACCAGATTATTTGTTGGACTCCCGGTTGGGACGCCATCAACTAGTAACTACTTGGATGGGTGACTGACTGACTCTGTGTGATTCCATATGGCAGGTGACGCTCCGTATCTTTGAGATGGGTTTCCTATAAAAAGCTATATACCTTTTTAAAAACCCAGACAGCGATGTACTTAGTACCTCAAGTTCGTCGACTCTTCTCACGAGAGCCTCGTGCCGTGCATTTAAGCCTCCGAGCTTATGCATCAAACCTTTCAGACCCTTGGTCGCCGGCGCTAGCGGCGCCTTCGTTGACGAACTTCTCGAGTCGTTGGCGGCATTCGCCATGAATTCCTGCAGAATAACAGAGCGTAATTTAACAGTCAGTAGCACTTAGATGGCGCATAATATTAATTATACACACTGGTCAACAAATACTTGTATACAGCTAAATCACGCATTGAAAACAGTCATGCAACTGCTGCGATGCGAACGGCCGGTCGCAATTGTCGAAAAAGCAAATAAGATTATTCAGCCTGACGTAAATAATTATTTCACTTTAGTACGAACCACGGACCACCATCCAACCAAGTTTTAAATAAAAGCTATTGCTTCCTGAGTCACTTAAAAGTTTTGTGTCCTAATGCAAACTATGGATAACAATTAAATTACAAGAAACCCAGCTATCTCTAAGAAAGGCCGACCGTACCGCCTATGTCCGAAGACGATTTGAGTCCGCTATTTCGAATGTCCACTATTCCCACTAACCCTAACCCTAACCCTACAATTCATGTAACTAATCTTAACCCTAAACGAAACTTTAGCCCTAACCTTAGCATTGTGGCGCGTATCTGAACAGCGAACTTTCGGAATAGCGGACCCAAATCCGATAGGATCATCACCTGGTACTCTTCCTCAGTAAACTCCTCTTGTACTAGTGACAGACGCTTGTCCTCCTCGACGGCCGTCATACTCATGCGGTCCTTGAACGCCAGCCTCGTCTCGCTGGACTCGTACGTCTCTTCATGGGCACTATAACGCACGCCCCTGTCTCTCTGCACACTGTCCCTCGCCACGCCGCTCTCCCTCGGCACACTATCCCGCGGTAACGCACTGTCCCGCGGCACTCCACTCTCCCTAGGGACACTATCCCTTGGTAGGGCGCTATCCCTCCGGGTGCTGTCTCGTGGCATCGCACTGTCTCTTGGTGCTGCACTGTCTCGCGGCATTGCACTATCACGTGGCATGGCGCTATCTCTGGGCGCTGCACTTTCTCTTTGAGTGCTTTCTCTTGGCATTTTACTGTCCCTGGGCGCAGCACTGTCCCTCGGCATGGCACTATCCCTGGGCGCACCACTCTCTCTGGGAGCAGCACTTTCTCTCGGCACAGCACTGTCCCTTGACATGGCACTGTCTCTGGCCGTTTTACTGTCCCTTTGTGAGCTCTGCCTCGACGCCGCGCTATCCCTAGGCATGGTGCTGTCTCTGGGCACAGCGCTATCCCTCTGGGTGCTGTCTCGTGGCATCGCACTGTCTCTTGGTGCTGCACTGTCTCGCGGCATTGCACTATCACGTGGCATGGCACTATCTCTGGGCGCCGTACTTTCCCTCTGAGCGCTTTCTCTGGGCATCTTACTGTCCCTAGCGCTCTCCCCGGGGGCCGCACTGCCTCTCTGACTGCTCTCTCGTGTCGGTGTTGTACTGTCTCTTTGCGTACTGTCTCGTGCTTTGTCGCCACTAGTGGTGCTGCGTCGCTGGCCCTCGTCCTGTGTTCCACGGTTCGACTGATTCGAGCCTCTGCTGCCGAGCTCGCTCGTCTTCTTACCGCCGGACGGTGAGAGGTTGTCGCGACTGCGCGCGCTGTTGGACACGTTGCCGGCGTCATCGGCAGGCTGCGGGGGCCCCTCGGGCGAGGCGCCACCCGAACGCGACCCACCACCTCCCCCGGCGGAGGACGACCTCACGCCGCTACCGCGACTGTCCGCGCCGCCACCACCACCCACGAACAGCGAGGCACCGGCACCACCGACCTCCTGACTACCCGCGAACAAGCTGGAACCACCACCACCCTCGGCGCCCTCGTGCATTAGCATGTAAGACGGCACGCGCGTGATGCCCTCGCCTCGTCGACCCCACGTGTTGTCGTCGTCTATGCCTTCTCCGACTGCGATGGTAATCGACGCACCACTTCCGCCTTCCGCATCACGAATACCCTGCACGACAGTCAACAGCCAGCGTGTCACAGGCAAACACACATCAGCAAAGAGGCTACGCTCTAGACACATGTAAGATTTGCAACCATAAAAAACGGCTCAACAAATATAGCACAATCAGTCACTGTCATCTTGAATATGCGTTTTTTGCATTATTGTCTTCGAATGCCACAAACTTCAACGTTGATTTGCCTCAGTGAAAAACCAACGGGAAACTACGTTGGTGGCGTAGCATAGTGGTTAGAACGTCGGTCTTGGCCAGCGAACTTTCCCTATTCTGCGCTAGAATGATGGATGGCTGTTTGACCACTTTGTGGGTAAAGCGTCTGCTATCAGTCAACCAACAAGGCAAACTCAGCCTGCCGTCCCTTCGGGGTCGGTTAGATGCGTAGTAACCCATTATATGGGTTACGGAAGGTGGGGACCTTGGTACAGCTGACTGTGGCTGCCTGGCCTGGCCGCTGCGCTGGCCTGTGTCTGCAGGCTGCACAGTGTCTGAGCGGCCGGCGGCCTCTGGTCAGTGACGAAAGCGCATTAGAGGCGTGTACATACGCGACGATGCGCTATACAAATAGACGATTTTTACCTTTTTATTTTTTTACAAAAATATATCGCTCGCTGTAGGACAACTTGAGCTTTATTTATGAAGGTTTCAATTATGTAGCAGCCAAAACCAGTAAAACAATCGCCGTCATCCACAACCCCATGATGATCACCGTTGACTGATGCCTCTTTGCACGATTCCTTTCCGTATCAACTGTCCAGACCAGTAGATAACTACTTTGAAGCCAGAGTTCTTCTTAACTTTTTATCTCATGGACGGTTTAGGCTATGAGTTGAAACCAGGCCCATCGAAAGCCACAGTGGGGCCCGGGGAAACATTCTTGCGGGCCCCCGAACATTTCCACGGGGCCCCTCTGGGGAGAAAAATTTTTAATTTTTTTCCTTTAAAAATGGCACATTCTGGCGTACTTTATATTTCTGGCCGACGGCGGGGCCCCCAAACGTCGCGGGGTCCGGGGTAGCTTACCCCCTACCCCACCCTTTCGACGGGCCTGGTTGAAATAAAATTGAGTTATGCCGTAGCAGTGAGTGTGAGGCTATACGTACCCTAAAATACTGTTCCAGTTTCGTCCACGTCGGAAGACTTTTCCAGAACGTGTCGTCTGGCAAATCGTCAAACTGGTTCTCCAAGTCCGTCTAAACATAATTCGACAACACAATCAACAGACGTGATTAGTGTAACATTGCGATGGTAATAAAATAATAGTCGCCGGCACACGAGTCTGGAACAGTTTGTCGGCTGCACTGCGAGCCGTACGTAGAGAACTACGAAAATTTCAAAGCGCAACTAAAGACACATTTGTTTAATTGATTGAGACTGCGGCGCCTAGTGACTTCTGCGTTTAGGCGCCGGGTATAAATATGCTTTTTATTTATTATATATTTTTGCACTGAACAAAATATCTCTGAATAAACATATTTACTGCTGCACTGAAAACTGCAGCACAAACGCAAACAGAATCTTTTACCACCTACCTTTTACCTTTTACCTATTTTCACTGCAATTTCTGCAAACAATTTTATTTCGGTTAACCTAATCATAAAAAGATTGGCTGCATACACCAGGTATAAATTTTAACCTAATTTTTTTTTATTACACTAAAAACTCTTTAAAAAGCAGTCAAACATCGCAAACCTCCGCCGACGTTATGCCAATTTGTCCAATCGTGTTCGCCAGATGACAGCACCGGAGGTTTCCCTATCTAGCAGTAATAAAGAATCATTCAATCCTATTCTGGATCTAGAATCTAGATGCTGATGCGGACAACCAAAAAAAATCTAAGTTTAACCTTCCCTGAAAATTTCAGCCAAATCCCATAGTAACTTTTTGTTTAATCCTGCTAACAAACCAACAGATACAGAAGCGTCGAGTATCACATTTTGGCAGAGATAATTACGTTGCAATCACTGTAAAAACGCGTGCTCACCACGCGTTGGTCCAGCGACCTCAGCCAATCCAAAACATCCCTTAGCTGAGTTTCCTACACAACAGAAGCTGTCCGTTAAATATGCATACATTATCACTTCGAAAACTCACAAATCAGCATCATTGCATCAACATATCGATTACTGCAACAAAAGTCTAAAAGAGACAATTTGCTTTGCTGCACGCAGCCAAAAAATCTCTACATTGATTTGCATAAAACAAATAAATTGTATAAAATACGAGCTGAGACAACAGCAGGTCGTTTTCAGGACTACGTGAGGCTCCTGCCGATGACTGCGAAAGATCCGAAGTTTCAAATTAACTCAACAATTGCCACGAGCACCGTCAAACGGAGCGCGAAGCACTAAAGACTTTTGTTTCTTTACGAGTTCACCACACAGCCTACCACATCCTCCGTGTGACATCTTCGAGCGCGTACAGAACGACGTAACTGAACTGAACTTAACTGAACTGAACTGACGCAGGTCAGTTTTTGACGAACTGACCAATGAGCAAGCAGGACGAGCTCAATGGTCTTATGTTGACGCGTACGTGAGCGTAGTCACGTAGGCCACCGATGCTGTTAAACGGTGCCTACTGAAATGCATTCCTACTTGCTCACTGGTCAGTTCGTCAAAAACTAAACCATATCAGTTCAGTTCAGTTACGTCGCTCCGGACGTCTGTACGCGTTTTTACGGTAGGTACAAGTAAATAATTTTCTTGTGCCGTTTCAGACAGTATCAGGGCTGCAGCTGCGGCACTTGCGGTGAGCTTTATTTTCGCCAGTTAAGCTTACATGCTTAATATGATCTTACGTACTACGGAGACGTTTTAGTAATCAAACCAATAAAAGCTGGCATCTGAAAGGTATATGTACTATGCGAGGTACACTGTACACACACTTACCAGAGTTTCCGTACGATCGGAACCTTTATCCATGCCTTCTGACACTTTCTCGACAAGCATTCTAAGATCCTCGAACTTTGCAAAGAGATCGCTCATCATAGCCATCAGCTGCAGTCAATTACATTCACTTTCACTCAACAGAAAAGACCCTGAGTTAGATCATCCAATGGCTATAAACTCCGAACTTAATGGTATTAGCTGCATTTGCAGTCTATCACAGGGCCGGGTTTAGCTGGTGGCAGGCCTGGGCCCAGTGGCGTATTTGGGATTTCAGGAAGGGATTGGCTATCGGATTACAGGGTTTTAAAAATTGAGGGGTTTGGTGGGAGACCCCCTGTTGGTGGGAGGCCTGGGGCCCGGGGCCCCCCGCCCCCCTAAATCCGGCTCTGGTCTATCACTTAGTTGTGTTTACAATCTGCAGCGTAAGCCAACAAACTAAGCTCGAAAATCGTGCTCATATCTTCACCAAAATACGGGCAGAATTTTTAAAATTCTTTCGCTTTTACACCTGGTAGAAAATCTGCAATGAATATTACACACCTCACCACACCTAAAAAGTGTCGCTACACTACCTTGCAAAATATTTGGTTCTCAGAAATTTTATATGCGACGAATGTCGTAATTTGTTATCGATAAAAACATAGCTCAATGGCGACAGCATCTGTAGAAAAAATGTCTAAAAACTACGTCGGAGCTTATTTCGGCTGTGTAGGCAAAACACACAATGTACAGCAGAGCAGCACAGTACGTACCCGCGTGATGCCTTCGGTGTTGGTTTCGACCTGGTTCAGCAGCTGCATGGCGTGCCAAAGTTCGGACATTGGATGGCAGGTGCGCGGCATGCCGGGGCAGGGCAGCGTCTGCTGCGGCATTATAACGTCCATGTTGCTTCCGGCGGCCCTTCCACTGTTTATCGTCGGACTTTCTTCAATTTCCTTGAATTTGCGCAGGCGCCGAAACATCTCCGAGTTGGTCGGCAGATTGTTCAGTTCTTCCCAGCGCTCTTCTAGCCTCTGGATCCGGGTCTCGCAGTCGACCTCCTCGCAGCCGGGAAGCATTGCCTTCTTACTTGCGACGGTGCTGCCGCCATTAGGCCTAGGCACAGGCACTGGCGCTGGTCCGGGACTGACAGAGCCGCCGGTCACTGACGCCGCACTGGCCGTCAATATGATCTGCGAGCTTCTGCAGACACCGTAATTCACGGCATCAGCTCATTTAATACGTTACGCATCTACAGACAGAAATTTTAACTCTTGCAACATGAAATCATCATACAAAAAGACAGACATTATGTTAGATAGACTATGCCTCAACTACGGTTTAACGTGGCGGTTTGGATTAATGGGTAACGTCGTTGGTGGTATCAACGAATTTGACCAACACCAGGTCCGGTTGGTACTTCAAGTAAATCATATCGGTCTGTCCAGCCACCCAGATCAACTCAGCCTGGCCATCCTTCGATGAATTAGGTGCAGTGAGGCTGAGACATGAACATGCCGCCGCACGATGCATTAGGCCGTATTCGTGGTCTCACAGTGTCAACTGAATTAACTTATGTCTGGCGAGAGCTAAGAAAAAGAAGATCGGCGTTGCAAAAAAATGACGCCCTTGTGGCTTAAAAATTTTTTTATCTTTTTTTCGTCAGTTACAAAAGAAATGATATGCTTCTTTTTTTCAGTGCACTTGTTTTGTTGTTGTTGTTGTTGTTGTTGGTTAACACAAAACTTTTAGGGTCCAAAGTGGCAGCCCCTAAAATCGGCTGCCCTGTTTGGCTGAACACCTCAAATACGCATAAGACCGGCCCCTTGTGGTAATGTGTCCAATAAAAGGCTGGTATGAGGCTGTAAAGGCTGATAGTGCATTTACATCTATTTAATAAAATGTACATTAAAAACTCACTTGTCCTCATTTCGAACTTCACCTGTCTCTTTAGCAATGTTTAGCCTAACACAGAATACATAAAACAACTATTAAATTACTAAAGTGCTGCATATTTTGATTTCACATAATATTAGAATGTTGACCTTTATAATTGTACACACACTCACATTAAACACCACTTTATAAAAAAAGAATATGACCATAATTTAACCAAAAACAAAAACTGATACTACAACATACAAGACATAGTGACTAAAAACAATAAAAATTTTACCTACATTTATCTGCCATAATCAACAGACAAAAGTAAAAAGATCAAATAAGATGACCAGACAAAATGTACGAGATAAAATATCAAAAATTCAAAACCACAATTAACAGTACACCTAAAAGCAAAACCAAAATTGGCAAATAGGCCTACTACACTGTGTCTAAAAGATACGATACGCAAAACGTCACACTTGGTATTGCCCACATCTTTGCCGATTATTAACCGATTTCCATTTTTTTCGCTGGCACACTCTCTATATAATTGGCAATAAAGCGATTATTGAGTATTCCACCACACCTTAACTGCGTCGCTACACTACCTTGTGAAATATAAATGCAAGTAAAACTAACAATAGCAGGTAAAATGCGTGTTGGAAAATGAAAGACACTTCAGCTCAAGCTCGCAGTTAATAATTTGTACAATGCTACACTGTGTTAAAACTATTTTTTGGATAGCTGGCGAGCTCAACAATATGTTTTTTCCTAGTTTCTGTGGTTAAGCAAGCTTACCATTTTATTTAGAATGGTGAGTGGTCACGTTCTTTTTCGTATTTGCATGCTTCAGTCTGCCAGTCTCATGCCTTTGGTTGGTGCTTCCTGTTTCCCAAACCTTTTTAGTAACGAAGTTCCTCTTGCATTTTATCTGTAAAAATTTTGACAGAATTCTCCAAGAATTGCATTTTTTGGAACTGGTACACATTCTTAACCAAAGCCTTGTCTTCATTGCTAAATCGCAGAATACATTAAGCTACCGGTGTGTTGTCACTGCATTAAAATTATTATTAACAATAATGCCGTTTTCTTTTGTTTACAAACACAAGAAATGTGTCTAAAATAAAACATTTTTTACTTTTGGTAAAAAAAGTTAGTAAAAAGTTGCTTCAAAAAATAATTTTTGCACATGTATTGCTGTAATTTTAGTGATTTTTGACAATATGTGTTTTACAAGGTAGTGTAGCGACACAGTTAAAATGTGGTGGAATACTCAATAATCGCTTTATTAACAATTGCATAAAAAACGTGCCAGTAAAAGAATTGTAAAAATTAGTTAATAACCGGCAAAGATATGGACAATGCAAAGTGTGACGTTTTTGAGACACAGTGTACATTGCAGAATGTTTAGATGTACAAATATAATGCTTGGAAAACACGTTGCAATGTCAATAGGTTTTCAATACAAAATTAAAACAATGGATAAAAATATAATGAGTATGAAAAAAACAAAGCTGTATGTATAAAATTACTACGGTACTTGTATGGGTTAAGCAAAGTAGTTTTTATTTTTTTGATTTTTACTTTCAATGACTCACACTAAAACAATCACTTTAAAGAGACAGTATATGCAGCTAAATTTTGCCTCATCAATTAAATGACGAAACAACTAAAATGCTTGCAAAAGCATGTAAATGCAAAATTTTGCACTGTTCCACGCAAATTAACCTAATATTTGTAATAAAATCATAGTCATGCCTAACTTTGTACAACGAGGAAATAATGCTTAGGCAATTTCCGGGCTCCCTCGGTAACGGAGTATCCAGGGTCAGAAAATAATATTAAATTGTATTACTCATCAAAACGTTTTATTTGAAGCGTAAAACGCACTGCGATACTTGCGTGCTTCTACCTTTGTAGGCTACAGTTAGCAACTGAAAAAAAAACGTAAACGCGAGTTTTTATTGCCACTCACTTCTGTAGCATGCTGTGAAGAAGCGTTTTCATGACGTTGAAGTTGACCGCGCCGACTTCAGGTGAACCTATCGCCAGGTCAACCATACTCTCCAAAGTCATTGACGTCGTCATCTTGATGGAACGGCGTCGATTTCAACCGACAATAACAGTAAGATTAGCAGCTGGAATAAGAATACCAATGACCCACGAGGTGTTGCCTGTATATGCAAATATACATTTAATTATTCGACTCATGTATTGTTCAGTAGTAGATAGGGAATCGTGGCCATTATCAGTCACGCCAGATAAAAAAAATCTGAGCCATTTAGAGCTTACCACGAGTTTCAATGAAAACGTTGAAGATTAGGCTACACGAAAAGAAAAAGTAAAAAACGAAGACATCATGAAGAAGAGTGGTTTACAGAAATTAGAATGCATAATTACAAAAAAGACTAAGAATAACTTCTCGTGCTAAGCTTATCTGGTATATAGTCAGCTACAAAGTATAGAGTAGGCCCAGAGTTTACAGTATAGAGGCAAAAACCAGAAGTCTCTATCTCACCTGGGCTCGAAACGGTACCGGGTCGTGAGAGACAGACAGATTTACCATAGCTAATACGCGCTATAGCTACCTAGCTATGCTAGCTCTTGCGCGAAAAATTATAAACTAACATCTTACTGTTCTTTACCTTTTATAGCAGGACCTAAAGTAGCTTGCTTAGGTCCAGCAGTGAAATATTTTTTTCACTATCCCACCGCAATATAGCAATCGCAATTGCGTACAATGTCGACGGTTGCTAAGTGTAACTAATAAACATGCATGACGTCATTATTCTGTAATTATTATCATCATCATCATCAGTCACGCTTGACCAGCTGGGGTGGTAGCGCCCTCCAACTGCAGCGGTCGATGGCAATGTCCCATGCAACATCAGCGGAGGTACCGGTGTCGATCTCCACTTGTCGGATCCAGCCAGGTGTGCCCCGGTCGTCCTGTAAGATTATTATCACTCGCTGTCAAATAGTGAGTAATTTAGCATCTTCTACCAATAACATGACTCTCACTTTTCAGTTTCTCATTGTTCTGTTCTAGATACAACTCACAAGTGTTTATTATAACATTAAAGCTAGAGTCTGTCCGGACTGCTGCCTGGTTGTTTGCTACAAGTTTCAATGTCAACCTATAAGTTGCCGTATATCAGAAACGGTGAAAGATAAGGCGGAGGTTGCTACTGACCATGCTACTGACCACTAATAGAAAGTCACATAAGCCCTTTCAGATGAAATGAAAATTATCGACCTTGGATGACATTAAAAGGTTACTACGCATTATTGTGGCTAAACGGTACGCTATAGGGGATCGGCGATAATACCGTTAGATAGGGCGATGACGAGTTGTTCCTATTGGCTGTCAATAGTAACCATGTCTCTATCTGCAGTGGTTTGGCCGCAATTTCTAATGCAAAGTTTCAACGTCAAACAAAATGCATAATTTTTATCTATAATGTAGCACTAAGGTCCTACTAGGCTACTAACGCAAATGCAGCAATGCATGAGGTCACATTTTTACGCGGAACAGCAGAATGCCTCGCGCGTCTTAGCCAAGGCCTGGGCGTCTGTCTGTCCGTTTGTCGGTCACACTCTGCGATTGTATCAAAATGGCGCAAGCTATGACCATGAAATTTTTACTGTATGCTGCCCCAAAGACTCTAGCTTTTTGTGATGAAATTTCGTGAATTTCGTGCTTCTGGGTGAGGGGTTCCCTTCGATCGAGGGCGTCGAATAGGGGTACCCCTAAAAGTTCATATTCTACCGCTATCGGCTCGCCCTCCGTCAAAACGGTTGCAGATAGAAACAGACATGCTGCTTATCATAACAAGCGCTTGTGACAAGGTTTTTAAGCGTACCAATATCAATAACCTTGAACGACCTTAAACTCCCCCCTCCAAAAAAAGGTTTTCAGTAACTTTCTTGCGATTTTGCGCTGCGACACACATTTCAAGAGTGTGTTGCGCCGAAATGGCTGGAGATAGACCACGATAACCTGCGTATAGAATTTTCGCTATCAAACACAGATTTTAGCAGTCCAAGTGCCGACCCTTTAAGGTCAAGAAGGCCTGCGCACCCGAGCGTCAAAGAAGGATAGCGCTAGCCCTCTAAAATGTCGTTATTTTACCGATATTGGCTCGTCTAACGTGAAAACAGTTGCAGGCATAGACATGCTGTTTATCATAACAAGCACCGGTGGTCAACGAGCTTTTTAGCGGTATTAACGTCGAAAACCTTGAATGACTTTAAACCCCCAGAATAGGGGGTTGTGTTTTTTTGCGATTTTCGGCTGCGGTGCACATTTTAACGGTGAATTGCGACGAAATGGCTGGAGATAGACCAAGACAATCAGCGAACAGAACTGTTAAGGCTGTCGCGCGTCTCATAAGCTTTGCTCATAATTGTTCACGCTGATGGAGTGTACGAACTCATCGGACCAAGATCATCGATGGTATCCACTATGCATGGGATTTTACTCGTATGTTTGCGTGAAGTGCGTACGCTGTACTCTACAGTATAAGACCTAAGTAGTATATTAACTATTAGGCTAAGTAGACTATTTGCTAATTAGCGAACAGAGCAGAAAAAATAACAGTCAAAGTACTGATCGTGAAAGTAAAATCGCTCTTGGTAGGGAGTCTTAAAGTACGGTAGCCTATTATTTCCACGAGCGCTGAGTGTATAAGTACATCTACCCGACTACAAGTGCGAAAATGTTTGTTTTGTTGAAAACGAGTAATGACAAGCATACACCATGATACACGCCAGTGCATTGCAATACGTAACCAGCGGTGTCACAAGTTACAAGAAGCCCAGCTGTCGCAAGGGAAAACCGGACCATACGCTAATATCCGAATGCCAAAAAAATGCGAATGAAGGATCAGTTCAATACCCCTGTTTGGAAGAATAGAAGGATCGACAATAAAGGCATTTGATAAAGCATTTCCAAATGTGTGTGGCGTGTTAAGTAACCATTGCGCTGACACAGGTTGAAGGTAATGCTCCATGCAAATTTTGAGGATCCAAGCCCTTTTTTGGGGAAACAGGTGTCCGTAGGAGGTCCGTGATGGTACCTTCGAATAGGGCAATGATAAGATAGGTTGTCAATAGAACTATAGCAACCATACCGCTAAATAAAGTCTGTACCTCCGCTGGCAAAAAATGGAGGATTGTAGGGGGTCCGTCTTTGTACCACAGGGTAGTTGTCCGGGAACCTTATTTACTTGTTCAGACAGTTTTCCACTAAGACGTACCGTTTAGCCACAATACATATGCTACAGACAGACAACAGATAAAAACAACCGTGTAGCAAAAGCGCGGCCGTTACTACGGTCGGCTAAAGTATACAGCAAAGGCACGCGACATGAACCCACAACTGCAAGTTCCACATCTACTTCTACCGAGCTATAGATAGAGGGCCTAGTGCATTTACTACAGTTCTACAGATACAAAGCAGCTTAAAAATATGTCGGCAACGTCAAGATTCTGCCTCGACTGTATCAAATGTTGATCGACTGTCAAAATCGGTTGTTATTTTCAACTGACATACTCAGAAGTTAGGGTAATTTGCAGCGGTAATTTGCAGCCAAGTGACTAAAGATTCCACCATGCTTCGAACGCTTTTCTGCATGTGCATTACATTGCAATTATATGTTTCCAAAAGGTTACATAAGTTTACATAAGCTTACATATTTCACGCAATGAAGCGTCTGGTTTAAGACGCATGCAGTGAAATCTTTAATAATAATTATAGTGTGTATTAAATGAGATTTATGCTTTTGTGTTTTTTTGTTTATTGTACAACTACACTGTGTCTCAAAAAAACATCCCCGACATTTTCGACTGCAACTTAAAAACCAATTAGCAAATTTTTAAAATTTTTGGTACGAATATTTCTGACACAAATTGCCATCAAATGGCCATTCAGTTTTCCACCTCACCCAGCGTTTGTTTCTGCACTACTTGGGGAAAACACAACCAACGAAATATCACTTTTTTATCTAATGCGATATGATTGCTTAATTGACACAACGCGTAAAAACATTTTGTTCACATTTCTGACACTTTGGCTGACATTTCATCTAGTTGTCCATTTTTCAACTGCCTGCAGTAAAATTGCTTGAAGTGTTGGCGTACTATGCGAACACAGGCAAGGAGACGCGTTCTCCATTCAGTGACAGCAGTATCCATAATTTTCTGCTCCAGACCAATCCAGGCTGCACCAGTCGCTTCTTCACTTTACAAACATTCCTAAACTTCATCTAGTAGACACACTGCTGCATGACAGTCAAACCTTGTAATGAACCGGCTGTTGGAACCCACAAATTAGGATAGGTGAAATTTTAACACGTATTATGCTTGATCTGCTTTCCCCAGGTAGTGCAAAAGCAGACGTTGGGTGAGGTAAAAACTAAAACACTTATTTCATATCCATTTGTATCAGAAATATTTCTGCCATAAATTATCAAAATTTGCTGATTTTTTTAAAGTTATAGGATCTATAATGTCAGGGATTTTTTTAGGTTTTCTGTGTATTTCAACACATATTTCGCTTGATCTGTTTTCCCTAGGTAGGAAGAAACATACATTGGGTGAGGTAGGAAACTGAATAATCATTTGATGACAAGTTGTGTCAGGAATATTTTTACCAAAAATTATCAAAATCCGATTATTGGTTTTCAAGTTACTGTCAAAAATGTCGGGGATGTTTTTTTGAGACACAGTGTAGTATTATAAAGCTTTGCTGCGAATTAACTGCTGAGTGTGTCAGTAAAAAAATTTGAAATTTTGGCATTAATAAATTACTAACTTCCGTAGCTTATTTTTTGACCGCTCGGTATAGATATACTAGATAGTGCAAATCGTCAATTGAGTTCGTACTCTGACAGTGTTTCTGTTTCTATTTATTTGACGTTTAGAGCGTGAAATTGTTCATAAACATGTTGATTGTTCGACTGTTAGACAATGGTAAAGTAACAACTAGTTTTTGTTTTCCTGAACGCACTTAAACAGTTCAAAACTCGCTTGAAATCGCTGTTAAGCCGAACTGTCTGAACAGACATCGCAATTGTAAGCAACAAATAAATTTAAAAAAGCATTTAATATGCAGAACTAAGAATATGAAATGTGAGTGCCTGATTGTCGCAGTGTTTTTCGAAGCAAGACAGCGCATTTTTTACAATTTTTACGCAATTTTTTCCGGGTTTTCGAGTTTTCGAGTGGCCCGTACGAAACAGAGAGACGGGAGGAGAAAAATACGAACAGACAAGACGTGTAACGTGACTGTAGAACGACCGCCTAATAATTTAATAACCGTCATAACGTGGCTGATTTAAGCAGCGGCGTTGTAGGTTGAAAAAGTGGGCGGGGCAAAAAGTTGCAATTAGAACACAAACTTCAAATTCCGACAAAATTCCGACAGATATTTGCAAAGTAATTTTGGCCATAAATTTTGCTCCTAAATTTTTTTTCGTTTTTACTCCCAAATTTTGCATTTTTAAAAGAAAATTTTCCGACAAAAAAAGATTCTCCGACAATATTCCAACAGCCAAAAATTCAAAATTGTTTCCTCCTCCATTTCACTGCCACGACGCCACTCGATTCAAGCAACATTTACATCGATGGCACAAAGTGAAATTGCAGATTTGTGCAACTTGCGAGCGCATGAGCTAAGAACTAACGAGTGCGAATGTCATGTTAAGCCGTGACTACACACTAATTTCTTCGTCCGAAGTGTTGTCCGAGCTTCTTGAACGAGGAATGCCCCGTTTACACACGAGCAAACATTAAGCAGACATCGAGCTGGCTCGTCCAGCTATAGCAGCTCGTCGAGCCAGCTCGTCGAACCAGCTTGATCGTGTAAACGGGCTAGAAATCGGACACGTCGGAACGTCGGACAACGCGTCCGATTTCCTCGTCCGAGGTTCTGATAAGCATCTTCTGGCTGGCAGGCGAAAGAACCTCGTCCGAAGAAATCGAAAAGAAACGAGCATGCACATTCCGTCCGATTTTCTCAAACGAGGTTTTTAAACCTCGGAAAGCTCGGCGACGTAGAACAACACGTCGGACGAGAGAATCGGTGCGTGTAGTCACGGCATTACAGGACAGTGCAGACGGCTGAAGATTTTGAGGTCGAGCCACTGGCGATGGCGCCGGCAGCTGAGCTTTTGTCGGTGGCGACGGCGTGACTGTGGGCCGCCTGCGATGAATCGCGATCGGGCCGCTTCGGTTTCTTCGAGCGATGATGCTGCTCCTGGGCGAGAGCTGTCGTCTGCAGTGGCGCCTGCGCACTCGAGGGCTGCTTGCAAATCACAAACACATCCACATCCTGCTTCAAATCACACCGTCACAAACTTGATTACTTGAAATCATAATAGGCTTATATACAGCTTTATTTTGCCATAAAATAGCAGTAACGAACGCTTAACTAAAACGAACTTGAAGCATAATTAAAAAATATATAAATAAATCACCAGATTATCATCGACGTGTTTAAATGCAAACAATACACATACACTCGGTTTTTGCTCCAGTCACTCGGGGATAAACTGTTTTTCCAAGACTAATTTCTTTTAAAAAATTCAGACAATACAACAAAACAGTTAAACAGAACTACTGCAGCACATTACACGACAGTCTACAAATGCAATTGCTGCTGTTATATCAAAACTAGGCCTATAACCAATTTAGATTTAGAAACAGGCGATTTGCCGTGGAACTGCATAACAGCTTTACACCCCAATTTTCGCCAAACGCGTGTTTTTGAAAACGGGTTCTGAAACTACGTGGGGATTGAGCGAAACAGAAGCGTTGTTTTCGGGATCGTATTCAAACTTTGAAGATAAAGCGGAGACGGAGAAAAAACTTTGGTGGGTGCAAAAAAAGGAGTGAAGAAAAGAGAAGAGTGGTGTAAACGGGCACCTTGGCTGAGGGTGCTCGCGAGTGAACCCCCACTCTGTGAGGTGGTTGTGGTTCGTTAACTGTGGGTGGTCGCAGATTGTCGTCACTGACGCTAGGCCCGCTCTCGTCTTCATGGAGGTCTAGCAGCATTAACGCTACGGCAGCGTGTTGTCGAGGTCGCAGTGGCAGCACCGACTTGTCTGTGATAATAATCATAATTATATTATATGTTATGCTGCCATATCTACGACAGTGAAGCCAATAGTGCATTACAACGTCTAGCTCAGTACAGTCCCGTAAGTAAGTAAGTAAGTAAGTAAAGTGTAAATTTATATAGCGCATACTCAAAAAGATCTCTAATGCGCTTAATACATTTTGTCATCAATATTTCGCAAAAATGTATGTCTTCAGCTGAC
>Ga0056128_1000327_pt1 | contig 39444 bp, 30 predicted proteins | sample WorMetLIZISLAND2_FD_71113 | JGI IMG/M metagenome (GOLD analysis project Ga0056128, IMG submission 71113) | Marine gutless worms symbiont microbial communities from Max Planck institute for Marine Microbiology, Germany - Olavius geniculatus... ... | reverse complement strand
GAGCGTCACTTGTCATATGGGATCACACAGTGTTACCTGCCACCCGACAGAGGTGAACGCGCCCCGCCTTAACCCCAGCCAGAAGGCCGGTAGTCGATTTACCTACCCCGGAGGGATGGAAGGCTGAGTTGACCTAGGCGGTTGGTTACTTCCCGAGATGGTTTACCTGCCCACAGGCAGTCACCCATCGCAGTATTAACCGGGCCCGGCGTACAGTAACTTCGCTGATCGGATCAGATGCGTTACCACTACACCACGCCTACGTGTTATAGACAAATTTAAAACTTTGTAAAATCACTTCGTTTTTTAGGTTAACAGTTTCAGCGACATGCATAGGCTAAACAAACATATAAATTAAAATATTAAATTAACTTTAAAACTTGACATCGAATTTTTAAAGCTAGAATTTAAATTACATCACTTACACGTGACACGGCTACTTTCCCCTTAATTTAAGACTTTTAAAGCATTTTGCCTACGCTATAAAACAGACAAGCAGGCACACAGACATAATCCATTGCCTTACGCGACACCATAGGGAAAGCTGCGTAATGAAAGACGACGGTGAAATGGAGGATGTTCTAAGACCCATCATTGCGTATTATATGTTACAGCACATAGGTAGCAGATTAGCACAGCGTAAGAACACACATAACTGAGAAGATAAAGCACGATATACACGCACGGAAAAGTATGAAAGCGCCTAAAAGCAACCACAAATCTGCCAAACAACTGCTAAACTGTAGACTTTTATAGTCTTTATTACATGACTGACTGAACGGCGAAATGTAGGCTTATATACGGTCATACATGTACGCCACACAGACTCACTTACTGCATGCTTTTAATCGGTTTTACGACACGCCAAAACCTCAGGACTACTTTATATTGTCGCTTATTAATAATTTCTTTCGTGCACGTTTGGTTGACGGAATCAGGTCAACGCTTCGCGTGTCGTCGGCGAATCAGTTTAGTGAGCGGCAGTGCCAGTCACGGCTGTATTGACCACGTGACCAGCAACAACTACAACAACTACAACGACGTTGGTGGTCCGGCGACGGCCTATACGTCACGCCGTCGTCACTCTACCGCCGCTCGTCCAGTCCATCAGTTGAGCAGACAGCTGCAGCATATAACACACAGTCAACATCATCATCATCAGCATCATTATCAGTCTGGACCGCCAACTCGAACGTTCAGCGTCCAAACCCCTGATGTTGTGGATGACACCGACGAGGTAGAGCCAAACTCCGGTTCACTAGTCAGATGGAGCACTAGTCAGAATTTGATCGGGTTTTGTTCCGCCATAACCAAAAACCATCGTAGCCACAACAGCTAGAAATGCAGTTTATCCCAATTCCCAACGCTATCACTAACCATAACCGTAACCCTATCCCTAACCTTCCTGCGGTTCGACCAATACCCTTCGGACTAGTGAACTGTTCCCCCAAACTCCACTACTTTGATTTAGTGTGGGATGTTGTACAGCATGTCGCGCAACAAGCTGTACAAGATGTTATGGATTTGTTGCCAGCTGTGGATTTGATACGGAAATCTGCCGTAAAATCCAAGTCAACTCAGCCTGGCCGTCCTTCCCTGGGTAGGCGCAATGAGTACCAGCGAAAGCAGGCAACCGCACGATGCACTAGCCCCGTATCTGTGGTCACCCCGCAGTGTCATCTGGTGTCTGGCTGAGGGCTAAAGAAACGGAGATCAGCGCCACCATATGGGCTTATGGCTCGGGAAGCATTTTACGTAGCTACTTTACGTCAGCCGTGCAGTTTGTTGTGGCATTGGGGAAGCAGACTCTATTCCGACAGACACTATTTCGACAAATGCTATTTCGACTGAAATTCACGTCGACAGACACGTGATTACGCTTTACATTCACATTCACCAGGAAGTGACAGTTTCATTTGTAATGGAGTCAGTGGTGTAACTTCAAATTTTGGCCCCCTGCAAGAAAATCATCCAGAGCCCCCTCTCCTTTCTTTTCCCTCTCTTCACCCTACCTCCCCTCCTGCTCTCACCGATCCTGTCTTCTTTCCCTTTCTTTCTGTCGTTTTCTTTTCCCCCTACGTCCCCTTCCTTTACAAGTAGGCCCTCTCAATACAGCCATAGGAGGTTTGGGGAGCGCTGTGAGCTTCCTCAGCGAGGCACGGGGCGGAGCCCCAACCGAAAACGTATTTCAAACCATTTTGGCGTCTAGAAACCGCATCTGGTGACATCAAATGTCGTGTTTTTGCGGTTCGAGAAGAAATAAACACAATATAGTTTTGCATTGCGGGTCTACGGGGTCAGTAGTTACGCCACTAAATGGAGTATGATTTTGAATTTAATATTAAAATTACGGTTTTCGCTTACAGTTGCAGTTAGGGTTAAGGTTGAAGTTAAGGTTTAGGGTTAGGGTTAGGGTTAAGATTAGCGTTTTTTAAACATATTTGTGACAATAATACACGCCACATGATAGCGTACAATATAGGTAATAAGTTCGACGGTGGTGGACGTAACTACAAAACTTTCCGCCTAGCTACCAGTGACGATTTACTTGGTAGACCTAAGGAGCTAGTTGGTCGACTGGCGATCCGTGAAGCTACGGCCGAGGTCGTCAGTCGCTCGGCTGTCGTATTCCGACAGCCGCCGTGTCCCGCAGGGTATGTCGACGTGAATTTCAGTCGAAATAGCATTTGTCGGAATAGCGTCCGTCGGAATAGTGTCTGTACCCGTGGCATTCGATCTGCTGTGAGTTTTTCGCACAGCTTGTCGTTGTACAGCATCACATAAACCTACACAACAAACCGGAGAAAGTGGAGTTCAGGCGTGTTAATAGTGTACTGTTGCAGTGGCGACCCGCAGGATCACATTTGGGCATCACCAATAGAAAATAGCTAAACTGAAAAGTTACAATAATTGAAATTAAGCTACCGTTGTGTTGACGTGTATATGTTAGGTATAAGTAATAATCTTTAGTGTACATGTATTCTAAAAAGTGCACCCATTTTACTGCTGTGAAACGATTACACAGTTTAATCGCGATTAATTTAGCGATTAAAATATTAATTAAGAAAAACATAAAACACTTTTTACAGGAGGAACAACAAGTTCATATCCATTATGTATCCACGCATAGGCCTACTAGAAGTTTACTGCACGTGTGTGCTAGTTTGTTACTAATACTTATCAGTCACGTTCATAAACACTAGGCCTAAATTGAATAAGTTCAGTATTCTGGTCTAAACACAAAATTTTTACTTTCATGTGCAGAGAATTGATGACTGAAAGCACTAAGAAAGAGAAAGAATGCGTAATGTGATTAAATCTTTTATCGTGTACGGTACGGATAAATTATTTTAATCGCGAATCGGCGATTAACATTTTAACGCTATTTAATGACGCGTTCAGTGGGCAAGTAAATAACTGAATGAATATTGCACGTTAACTGTAACAACATAGAACGCGCTCTTGGTTAGCTAGTAAAACGAGAAGTAGAATTGTTTTAGATGTCGTCCATCTGCGTACTTCAGCGATTAATCTGCAGTGCTAATCTGTTTCAATGTCAGGCCTCAGAGCCGGCGGCAGAATACGTGCGCGTGCGGTCGTTTTCGACGTCGTCTCGAGGCGTGAAGAACCACGGAGACTCGTTCAAACGAATTACAGTTAGTCCGCGAGTAGACTGCATAAAGCGCGATTTCAGTCACGAGTCACAAGCAGCGCTGTATCGAGTAGTACCCGACATTTGTGTTTACTTTTCACCCTCTTGCGTCGCGCTGAACACATTGTAGTCTAGGTCATTTCGTGGCGACTCGTTCAAACGCCGACAGCGTCGCCCGTCATCGTCGCTGTCGTTCGACGAAAACAAAAGCAAGCTCGTCGCTAGCGGCGACGTCAACTACTGCGACAGTAGGTTGACGAAGAAGAATGGCGATTCGACATCAGCAGCAGCAGCAGCAGCAGCAGCAGCAGCTGTCGCAATTGCGGTCAGTCATCACAAACACTGTTGAAACATTGGCTACAGACCTGCCTGACGGCTACTCTTCTACAACTACTCGCAACAATCCTCGGTGTCACAAATGATCCGCCACATGGACACGCTGACAACCTGTGATGCGATGCGTCAGGTGATCCTGTATGTAAGCGCTGTGACAGACCGTACGTTCTCTCGTTACGTCACACTCAGCAGCAGCAGCAGCAGCGGGATGCGGTGGAGGGGAGGTGATGAAGGTGGTGGTCGTGGGGGATGATGGTGTCGGGAAACGATCGATCATATCGCAGTTCAGCACGTCGGAATACATGCACGGAACCGACGTTGACTACGACTCACCCTCCGCATCAGGTTAGTACTCCACTCAGTGTTGTGAAGTATTTAAAAATACTTCGAGTACTTAATTATTATTTAAACACTTAGAGTAGGACAGTATTTAACAGCAAGTGTTTAAATATTTTTTGAATCGCATCAAATGAGTCTTTACTAGTGCGATTTACCGCAGTGGGAGTTTCGTGAGAACGTTTTAAACGTTCCAGTTTTTGTCCAGTTGCTCCTGATGGTAACCGATCTCAGAAATCCGGAGTGTTAACAAAAACGAAAATTGGCAGTTGAAAAACAACGAATTCTTTAGCGAGAGACCTAATCAAAACGAAAATGCAAAAAAATAACTTTTTGCTAAACAGAAACGAAAAACTGAAAGATAGTTCTCAAACTATAGTTATACTTAGTAATTGTAGTTGCTCATAATAATTAATTAGCTAAAAATTGGTTCAGAATAGACGCAGCTAGAAGCAATATGTTTACTGTTGCAAATTTCCGACCGCGATGAAGCGAAGCGCTTGAAAAGCGATGTGATATTTAACATTCACTTTGCTGTAAAGCAAATTGACTATTGTGTGTGTCAGAGAAAAAAAGATATACATTGTGTCTCAGAAAAACATCCCGAACATTTTCGATTGTAACTTAAAGCAGGATCGTCAGATTATAATAATTTTGGTGCAAATATTTCTGAGACAACTTGCCATTAAATAAACGTTTAATTTCCCACCTCAGCCAAAGTTTGTTTGTGCACTATCTGGTGAAACCAGAACAAAGCGAAATATGCGTTGAAATACACAAAGACATTAAAAAACATCCCCAACATTATTGATCATAACTTGAAGAAACATTAACAGATTTTAATAATATTTGGCAGAAATATTTCTGACACCACTGGCTATTGAATGACTGTTTAATTTCCACCTCACCCAATGTCTGCTCTTGCACTACCTGGGGAAAACAGACCAAGCAAATTATGTGTTAAAATGAATAAAAAAAACTTCAATAAATTTCATCTATCTAGATCTGTAGCCCACAACAGCGTTCGATTACAAGGTTTGACTTTCTACAGCAGTCTACCAGATAACATTTAGGAATGTTTATGAATTCAAAAGGTGACTGGTGAAGTCTGAGTAGTCTGGAGCACAGCATTATCGATACTGCTATCAATGAATGGGGAAAACGTCTCCATGTCTGTGTTCGCACAATGCGCTCACATTGCAAGCAATTTTATTGTAGGCAATTGCAAAACAAAACAATTGGATAACATATCAGCCAAAGTGTCGAAAAAGTTAGCAAAATATGTTTTTGAGTGTTATTTAAATTTAGCAATAATACCGCATTGGGTAAAATGCAATATTGCATCGGTTCTGGTTTCCCCAGGTAATGCACAAACAAACTTTGGGTGAGGTGGGAAATTAAACATTTATTTAATGACAAGTTGTCTCTTAAATATATATACCCAAAATTATTGAAATCTGGTAATCCTGCTTTTAGTTACAGTCGAAAATGTTCGGGATGTTTTTTTTGAGACACAGTGTAGATATCGGTCTTCTGTCACGTACTCAGTACGGGCAAACGTGGCTTCACCAAGTCGCCTTAGGCATAAGTGTCTGTATGAAACTACACTACACGAAAGCAAACAATGACAGTGATTAGTCAGACGTGTGCGTGGACGATCTACATTACCTTCCATAATAGCATGCTGGTCAATGCTTTACTGTTCGGATTTCATGTCGTTGGTGTATTAGCTGTGGCAGCAAATTGCCGCGTACAGCGATTCGTTTAGACGTCTGAAAGCCCTATGGCAGCCTCAGCCTTCAGTACTGAAAGCTCCCAATCTTGAATCCCAGACAAAACGCCACTAAACTAGTTTTTACTATGCATAAGTTAACTCGTCAGACTAGGCTACTAAATCCAATTTCCATGATTTTTGTGCCACAACATCGCCTTAAGCTGCGTCTGAGCCTTTCGCATGCGACGTTATAAGCCCACGACAATAGAGCAGCATCTTTTGATGAATCGCTCCACTGAATACAGAAAAAAAGACAGAAAAATGGCCTTAATAAACTATAGCAACAAAAAAATGGCAATTTATTTTATAGTACATAGTGTGGCGACTTAAGTTATGTTTTCAAGAGGATGTGCATCATATTTAAAAGAATAATTTTACTGAAAAACAAGCTTGGTGGCCTTTTGTCCGGTGGTCTTTTATCCGTACATTCGCAATCTTATCCCCTATTTTTTGTTTCTGGTTTTGTTTTTTAATAATAAAAGTAGTTTATTTTACACTAAATTCAAACGAATTTTAAACGTTTTTGTGAATTTATTTCTATATTTAAGAACAAAAAAATCTGCTTTTTACTCTTTTTATGAAATTGGTAGGAGGCTTTTGGACGCGCTACAGTATGCTGTAGGCGTTTATGGTACGGTTATCGTCTGTCGTCTGTCTGTCCGTAACGGATGTATCCTGGCTAACGGGTAGATCTTAGGGGAAGACTTTTTGCACAAGTAATTAACCTTGTGTCGAAGCTGTTTACGTACATAATTTGGAAAATGCAGTGCACAGGAAACATATGCGTTTTTTAACGGAAAACTAATCATATCTCGGAAACGGTGAGAGATGGGGCCGAAATAAAGACTGTAGCGCGTTTTTCCTATCGAAAGCTAGGTTTTTTGTTGGATATGCACCTGCATGGCAACTGCTGAGCTTGCCCATGTTCAGATCCGGCACTAGGAGCAATATGTGTCGCTGAATATACCTTTCTCTGCAGTAAATGTGTCATCGTCAAACGAGCCTGCTCGTTAGTTTTTCGATGCGCCTCAGAGAACGTGTGCTGGTCAAGTCATTTCTTATTGATGTTCTATCGCATTCTCTGTGTCGACGTTTCTTTGCACGTGTCGCTGTCCTCACATAGAACGGATCCTAGTTGTTTCAGCTTATGCACATACGCTTAACGCTAGTCAGTGGCATAATTAGAAATGCAAACTAAAACAGGCGGAAATATTTCTACTAGAGCTGTCAATTTAACACATTAATTAACGCATTAATGCGTTAATAAATTAACGTTTGTTAAAATAATTAACGCACATACGTAAATTAATGTTAATTTACTAAATTCCGTAAAACAAAAGTTCCAGTATTCCGTTAAACTACGGTTATTTGACAATTGAATAAATTCAAGTAACTAAACTGTAGTTGCCGTTTTATCATTACTGTAAATAAATAGGGCCTAATTATTTTGACGGCAAACTAATAGATTTCTATGACGGCAATTATTGTTGATTATACGTTTAAAATGTGTTTTTAACTTTCTATATTGTACAGGCGGGGCCCCCAAACGTCGCAGGGCCCGGGGTAACTTACCCTCCTACTCTCCCTGTCGACGGGCCTGGGTGCGTTAATAACGCGTTAATTAATGCGTTAAAAAATTAACACAGTGCGTTAATGGATTTTAAAAATTAACGCTTCGATAGCTCTAGTTTTTACGTTAAACCCACCCGATCCATTCTTTTCTTTTTTTGTGATTTATTTCTCTCTCCGTCGATTTTTCTCCGCTTTCTATAAGTGGGAACAAGGAGCGGTATCGCCCCCTCCATTTAAATACACCACTGCTCAATGTTTTCTGCGCAGATCGTCACGGAAGTCTAGGCGGCCAGTGTCGATATCGCTGGATTACTATAATCTCTGCCGTCTGTCTGTCTGTCCGTCTGTAAATCGTCGGCTCTAGAATGGACTGCAGCAGAACTCGTGTGGCGGTAGGTAAGCAATCGTTGGCAGCGTAATTCGTCCCCGTGTTGTGTCGTGACGTGGGGTCGCCTGATTCCCTAGCTGTCTGTCGTGAATTTTCTCTCGCCGCGAGTCACGTGACGACTCACGTGACGCTGTTAAATGACGATTAATCATGTATAGGGTTGTGCTCTCAGTGTAGTTTATTACTCGGGTACTCGGGCCGAGTTAACGAGTACTCGAGTATACTCGGTACGACCCTACTCTACCCTCGCTGGTTGTTTGTGGCCGACTAGCACCCCGGTGTCTATCACTGACGCGGCTTATTAGACCTCCGCCTCGCACTTTGTCGATTGCGGCAGTTATTCGAGTAGTCTTGTTGATAGTCGGAAGTGGGAAGAGAAGAGCGCCGTTTGACGACTAATGACGACCGCTATCGCCAAAACTTCAACCCTCGTTAATGCTATCAGCCGCTGGACTAGTGCTTCTGTTAGGCTATTTTTGAATTACATTGCACTGTGTGTGCAAGAGCGTTTTCACCACATTTACAAACTTTAGCAGCAAAAAATCACGTAATTTCATCGTTTTACAACTTTTTTCCCTTTACTTTTGACGTTTCAGCAATCGCTGCTGCCTTCTTCCGAACGACTGTCCACCAGTGTCGCTGTGGCGAACAGTAAGCGATCAGAGATGTGTGGAAGTTCGGGAGGAAACGCTGCATTGTAGAAGTATAAAGAGGTTTTCGCCCTTTAGAAAAAAAGTTAGCATAAATTAAGACCTAAAATGTATAAGCATTACTGTCTCTATAACTTGCTTCAGAATTTGTTTTTAGATGATGATGGCGGTTGAAGCTTACAACGCTACGGGACTCCCTAGCTTGATTTAGAGAAAAGCGCCGCAGACAGAAAGGGAGAAAAGGAATGGAAAGAAAAGAGAACAAAAGGCGGGAAAGAAAGAAGAGTTAATGAACTTGCTTCAAGAACACGGGGGATAAACATTATAACGGCCCTGCTATCGCTCAAGATATACCAATCACCTGTGTGTATGGCATTTCCAAGTACATTTCACAGTATAAAAAAAAACTACAGTATTATGGTTATTGTTATTACCGCGATGGTAGGCTTGAATTGGCGCTTATTATGTAGTGCTACAGTAAATGTACGTATAGCTTACAGCCTAGTACAGTCAGGTCTACTGCTACTGTGTTGTGATTATGCGTTAAACGATAGAAGGGCCGGGAGGTTGATCTTCGGTGGAGAGCTGATTGTGTAAATGTGACAGACTCGGGTGAGCAGACGGCGGTTACACTGTTTGTTGACGACCGGGAATCAACTCTGAGCTTTGTCGTTCAGACAACGACTGATGAGGTCAGACGTCATTTTTTGAGCGGAGTTTTCACTTAACGCAACGTAACGCCTACTCAACGAACGCACAAAAGTTCGCAAGAAAGTACGCATAGAAAGCAGCTGGCGTAGTATACATGAACAAAAATGAATCGCAATTAATGCTTTTCCTTAGATTTTGCAACTACATCACCTTTTAAGCCGCAGCAGAACTGTGACGTCATATAAACGTCGTCACCGTGGTGACACATCATCAGCGCTGCAGCGCATACTGGAGCGCACTTAATGCTGCTGAGGAACCTGGATCGAGTTGAGGCCCGAAGGGTCGAAAATTTAGGCCGCAGGTCGAGATCGAAGCCACAGTTAATAATATTACATGATTTGCAGTGGTGGACTATTGTCACACTGTATCAAAAATAAACATGATGGCCATGTAGATTTTCGGTGTGTGCAAAAGGTTGAATGCGATGCAGCGTAATTTCTGAGATTGAAATAACATATTTTGTAGGCTAGTGCTGTTTCATGATGTTAAAAGCTCTACATTTATGTTACAGATATGCTGCGTGTTCTCTTGTCTCGGCACTCGGCTGAAAGTCACGGTCGCTATTTATCGTATAGAATACGGAGTCTCAACACCTTCAAAAGTCAGCTAAAAACACTGACGAAAATCGCATGCAATAGAATGATATTCGAGTAGGCGCTATTGCATGTTGGCACTTTTTTACTTGCTTCCTTGCTCACTTACATTTGTGGTGTGTGCGTGCGCAGAGAGTCAGTGGGTCGGCACTGGGTGAAGGTGAGACGGTGGACTGCTACTGTGTCGTCTACAGTGTCTCCGACCGAGATACGTTCAACAATAGTCACGCCACGTGCCTTGTCTACCGACTCAGTTTTAAAATTCTGCAGCGAGACTCAAATGAGCGTTAGTTAGGCTACTGCAGCTGCTAACGGCCGCTTCTCGTCGTTTCGTGACAACAATTGGACAGATTCACGGTCTCTTGTGTCGGACTCTATATAGTTAGCAGACGGCTACTGTATGTACGGTGTTCTCGTCAGTTAGGCTACTGCTCGGCATGCTTCTCTCACTGTTTGACGGCATCAGAAGGACCTATAGTCACGCCACGCTGGACCGACTCAAGAAGAGTCTGCGGGGTCGAAGAACAAGCGCCGCGCCGGCGTTCATACTTGTTGGCAACAAAACGGACCTCGTACGACAGCGACAGGTTCAACAACACGGTAACTACACCATCTAATTTTATTACCTGCACGTTGGTGTTTAACCAAAATTATCTCGGAAAGACGGAAAAATTTAACAACTTGAACTGCAAAAACTTTCATTCCATTCTCGGTCAGTAAAACATTTTGTGTAACGGTGCAAGGTTTCGTTCAGCGCGTCTACTAGGCTTAAATTCGCATGTTATGAACCTTGTGCTGTATTTTCCGTAACTGCATTGTCACAATCCAGCTTTCGACCTATCACAAAAAAAGTTTATTCGATTGTACATCTTGTGTTGTTTTACGTATGCAATTGCGCTTTGTCAGTGGTTTTTGACGCGTTGCAGCTATGCTGTAGGCGTGTATGACACGATTGTCGTCCGTCTGCCCGTCTGTCTGTATGTCCGTCACGGATGTATTGTGGCTAAATGGTGTGAAATAGGGCCTGAGTTACTATTGATCATTAACAGCAAGTCGCATATTGACTTTCAAATAACATGAAAATCATTCACTTTGGATGAACTTGAAGGTCAGTACTGCAATGGGAGCTGTATAGGCTGTATCGCGTCTTCCCTAGTGACAGCTGGACTTTCTTGTATTAAAGAAGCAGTTGATCTAACGTTAAGCATAGTTGCTGATGATGTGATGGCTGTCTGTGTTAACTGCGATTGACAGAAGGTCAAGCTTATGCAGTCAAACATCGCTGTAAGTTTATCGAAGTGTCGACTGTACTCAACTATAAGCTGGACGAGCTTCTCGTTGGCATAGTAACGCAAATCCGTCTCAGGCGTCGCCGGGCCTCCTCCAGGATGGCCGTCGTGTGGGCTGAAGCGTCCGGTTGCTATGGACAAGCTCGGGTCGCTATCGACCGTCTGTTCGGCAAACATCGCGACTATAGACATCGATCATGTGATGACCTTCTGTCTCTCTGAAGTTCTGAACTTCCGCGCACCCTGTCGAGGCCGACTCAAGGCATTCGTTACGCCCACGCGCAGTAAAATAATAGTAAAACTGCACGACTAATAACGACTAATAACTACCGGAAGCGGTCGACGTCGACTGCGCTTTACTGTTTAACACAAAGCAAAACTAAGCGTTATTATAGGCTACCGAATACCGATACAAACTTGCAAAGAACTGCTGCAGTAGTTTGCGCAATTGCAACACAACTGCGACACAATAATGAGTAATGACAAGTAATTTGAGCAAAGCTCACGTGACGCGCGATAGCAGCGGTCCTGCCACTTTGGCAATCAGTGTAAGCCTACAGCAATCAGATATTAATCCATTTTGAAAGAGTACTTACATTTGAAGCCTCCGTACGGAAGACTCCTTGAATTTAGAAGATTGAAACTTCGACTCTTAAAAATGTAGGTTCTATGCTAAAAATGTCATACGTAGGTTGTTCAGGTCAAACTCAGGCCATTTCGGCGCAATTCAATCAAAGTGCAGCACGATAGTGCTGACACTGTGATGAACGTTAAGTATAGGAAATGGCGTTTGGGGGGTCCTGTAACTCCAAAACCCTTAACCGATTTCCATAAAACTTGGCGTCAGTAATTACATCGCCCATCCGACCCCACACGCAAAATTTGGTTACAATCGGTTAAAAGGGGGCGTGGCTGCGCATGCGCAAAATTCGCCGTCAGGCGTTTTTTTTCTTTTTTCTTGTGCACGGCTACAGACCAGCCCGTTGGACCGACCGACGCCGCTAATGGCTCAAACGAAGCGTCCTGACGCCGGACACATTCCTTATATGTTTTTGATTAAATTTTTTAAAATTTACCCCTTCTTATGCCCTAATTTTTAAAAATTTGCATTACGGCCTATGGGGACTTTAAAGCGGTATAACTCGGTCCCAGTAAAAGATAATTGCGCGCTGTTTGCACCTACCCCCTATTTTCGGGGTCGGCAATCTAACGGTGTCATTTAAATGTACCCCCCTAACGACCGCTGTTGCCATACCAACCATTTAAAAGTTGCAAAATGTTGCATTACAGCCAATGAAGAGTTCAAAGCGGTATAACTCGGTCCCCGTAAAAGATAATAATTGCGCGCTATTTGCACCTACTCCCTTATTTTCGGGCCCGGGCTATCTGATGCTGTCATTTAAATTTGTCCCATGACGACCCTGTTTGCCATGGCAACTAACCGTTCTTATTTAAAGACAAAATTGGCTGCAGCAGATATTGTTACATCACACATAATTTTTTTCCTTGCACCAACTTCTTTTACCCGCCCGGAGGTATTCTGAAAACGGTAAATAAATTTATTGTCATAAAATCAAATACCAAAAATTTGGACAAAATTCGACTAAAACAGCAAAAATCAAAGCAAAAAACTTCAACAGTTTACAAACTATGTAAAAGCGCCCCAAAACCATTTTTGCTGTTTTAGAGTTTTGACTCATACCGCTTTTACATAGCTTTGTAAACTGTTGAAGTTTTTTGCTCTGATTCACTCTTAAAATGTGTGCCGCAGCCGGAAATCGCAAAAAAAATTACTAAAACCCATATTTTATAGGATCAAGGTCATTTAAGGTCGTCGACGTTGACATCAATGAAAAGCTTGTCACTATTGCTTGTTATGATAAGCAGCATGTCTGTGCCTATCTGCAACCGTTTTCACGCTACACGAGATAATTGCGGTGAAATGACCACTTTTAGGGGGTAGCTGTCTTTGACGTCCGCCTGCGCCGGCTTCCTTGAACCTAGGGGGTCGGGACTTGAACGGCTAAAATTTACGTTTAATGCTGAAAATTTCGTACGCAGGTTGTCTTGGGCTATCTCTAGCCATTTCGTCGCAGTTTAGTGTTGAAATGTGCGCTGCATCCAAAAATTGTGAAAAATTTACTAAAAACCCCTTTTTGGAGGGTTCAAGGTCGTTCAAGGTTATCGATGTTAATAAATCTAAAAAGCCTGTCGCCAGTGCCTGTTATGATAAGCGGCATGTCTGTGCCTATCTGCAACCGTTTTCACAGTATACGCGCCAATAACGTAAAAAATAACATTTTTAGGGGGTACCCATCATTGACACCCTCGTTTGAGGGGAACCCCCGCACCCAAAAGCACGAAATTTTGTCCCGAAACACTAGAGTCTTTGGTGCAGCTCACGGTAAAAATTTCGTGATTCTAGCTTGCACCGTTTTGATACAGCTCACGAGTGTGACCGACGGACAGACACCCTCAGACAGACAAACGCCCAGGCCATAACTAAGACGCGCAAAGCATTCTGCTGTCGCGCGCAACACTTGTTTTTATTGTAGTCTTGCTGTATTTTTTACTTTTCGCGCGCTACGTTTCTAACGTAGCGGAGTATATGAAATCAGTGCAATATTGACGACCGACCGACGACCGACCTCCGTTCCTGGAAGAGCCTTCCTGGAATAAATCCAAATGACTATATCTTTATAATGGTGCCATATATACGCGTGGTCACAGTAGACCACCAATAAGAAGTCACCCACCGCAAGTCCAATGGTTACGTCACAGATGACGTCACGTGACCCCAAAAGGTCAAGGTCGTGACTCCATTATTTTTCAGGCGCCATATCTTCGTAACGGTGCCAGATAGACGCATGCGTTGAGATAAAACAAGACTAATAGCAACTTGCGTCATCGACCATTATTGAAATTTTTCCCCTTAGTTCGGAAAATCAGGCAATATTTTACGAACTTCGGAGAGCCAATTTTCAATAACTATCTCGACGCCAGTCACTATTACTGTAATAATAGACACTTTTAGACAGGTCTTAAACAGACGCCGGGTCTCTAATACAAGCCGAATGGAACAAAAACAGGAGAAAATAATGCGCTCAAAAAGTACATTAGATTGGTCACAGTCTAATAATATCTTTGTGTTGTACTTATATTGCACGCGTGCGAACCCCGTTACTGCGTCGTAGGTCTAATCTCAAATACTATGATACATACACAGTGTCTTAAAAGAATTTGTGCCGCTTTTACTTTTTCACTAACTCCGTAAACACTGACCGATTAATAATTTTTGGCGTGCAAATTTATAAAGAAACGACGTAAATAACTGTAGTTTCGCCCACCTCACCTTGATACTGTTGCTACGCTACCCCATAAAATGTCAAAGTAGTAGTTTAACCGTTTACAACAATGAATTCATAAATAGTAGGTATGGCGCATGCGTCGGCTCAGAAATGATTAACCGAATAGCGACAAACACGACTGGCAAAATTATTCTTTCTCAAAAGTTACACGTGTCACATCACATCATCTTTATTACAGCATGTGCTCAAAATGTCCTCTTCCAACACGAACGCATGTTAAGATGCCGTGCAGGCATGAGTTTGATTCGATGCGGATTTATATATACTTGTGTGTATTTGCTGTATGTAAACATTTAATTTATTATGAATTTGTCATTCACCTTGTTGCACAGAATGTTGTACGAGAAATACACAGCAAATGAAAGCAAATGGAGTTTGGACTTAAATGGAGACGACCATTAACGGCAACACGTTAGCGGAAACTCTCTTGTCTGACATCCGCCATACCTCAAGCACGTTGCTACACTACCTTGCAAAATATGAATTTTCAAAATTTGCACCGGCTGCAACCACAGCAACGATCTCGAGAACGGAATTACTAAACAACATTAGCACCGCGATTTATTGCAAATCACGTTTGTATATTCTTTCGACTGGCGCCAATATGACGAGTGATGTTCGACGTTAACAGTTTCCATGTTTAGTACCGCTATTTTGTAGGATACCTGCTATGAATAAAACACTGGTAATGTAACACTTATATACTTTTTTGGCCATAAATGTTTATTAAAGACAAAGACATAAAAAGGAGCAAGTTTTGTACGATGAAAATAAAACACTCTGTACAGTAATTGAAACTAGCGACGTAGCCAGTGTTTGAATATAATTTATACGCATAGAAACCGTCATTGTACTGCACATATAACTAAAACATATGCGGCCGAATGCCGGCATATTTCGCAGCCACCCGTCCAGTTACGCACTTGAATTTGAGTTAAAAAATTTGCTTTTACATTGCCACCGCGCAAGCCATGTCTAAGCAAAATGCGAGTCATTTTTTTAATTAAAAAAATGCAAATTGGCGCATCGGTTACCCATACCAATTGAAAACGTTCAGTTTTTTACGCCTGATTGTTTTCAAGTTATAAGTTTGTACGTGACAGACGGGCGAACGGACAGACAGACGAACAAGACTTGTAATGCGGCCTAGAAAACGGTCGCATAATAATGAAAGTCGTTCAGTTTGTTCACAGGAACCCAGCTTTTATTAAACTTATTGCCCCGATTAAACACGTCGTTTAAACACAAGTTTGCCTGGAAAAGTTTCTGTTCGAAAATGTTCCTATTTCAGATGTTCAATGCACATTTGCCCGTGAATGAATACGAATACAATCTACTCGTAGCGGTGGCCGGTCAGCTCATCACCGGTCGATTCATCGCGGTCGATCTATCCTCGTATAGCAACGTAGTGAGTCATGAAAACATTCACACAATCTTTTCGTGTTAACCTCGACATATATGGATGGACCGGTTTCAATAGTGCATTCAGAAATAAACTGCACCAATAATACTGTTTTATAGTAATCAACTAAATCTATTCCTCTGCATCAAATATGCTGCCGCACTAACTAGCAAAATTTAAATAGGCCTATTTACTTTACAACTTGCAGCAAAATTGCTTAATTAAAAACTACGTGTAAAATTATTTATTCCTAAGAAATGTATATCGGAGATGTCATAATTATTTTCGATCAGCTGTCCCACGCATACACTAGTTTGCGAATTAGCCTAGCGGGCACTGTTGCAAAATACCCCGCGTCCGTGTCAAAGTCAAATGTCAACAATGACGCTCCGAAAGAAAATGTATAGAGCTAAACATTAAATAACTTTGACAAACAGAAATATATGTAGTTTATTATTCTAAAACGAAGCTATCGTCCGACGTGTATTGTGGCTAATATGAATAAGCCTTAATAGATTTCTCCATGCGGCATCAGATTTAAAGGGATGTCCAAAATCGCAAAACGCATGCAAGAGCGAAAAAAATTATTACGAAAATCGGTCGACGTTTGCGAGCACATATCACAAAAGGGGTCTTTGAACTCGTGGCGTATAATTCAAACATTTGGCTGCACGTAAAAAAATAAAACTATGCCAGAAAAAGTCGAAATTCCAACGACTAATCGGAAATTTTTGTCCATGGCGAGCTCAACGAGACTGTTGCCATGCGACTACGCGACAACGGTCGGATGACAACCGAAAAATGACAACATCGCCATTTTGGCGCTGATTTCGACATTTACTCTAGTTGCTTATTGTCGTCGCACAGTCACTTTATCAGACGTCTAAAATCTTGCACATCTTTCGTTGGGATTTCGACGCCATTTAGCATAGTCTTAAAGATTCGGTTTTAACCGCTACATCACTACTTTTGTTCAATGAAAAATATGTCCTAGAAGTTGTGTAGAAGTAACGGCAAAACGTTTCTTCTGTACGGAAAAGCGAGTTTCATTCATAGACGTTAAAACATTTTTATGTTTTTAATATTTTTTTAAAAACATGTTTTTATGGTTTTTATTTTAAAAATGTTTTTTTTATGTTTTTTGTTCTATTTTTAATGTCGTGTTTTTGTTCTTATTAAAAATAAACGTACAAAATGACAAATATGATGGATTTCTCATAGGCAAATTGCGTTTAATCCTGTTTTTGATCTGTACCATAATCACGGTTACATAATAACATCCAGTACATTCCGGTCTTCAGTCTTCACAAATGGTAGATTTTTGTTTTAACATGTTATTATGCTAAATGTAGTTCAGTGTTTTATGTATGTTTTACAAGTTTTATAAAAGTAAAAAAACATGTTTTTTTCATGTTTTATTTGCAAATTAATGCTTTTAACATCTATGGTTTCATTTTGTCATTGCGAAGATCAAAGATTTTACTGGTCGAAAGACAGCTTAGTCGAATGTGAAACTACGAAACCAGTGCCATACCAAACTCAGCTAATAACCATTGACACAATATGCTAGTGATACAACAACGGCAGTTACTGGCGACCAGTGTGAAAGAACGAACAGGCTGTGAACTGTAGGCTGTAGTACAATGTAGATTGTGGGACGTCAGACAGTGTCGTCATCTATACACATAGCATATGTCAGTCAAACTGAAGTATTCATGTAGTTGTCCTATAATATTCGCTAACTTAGGGAGTAGAGCGATACGTGTGAGTGACTAGTTGCATTTTGATATAGTTAATGGGCAATTCACACCAACGACGCCGACGCGACTTAACTGGACTCAACTATCGAGTCGCTACTCGTCGTACATGTAGGTGTGAACTAGCCATATCATTGACGTTGTCGTTTGTGAAACGTTTCACTGAATAGGTCCCGCGTATTTTAAAAGTTTCTCGTCCTTGCTGTAAACGCCTATATAACATGTATAGTCCAGTGTCCTTGATTCAAATCCTGAATCAGATTGCCGTCGAAATCAGCGAATTTGGTTTTTTGGGCCACTCTCTGTACCTCCGCAAAAGTTCATTAAAATAAATCCGTAACTGCTAAGATACACAGGACATGTCGTCACTTTGCGCCCTGATGAAAACTTTTGCACAGACGGACGTTGAAATTTTAATCATAAGCCTATTTATCATATTTTGAAAGAAATAATGTACTTTCGGTTCGGAACTTTGGAACTATTTTCAAAATCGCTATAGTCGATCGTCCGGGATTCGCAGTTGGAAAGAAAATGCGTTTGACGCTTTTTTACAGATAGAATGACTGGGGACTTTTCCTTCTCAGTGCAACAAAAATACGGTTGATCCTTTCCGAGTAGTCTAGCATTCCGTCTGCAGTAGTAACTTTACGGCTGCATTCGAGTGACCACACAAATAACAGACTCACAGACACATCGAAATATCGTAGCCTCTGATCAAGGCTCTTCGTACTTAATTAAGCAAGTAGTCAGGCCCTGCGTAGAGCCAGAGGCGGATTTAGCCTGTTTGCCCGAACAAGTTACAAAAAAGGGCATCACAAGCCAGAGAATGTTTGACAGCAGCAAGATATTTTCTGCTCTTTGGGGCCTCTTTTTGTGGCGTGTTGTATGTAACCGCATACAAATATGTAAACCCCCGCGGTCGGGGGGATTACATATGCTCAGGGGGCCTCATATTCTGCATGAAAAAAATTGCTTTTAAAAAAGAGAAAAAAATCCGAAAAATAAGGAAACATTTAAAAAGTTTACCCAAAATGGACATGTTTATTACATTGTAACCCATTAAACTTTATTTCTTTGCAAAGACAACACAAATTGTATCTGATTTTTTGAGTTTGCAAATCTTATAAAAGTGGGCAAATGTGCTGCTTCCATTGAACCTCTAAAAGCCGAAATACTCTGCCCCAGACCCTTGTTATTGGCTGGCGCTACCGCACTCGCTATCGGGCCTCACACTAATATTTGGGCCATTATGGGGGCTCCAACTTGCTATCGCCGGCACTGACTACATTCTCCAGCTTGGGTAGGTTCTGTAATCTAGTCTGCTCGCCGAATTGCGAAACCTGGACTTTACGACGTTAGTTACTTATTTACGTAGTTCATGAACAGAAAATTCATGTGAAGCCCGTGCATTTTTACCGAACAGGACAGAACCCAAGCCCCAATCGGGATTAAGCTGTCGACCCTGCGTAAAGCAAGCTCGTTGATCGAGATCAACGCGTTAACCACTAGTTTCTTCAGCTGATACAGTATTATGTTTACATACACTGGAAGGTTTGGTCGAATACCAAAACGACAGACGATAAGTAGGCTATTCGTACTAATCCGTCTCCACGTAGAGTAACTTTATTCATGCGACCAACGATGATACGCCTGTAGACTGATTCGCCATCTGGTGATATCCGATTCAATACGAAAATTTGCACGGAAGAACTGATTGAAATTGCCAGTTTGAACAATGTAGAAAACTAAAAAAAACTACAATAGAAATTAATGAATGAAATATCTAAGTTGCGCTGAAGAAACTGGCCGCCAGGAAGCAGGACCTGAGATGAACCAACGGATTACATGGGACGGCATTGCAGGAGCGCACTGCAGAAGTGTTCTGTTCGACACAGTTTGACTGCTGCCCTCTCCCCGGTATGACATTCGTGACAATCTTCTCATTTTCTATCTGCATGTTTTGTTTCTAGACTCACCCACTAATGACCCATTTGCACCTACGACGCCAACGCGACACATACACTGTGTCTCATAAAAGTTCACCTTTTTATTTTTACGATATCTTTGTCAGATTTCGTGCGATTTTTTGCTAATTTTCGGCAGGAGCATACAACAGGAAATTTGAAACAAACAAATGCACAGCCCACAACATCTCGTTTTATAATGTTAGTACTGTACCTTGTGAAATCGGGCAACGATTTCTATGGCACAGAGTACATGTAGGCATATAGCGTCAAATATAAAATCTCCACATAAAAGTCAAATTGTCACATCAGATAACTATCAAGTAACGTTCATATTATCAGATCGCGCTTGAACTCTCATCCACCAATTATCACACAGGCGTGCAGCCGTCCACACCACGTGGTCGACTACCTCGTTCACGCCATGCAGACCAGAGGAGATGACGGAAGTTCGCATTTTGATAGAAAATTTATATAAATTCGAGGGTTTTGCAGAGCTAAAAATAAATTCGTAAATTTTTTGCTCAAAGTTGGAATGCAAAAGGTTTAAATGAGCTTTCAAAGAAATTGCGAGATTCCGGTTCGATGACAAGATGAACGGGAAGCGGCCGACGTCGCAATGTGCGTTCTGGTGTATTGCTAGTTTTACAAGGCGCAGTATGAATATGTAAAACGAAATGTGAATAATCCGTATATAGGCCAATGTGTTTGTTTCAAATTTCCCGGGCTGTGTTTCTGCCAAAAATTAACAAAATCGGATGCAATATAACAAAGATATCACAAAAGTAAAAGGGTTGTGAACTCAAGTAAGAAAAAGTGTAGAACACGTGCAGTGTGCGGTGTGCAGTTTACCGGCAGTAGATCGCTATTCGGCGTCGAAGTCTGTCAAACTGTCGCGAGCATGTTGCCGTTCCCGGTGCTGTATGTCGATAGCGTCGTCTAGTGACTGACGGGTGAACTCATCGAGCCGCTTGCTGTAATCACGACTGTTGATGACGTCACTCGACGTTCCTCTGTCGACGATCTGCAGTCCTCTTCCTGGTGCCTTGGCGGCTACGTCAGCACGCTTACTGACGAACTGACACTTCGGACCGCTGAAATGCGGAGGACATCGGCAGCGACAGTAGCCGAAGACGCTGTTTGGCATGATCATCTGACCGCCGTTGAGACACGACGAACTGCTGCACATTCCCGCGTCTACTACCATAAGCATCTGTGGTGACGTCAGCAGGCAGAGGATCATCAGCAGTGACGTCATCTTCGGTTCTCGTCCCGACATAAAGTTCGGCTGATCTAGACGCTGACTTCAACAAGCAACAAAAAGCTCATAAAATTTTAATGCGGAATGTTTGCAATTATGTTGGCTAATTTTAGATTGAGTTCAGTGTTTAATACTTTAACTGACCGCGGCAGTTTTGTCTAGTCATTTTGATCTCCACTCGCGACTTTTTTAAATGCTGAATTTTAATAAAAAGTAACTAGTTTAAAATATATTTCGCAGAAAAAATACGAGACATAACGAGTAATTTTAGACTAAGCCTATAGCAAAGCATTAGCCTATTCAGTTAATTAAAAATAAGACTGAACGGCGCGTTGGCGATAACGAGCGCCTATAGCTAAACTAATCGATGTCGTATTATTATGAAGCGAGAGCGTGTAACCCACCTACCAGCGGTGTGAATGAGAGAGAGAAGACTGCAGGCCTCCAGTGATAGAGGCAGATGAATTCGAGACGCAAGACTTGACCATTGACCAGCGAGTGACCAGTGGTATAGAGGCAGATGAGATGGGCGACCAATGACGTAGGATGTTGCATGAAATACTTCATATTCGACCGAGCTGGGTGGCGGTCGCCGGCCGGACGGTCTCTTACCGGCCAATCCGGTCCTCCTGATCCCCACTCGTCGACATAAAGTCACTAATACCATAAACTACGGAGATCAGACGATCTGAGTAGAGCGGACTCGATTATTGGGAAGCGAGTAGACATAACAGCTGGTAGAAATGAACAGAGAAAAAGCTATCATGTCGTATCATAGAAGGCAGCAAGCAGTTAAGCTGTCCACGTGATCCCCACTCGTCGACAATTAATGAAGTCACGTCCGACTATCATCGACGTCGTCAGACGGCCGCCAGGACAGACAGACGGACAGAGCGACAGACGGACAGACGAACGGATGGACATTCATCGGTTCACGTGTCGCAGTCACTCGCCACCGCTCCCATCAGTGTATAAGTGTCGCAGCTCGGTGCGGCTTCCGGCACCGATTCATTGCCGACTGACGGGCGCATCTAAGACCGGCTGTGACGTCACAACTGATGACGCCATCGGCAGTGACGTCATCAGCTGCTGCGACGGGCGCATCTAAGACCGTGTATTACCGGTCGTCTATCTGGCACTGCAGCAGCATGTCTTGCCTGCCTTCATCCCAGTCATTCATTACTTCTGTTTCAGCCGCCGCCTCTCTAACTCGTGACAGTCTGTCAAGTGTCATACATGACAGCCTTGACTCAGACGACCTGTGACTAATGCTGGTCCAGTAGCCTACAAACTTGCAAGATTTTCAGCCGAGTCCAGTCGTGCACTTTGTGCTGTATATACAATTCTAATGTCTGCATTTTTTACGTTTCATTGTGGTAATTGACATAATTATGACACGCCTGTGCGTTGCAAACTTGGCTCGTGTGTATAGGCCTATCCCGGTACTGGTCAATGGTCACTCTCGACTGGCAGATCAACACTCTATAGACAATGAAGTCACAACATACGCCAGTCATGTTGCTCCAAATCGCAGTCGGTCACTTTTTACGCGCGACAACTATGCTATCGTAAAGGCGTCTGTCCGTCTGTCTGTCCGCTCGTGTCTGTCACACCTGCAGCCCTAGCAAAACGATGCAAGCTAAAATCATAAAATCTTCACTGTGTGCTGTCACGAAGACTAGTTTTTGTTACAAATTTTTTCGGCAGGATGTCGGGGTTCCCCTCGAACGGAGCGCGTCAAAGAGGGGTACCGCCCTCATAAGAAGTCGTTATTTTATCGCTATCAACTTGGCTAGCGTGAAAACGATTGCAGATAAGCACAGACTTGCTACCTATCATAAAAAGCACTGCTGGTGAGCTTTCCCGTTGTACCAACATTTTAACGATCTTGAACCTCTAATTTGGAGCGATGTCGCAGAACGTATTTCTTCAAAGGTGCAAAAGCGAAAAAAAATTGTTATGAAAATTGGTCCACGTTTGCGAGCTAATATTATGAAACATTGCATTAATTGGTGCATTAGTTTTTGCGTTCAAGTATATAGGCTGGGGCGCACATTTCAAGATTGAATTACGCAAAATGATTGGCGATAGACCAAGACAACCTGCGTATGATATTTTTAGCATTAGGCTTAGCAGCTTAAAATTTAGCCATCCAAAAAGTTTCCAGCCTCGACGTATTAGACAACAATATTTTCCACAATCTATACATCAGTGAAACGTACATTCTTACTGACTCATATATGAGTCTGCTGCGGATATGACGTCGTTGTAATTTATGACGTCATAGAGCACTAAACCGAAACGATTTTTAACGTCAACGAAAGAGGCTCGAGTCGTTTATCATCGTGTATAGCAGACATCACCATGATCAAATTTCAGATTTCAGAATAGATAATAGTCATTGGGGGTCAGTGATGAAATTAGGGACTAATTGGGCTTAAGGCTCGCTTCCAGCCCCCTGCTTATAAGGGGCCCATGTGACTAGTCACAAATCTTGATTGGCCTTTCATTAACGCAATTGATATAATTAGCAATTAAATTTTCAATAAAATTTTTCACAAGCTGCTTACACAAATAGACAAGAGAAATAGGTTTTACAAATCTATAGACAATAAAAAAGTTTTTGTTTAATATAATTGATACTCAAAATTTTTGACCGCTCTTCATATTTGCATGAAGCCGTAATTCACTCAAGTGCTTTTATTTGCGGCTAGCACAAATTCAGCGAGCCTGACTTTATGCTGTTTGCGTTAGCGCTACAAATCGTTTCGGTTTAGTGCTCTATGACGTCATTAATTTCAATGACGTCATATCCGCAGCAAACTCATATCAGTCACTGATATATAGATTGTGAAAAATATTATTGTCTAACATGTCGAAGCTGGAAACTTTTGGGATAACCGTCTTAGATTCAAGGAGTCTTATGTACAAGGACGTCAAATTTGGGAACCCCATCAAAATGCGTGATTTGCTAATATCCACTAATTTAGTCTGAAAACTGTTGCGGATAAACATAGGCTTGCTGCTTACCGTAAGAAGCCATTGCCAGTACTCACTATGCCTACCAATGAAGAATGGCCAGGCTGAGTTGGTCTGGGAGGCTTGGTCGAATACCAAGACGACAGACTATAAGTAGACTATTTGTACTAATCTGGCTCAACGCAGATTAACTTTATTAATGCGACCAACAATGATATGCCTGTAGACTGATTTGCCATGATCTGGTGAATATATCCGATTCAATACGAAAATTTGCACGGGAAAAATGATTGAAATCTGCCAGTTTGAGCAATGTAAAAAAATTAATAAAACTACAACACAAATTAATTAATGAAATATCTAAGTTGCGCTGAAGAAACTGGCCGCCAGGAAGCAGCACTTGAGATGAACCAACAGATTACGTGGACCAGCACTGGAGGGTTGCTCGATGCAGCACAACTTGATTGCTGCCCCCTCCCCGATATGACATTTATGACAATCTTCTAATCTTAATTTCAGTCCGCATGTTTTTGCTTTTAGGCTTACCCGCTAATGACCAATTCGCACTTACGACGCCAACGCAACTCAAATGTCGAAGACTGTCGCCGAAAACTGAGTCGCGTCGTCAGTTCTGTTCACACGACGCGACTCAACTGTTGAGTTGCGTCAGCGTCGTAGGGGTGAATTAGCCATAATACGTCTACATACTTGTCGCTAGTCCATTGTGAGCATCCATCTTTCGTAGCTTCTCTGATCGTTAAATCTTACAGTAGGTTATTCGCTTATTATTCATCATCATGAATAATCTTAGGTTCATGTGTTCATCGGGTGGTCAGACGTAGCCAAGATGGGCAATTTGACCGATGCCATGATTTGCGGTTTTGTTATTAAACGTATTAGGCCAATATGACACTTCTATGTTAAGAGTTCACATTTAGGCAAACAGCGGTTCCCATCGAACAGATTGGTTCACCCCACGTCCATTACAAACATCACAGCAGCTCCATTACGTATAGCTTATTTTGCCCACGTAATACGCTTTGCTCTGCTTTGCCTCTAAGGGAAACTTTTCCGAGGACGTTCTTATGACAGACCCCGGCATTAACGTTGATCGGCTTGCATGCCGATTTTCAAATAGTCACATTTCCGTTTCCGTTTCATTTCGACTTTTTAAGTTGTAAGTTTATTTTAGTATATATCTGTAGTAACAACGTTTACGTAATTTGTAGCAGGCCTCGGACCGTCTAGATTTTAATGCTTCCAGCAGGACTTAAATCTAGTCCAAATTTCGACAAAATAATAAACTTTATTCGCAAAGAATAAAAACAAACATTAAAAATTGACAACATTTGATAATATTTAAGTCATTTTGACAGAGCTACCGAGTGTTACTGTGTGACGGACAGACAGACACAACTTCCATTATAGTGAAATGCTGTAAATATCAACGCCAGAAAAACGTGGGCCAGCACAGTGGAAACTGGCCGCCAGGAAGCAGTACTTGAGATGAACTAAAGGATTGCGTGAAACGGCACTGCAGGAGCGCACTGCAATTAGTATCAGTAAGATATCCTAGCAAATAAACCTTAATAGTCATAGGCATATACGACATCTCTATAGCATAATATTAGGCCTATGTAGTGCTGTGAGCTATAGTGCTCTGAGCGAGTCGTTTACGAACGACTCAATGTCACAATGATAGTCTCTTCACGCCGTTCACGGGCACAACTCTGAGCGGCCGGAGGCGGCTACCAACTATTGAAGTCGAAGCGTCGAAACACGATGCACAGATTGGTGCCGAAGACGTTGATGCATTCTCCCTCGCAGCATCTCAGCCTATTGATAACCTACTGGACTGATGATTATTCTCATAACAACAATAATATAATAATAATAATATCAGAATAATGATAATCGCATTCCTATAGTGCCCATGATGATGATGATGCAGCATCTCAGCGTGTTGTTGCACGAGAACCGCGAACACTGCGACGATGATCTGCTACTGTAGCAACCAAACCAAACCAAAGCATCTGGGCCTAAACACTTAACAATAGCTGCGGCGTCTGTGATTTGAAATGAAAGCCTTAAAATTTGCGAACTAACTAAATGTCCACGCCACGCCCATTATAAATCACTCATGTTGTCCTGGTGGTCCCAAGGCGCCGCGAAGACAAAAATAGCCTAAAGTCTTGGTCTTGGTCTTGAAAAAAGTCTTGCGCTACATCTTTGTTATAAACCTTGGTAGCTGAGCAAGTGAGTAGTAAAAAAGAAGTTTTTAGTAACCTTCAGGGCCAAGTTTGTAGACTTTTTATTTTTCTACCACTGCACTTCTGTCTCTAGCTTGCTTCTAAGAGCGTTTTAGGCCCAACACGTATGGCCAAAAATGACAGCGGAAAAGTTGACTTTCCATTGAGGGAGCTTACAGTGCTTGCACATAACTTTCTAGCTAGACGTGGAAGAGAAGTCCTGGAAAATGAAAAAATAAAAAAAAGATGGAAAAAGTTGAAAAGCGAGCGACGGAAGCGACGATAAAAAAATTGCACTAAAGCCTTAGAGAGACAAACGCCCCCGCCCATGCTATAGCCAATCTAGCATCGTAGTGATCGTGAACCTACTTTGTTACTATTGTTAATCTTAGTCAAGCTTACTCTAATGCAGTAGAACCTATTATGTCAACACCATAGCGCTGAAACTACTCTGGACTACTTTTCACTTTCATCAATCTCATCTTTAATATGCTGTGGACTTGCTTCACAGCCTGTTGTAGGCCTACGACTTGTTAAGGCCTAACAGCAAGTCTGAACAAGATTGGACGAGTAGTTTACATGTCGTTCTGGCGTAGTTCGGTGACGGCACGCTGATGGCGAGCACCGTTTGACTGTGCAGCTGCCGCAGTCAACATCGACGACATAAGCGACTTGCCTCTCTGCAGCCGCCCAGCATCAACAGCTACATAACATACGTAGCCATGTAGGCCTACGCGAAATTTAACTATACACCACTATAAAACTAAATAGGCTAAAGTTTATCTGACGAAGATAATGAAATTGTAAGGAATTTCAAAACCGCAAAAGAAGTAGGGCCTATAGGTTTTTTCACAGCTGTCTGTACAGTTATAACAACAACAACGACAACAATAATAACTTGACAACTCTAGTGAAAAGAGGCCCCTCCCGATATTACTCCCAATTTTTTTTTTAATTTTTAGATGAAAAGTCTGCATTCTGGTGCACTTTCGGTGTGTTTTAGTGAGGAGCACAGTTTTCTCTACGGATTTGCATGATTGGCAGGGTCTCCCTAACCAGCTAAGCGCCTACTTTTGATTCTCGGACCTACCATTATAATTTTACCAAATTTGACTAGAGCCACTGCAAAATGCTTTTAACTTTTGCTTTAAGCCCTGCAGTCCGTACTAAAACGGCCCTGAAAGAAACATACATGTATATCTACATGTACTGTATATACATAAGCCTACAAAAAAAACCCACATTTTCAGTTCAAAAAGTTGACAAACGCAACTTAGACAACGGATCGAGTAAAAAAAATTGAGGATAATAACAATATTCTATCGCCAATGCTGGCGTCGTATATCATTATAATGGCCGACGCGCCTCAACTCGACTGTCGGCGACAGTCCCTAAATGTTGAGTTTAGTCTCGTCGGCGTTCGGAGTCGTAGGTGTAAACTGCAGAGTCACAATTTTACCGGACGGCTGACGAGCAAGTGCAAGACTGCTGCTGTTGTCGATGACGCCGGCAGTGGTCAACAGTAAAGTGATGACAGCCACTTGATAACAACGCATCATCATCACTCTTACTTCAGCTCAATGCAACCAATGAAAGCGCAATGTAGGCCTACACGAGTAGCGCGTAAGAACAAACCGTAGCCTATATTACACTGACTACCCAGCGCTATGTGGCCGCCCTATATGCACGCAAAACGCATGCCACGCGCAGCACGCACGTATGACGCTCGCTAATTGCGACATAGATCATGCGATAAACGTTTTTAAAAGTTTTTTTTAAATTCTTGTCACGTTTTAACGTTTTAAATTTTTTTTCAACGGTTTTTTTTTTAAAAACGTTTACTGAAAATTCTATCAAAAACTTCCAAAAACACTTTTAAAACCACAGTTGTAGTAGTTTACTTAATTAGTCTAGCGACTCTTAATCTTATGACCACAGGTTGACTTGAAATTGGATAATATCGATCTTCTTCTCTCTAGTTCCATCTATGCTATAGGCTACCGCACCTACAGCATTAACAAGATGTTGAACAAATTAGGGCTAACTTTGTTATTCAACGTTCCTAAGCGTTTTTAAAATTCTTGTCACGTATTAACGTTTTTAAAGTTTTGTTTATTTTCTTCGGGAACGTTTTTAGCCGACCGTACGTAAGTAATGGTCGAGCTAGACCTATTGGTACGAGTTGTCGTCTGTGTCTGTCCATCCGTTGTCGTCGTCCGTAACGTATGTATTGTGGCTAAGTGTTAGGTCGTAGCGTAAAATTTTTTACACGAATAATTCGCCATGCGCCTTAAACTCGGGCATGCAAAATTTAGACAAGCTAGTGCAAGCAGAACATTTTCGAATTGGGGTTAAATGAAGGGGGTGGGAAATTCAATGGATAACTGGCCATATCTCGAAAACGATAGGGCCAAAGTTTCTACACCGTGTCTCAAAAAACATGCCCGACATTTTCGACTGTAACTTGAAAACCAATCATCAGATTTTGATAATTTTTGGTAGAAATATTTTTGATACAACTGCACATCAAATTACCGTTCAGTTTCCCACCTCACTCAGCGTTTGTTTCTGCACTACTTGGGGAAAACACAACCAGCGAAATATCGCTTTTTATCCAATGTGATATAATTGCTAATTTAACATAATGCGTAAAAACACATTTTGTTCACATTTCTGACACTTTGGCTGACAATTCATCCAGTTGTCTATTTTTCAACTGCCTGCAGTAAAACTGCTTGAAGTGGTGGCCCACTATGCGAACACAGACAAGGAGATGCTTTCTCCATTCATTGACAGCAGTATCGAAAAATTCTGCTCCAGATCAATCCAGGCTGTACCAGTCGCTTCTTGACTTCACAAACATTCCCAAACTTCATATGGTAGACACACTGCTGCATGACAGTCAAACCTTGTAATAAACCGGCTGTTGGGGACCCATGGATTAAGATAAATAAAATTTATCGACGTTTTTTATTCATTTTAACACGTATTATGCTTGGTCTGCTTTCCCAGGTAATGCAGAAGCAGACGATGGGTAAGGTGGGAACTAAAACAATTATTTAATAGCCAGTTGTTTCAGAAATATTTCTGCCAAAAATACTACAATCTGCTGATCTTCCTTCAAGTTACGATCGACACCGTCGGGGATGTTTTTTCAGTTTTTCTGTTTATTTCATCACATACTTCGCTTGATCTGCTTCCCTAGGTAGTGCAAAAGCATAGATTGGGTGAGGTGAGAAACTAAACAGTCGTTTGATGGCAAGTTGTGTTAGGAATATTCGTACGAAAAATTATCAAAATCTGGTAATTGGTTTTCAAGTTATAGTCAAAAATGTCGGGGATGTTTTTTAGACACAGTGTATTAATCACTAATAGGAAATCGCATACGCCGTTTTAAATGAGATAAAATTCATCGACCGTGGATGACCTTGAAGATCGTTACGCGCTATTGCGGCTAAACGGGGCTAAAATAGGGTTTAGGTTGTTATTGATCACTAATAGAAAATGGCATATTGGCTTTCAAATGACTTAAAAATCATTGACCATGGATGATCTTGAAGGTCAGTACTGCAACAGGAACTGTATAGGCTGTAGCGCATCTTCCCTACTAAAGCGTTTTTACTGTGAGAAAAATTTGGGAAATCTGCGTCCGATATCAGCGTTGGTTACCTACGACTGTAGCTATCTATATCGCCGGGCGAGACGACCGCGTGTCACCCCGCGTGATAGGTGTTATACCCCGTTTACAAGAGCTCAAAGTCTGCTTCATCGTGTAAACGGGGTATTATACCACGTTAATTGTAGCTTTCAACAGCAGCGTTCTGTCAAACTAGCGTGCATCGAAACTGCGTCACATGTGAGAAATGGCTTTCTCTGTGATTTGAAGTCGGACGCTTGGCTTCGATCGGACGTAGGCGTCACGGTCGGCTTTTCCTAGCGACAGCTGGGCTTCTTGTTTTTACATCTATGGCTTGTGAGACCCAAACAACGCTTTCGCCTACTTCGCTTTGTTGTATCATTTTGTTCTATATTAGTCACAGGCGTAGCCAGAAAAGGTGCAAGGGTGCACCCCCACAGCCCAAGAAATATCCAAACTTGTGCGGTAAAACTAACGTTTTCATGACGAAAAGTTCTGGGGGAGATAATTACAGCGCTATATCCCACATCCCCTAGCTGGTGAAGAAAAGGTTCTCTGCCCCTTCCCAAGAACTCCAGCCCTGCTCTCGGCCTTTGGCCTCGATTAGTGGCCCTTGGGTCTCAAACCACCCCTACCAGACTCCCAACTCCAATTTCTGGTAACGCCTATGTATTTGCCTATGTACATGCTGTACGTACAAAAGACCTACAACGAACCGAAAGTCTGCAGCAAATTCACAAGAAGCAAATCCACAGAAACCGACGTACATGTACGTCACGGTCATGAACACAAAATCATCATTCCTTACAACTTGAAACGCTAAATGCAAAACGCGTGTCGCCGAGTGTAAACGTGGATTAAGTTAACGCCGACATGACGACTTCGCCGCATTCTTAATCAGAGCCGGCGGAAGGACCCCTCGTACCCTCCGGTCGGGCTCACGTAAGTGGAAAGTTTACCCAATATGGACAAGTCTATTACTTTTCATTAACGTACAATAATATGCGACGTATTGCGGCCTATTAAACTTCATTTTTTGCAAAGACAACACAAATTGTTTGTATGTGATTTTTGCATTTCAAATTTTTTGAAAACTGGGCAAATCTGCGCCTTCCATTAAACGTTTAAAAGCCAAAAGTGTTTCAGCTTCAGCGGGGCTTTGCCCTCATGACCCCCTGGACTATGCTGGGGGCTGTCCCTGGACTCCGGTGGGGGCTCCGCTCCCAGACTCCCGTTATTAGGGCCTCATAATTGTATTTGAGAGGGGGCCTCCAACTCTCTGGCGCCGGCACTGTTCTTAATCTTTAGGCCTACAACGTTCTTTCACTTCTTTATAGGCCTACTGTTTATGTAAGTATACAAGCAGCACCTATAGATATACAAAGATATTTTGGAAACTGCATCAGTTCTGGTGACAACCATCTTGTATTATTTATTATTTTTTGCAGGCCTATATGGAAGAACGCGACTGTATCACCGTTCCCCCTTTTCCTGATATTATTTGGGCCATTCCACTAGACTACACCGCCGACTGAGAGCTGTGCGACAGGTCTGATTGACTGATTGATGCAGCAGGCCCACCTGCAGTTTGTCACATGACGTACGTGACCCGCATGCCAGTTCTTTTAGTTCTAATGCACACCTACGCTGCAGTCAGTGCGCCGTTGACACAGGTAAATTGATGTAGCGACGTGGTGTAACGAGCCTAAAGTGGTCTGTCAGTGAACGTTAAGCCTCGCCGCTGCAGCGGCTCGATGCAGACGCGCTGCATCTCCGCTTCAGTATCAGCGCTGAAATAGTTCACCCAGTCGCCTACCACACCTACGCACAAAATAACAGAGATGTTGCAAGTATTAACACCACCAGTACAAGTACAAGTAGGCCTATGTGAAACTAACTATCAAGTACAATCAAAGTACCGAACATACTATAGCTAAGGCCCACCAAAAGCAAGGAAGTTCAAATTAAAGCATGAAATTAGTGGCTAATAAAAGGATTTCACTGCACTGTTGCGGGCTATTTCAATGTTTAGTTTTCGACAATCTTTCTGGATAGAAAATAAAAACAAACTACTTGCCACGTGGCGGCAAGTTCCTAAACGTCAAGTACAAGTACAAGTACCAAGTACATTTACATGATTTACATCTCTGCAAAATAATGACACAAGTCAACCTTATGATGAACAGCAATTATTTTAATAATGCTTGAAAACGACAAACAAAGATGACAGAATTAAGATGAGAAGATATAAGCCTAACACTGACCAATGTCCATCTAATATCATGATAAGGTTGACACATGTCGTTATTTTGCAGAGATGTAGTACTTGGTACTTGCAGCGCTTGCCATTTGAAAATGAGAAAAATCGATCGTGCCTCATAGGGTAAGCGATCGATAGGTGATGGATTACGATGGGGACATAATAACTTAAGATCATGGGTCTCCACTGCCCCTCAGCGACAGAAAGCAGCCGCCCCAAGTCGCATCAGCCCTTCCATTCCTTTCTTCCCTCTTTTTTTCCCTTCCAATTTCACTTCTTTCTTTCATTCTCCAAAAGTTTTAGCTGGATGTTTACAGAGTCCGGAGTGGAGCCTCGGCTGCAGATGTATTTGTACGATTTTGGGGCTCACAAAACGCATCATGGCAACATATTTAGTCGTTTATGATCTATGCAAAAATTTTCGCAGTTTAGTCTCTGACTTTTTTTGCAGGAAGATACTTCAACGTGTCAATATAATGGATACCCCTGGCTAAGATTATCAGTCTTCGTGCTCAATGAGCGCTTACACAGATCCACGAAATAATGGACAAAGGCATAACTGACAGAGCAGCATGCTACAAATGAAATGTTAAAATGTAAGTCCTAATAACCAGAAAAAAATTGTAGAAAATGAGTAAGCCTATCTTTTTAAACACTTTTGTATCGTCCCGCCTGCTAAAGTTAGCTTCTAAATTACTAAACGACGACAGAGTAAAAACTAAAAATTGATCGATCGCAAATTTGCATCAGTCCGGCGACCAACAGGACCAAAAATCACTGAGCACGGCCAGCAAGTAGGCGATCGATTTTTCGATTGTCTGGCGGGCGTTTAGGCGATTGATTTAGGTGATTGACCAATTAATTGCCTCAAACACCCCTGAGTACTTGTACCTCTACTCGAGTAGTACTTGAATACCATTTCAATATACATCATTATGCAGACTGAACTGTTCACACTTAGATTCACCAATTCTACGACTGGACTCGTATACTGTCCATATCTAACACTGTCTGCAGTGGCATAACGTGTTGTTAGCTACTTGGGTGCATTAAAACTTGATCAAACAAACAACATGTGGGTCATGGGTGTAACAAAATACGTGTTAAGCCACTGTCTCGAGTGTTCAAGTTCCTTCTAGACTGAGGAAAACATGTCAAACAAACAAACATGTCAGTCACTAGCATGACCACTCTTCTTTCCAGTTTCTGTTTAATTTTTTGGCCCACTTTCAAAAGTTACCGCAAGGCAGTCCGACACCCAAATGTAAACCTTCGTTAATTATTAAAGCAGAATCCAAATACAGCTTTCACGTCATGCAAACAAAGGGATCAAAACACTAAAAGCCATAACCATCTTGTTCATCCAGTTAAATCATATGATAAAGATAAACATGTCTTAAAACTTTAAATACCAACAGTCACAACATATTATGAATTATGGACGAGAAAGAGCAGTGATTGAATTATTATTATTGTCATTGGATAAAATCATGGTAACATCATTTAGTAAATTTCATACAAACAGTGGCATTATGGGTGGAAAAAAAGGAAGGCAATTCAATTGCTCCCCCCAAATTTTAGCACGTTGAAAAAATTTTTTCTTGTCGGAAACTTTTTTCCAAAAATACAATATCTCCAGTAAAAATCCCCTGATTTTAGTGGAGCCAAGTGAAAAAATTGAAATTCCGAAAAATGCAGCTGTCCACCAGAAAACTGCAACTTCCAGTCCCAATTTCTTAACCACCGACATCGCTGCATACAAATTTACAAATTTCTGGTACAAACTGCTAGACACCAGCTGAATGGAAGCTGCACCTTTTCGCATGAACTGTGATTCGGAGGACAATCTCAAGCCAAGTTCATCCCACCAAGAATAGTTGACCGAATTGTCTTGTTTCATGGCGTGAAAACACGTCCGACGTACGATGTCTGCTATTTGATGTGCATTAAGATGATGACCAAGAAACTGAGCAATCTTACTGACCATCTCTTCTGGCTTCTGTAAAACCAGCATCAACAAGACACACTGCATATTCACACATACATCTGACTTTAAATGCCTTGAATATGCAAAGCATGGAGGCTATAATGAGAATTTAACAATTCTGCTTTTGAAATGATCATAAGAGACTGGGAAAAGAAAAAACTGGACAAGCCGTCTCATGGACATAACACCAAGTGGCAGCACACACTTTATGTAATTTAACTTAATGTAATTTAACTACAATATAACTTAAGTGCAATCAATAACAATTAGTAACTCTTAATTGCATTTACAAAAGTGAGTTGGGCAGTTATTCCTAAAATCTGAAACAGAACACATTTAGAGAAGTATTTTTGGACTGGCACCCAAACAATAGCATCAAATGCATGACAACAAACAAAAATCTAACACGAACATTTTATTACATAATAATAATATCATCAATATTCACATTAACATCTATAAATACCTGGTGCAGATCTTCATATGACAGAAACAGAAGATTGTTGTCATATCTATGATCCCAGAAATTACGCACATGATCCTGCCACGGTCCATAGGCCACTGAAACATAAACAAATACGAGGTAACAAACTAGACAATGCAAAAAAATAATTAAAGGGCAAATACAAAGCAGATAACAAACTCGGATTGAATAGACAATTTTGGCATGGAAGATGAACCTAACCATGGAAAAAGTCTAAACACTGCTGGGCTCCAAATTTCTTTTAATAGCAGTTATTATCAACTGTAAGAAGTCCTCTGGTCACTCACCCCAAATACACAACTACAAGACTGTTTATAATTTTGCTGTTTCCGATGCAAAAAGTAACTGTAACACAATAATAAACAAAACTGCCATTAGAAACACTGCAACTCTATAGCAGTAGCACTTAGCAACAAACGTCAATTAAGAGCACTATATCCAAGCCACAGTGCACAATGACATGATTACTATTCACCCTTCTTATTCACCTTATATGCTAACACAAGCGCTAACAGAAAGAATCACTTATTACATAGAATGTTCTTACCACTGCCAGATATGAACAGCTTACAAAAATCAGCAAAGTTTCCGTGATATTTTGTCATCGACAACATGCGATAAAAATGGTAATATGACACAGAGACATCTTTGGCATTTCTGGCAATGTATATCACCTACAACAGAGACACAGCTTCTTCCCTAGTCATACACAATGAGTAAAACAGTTATTACTTGATGGTACATTTCAATGTAAATGCATGCAAGTCATGTTATCTATTGCAAATTAACTCAATGCCTTATCAATGTCGCTTCAATTATAATGTTTCACTGCAACTCAATGAAAACAACTACTATAATGGAGACTAAGACAGAGCATTCATGACTCCTAACTGCAGCTATTTTCATTAAGATCAAAATGTCCAGCATTTCTTTTCAGTATCAAAAACAATACCAACTGACCAATGAGTCTGAAACACTAACTGCTACATGTGTAGACGTAACAAACAAGTAGAGCTGAGTCACTGCATATCTCACTTCTTGCAGTCAAAACATTCACTTGAAATAAAAGTAAACTAATCCCACTCCTACAAACAACACTTCAGTTTTGCACCAAAATTAGCGGTGTGCCTTACACAAAGGAAAACAAACATACAAATTAATCAGACTGCCGGTAATAGGCAGTGTAGTGTAACATTTACGCTAGTTGTAATAATTCTGAATATAAAATAAACTAAAAATATTGTAATCAAACTGTATATATTTGTTGTCAAATTAAATCATTTCCATTCAGCAGAATAATATTACAAAAGTAAACACATCAACTCACAACTTTCATTTTACCTTTCCATGTCCATCTTCAACTACAACTGGCAAGCAGTGGTATGGCAAATGAGATTTTATCAATCGGGGACTTCTCCGTTTTCTGATTTCACTTAATCCCGGGTATTCATATTCAATGTATGGAAATCTCTGCTCCATGTTCAGGCCATCATCATTTCCCACTGAAGCTCCATTCACAATCAGCCAAACTATTTGCTGAAGCCATGTTGTACCTGCCAAACACAGCAATATGCCCATATGCATTGCTTTGGCATGTCTAATTAGATGCAAAATAAATAAATACAGAATCAAAAAATTATACACGTAACAAGCAATGGGCCACAGAACAGTTAAATATCAACAGTTGACAACTGCATGCAACTGCGATAGCACAGTTTAAGTTCTATCTATAAATAACACAAGTCAAAGATTACAAATACCATTTTACAATGCTTTTCAGGCATCATGGAAAATAAGCATTTGGGCTGTTCAAAAAATCCTAATTCCCGGTATTTTATACAGAGGGTTCTGGGTTAGTACCAGTACATATAATATGGCCAGGGAAAGTGTTAGGTAAAAATCAGCTGCAGTTTGTGGGGTGTGAATTTCATTGGAACAGCCCTTAGAAACTAAGCAGATGGTTCAACGAATGATTCAATATTCAAGCAAATATGTGAAAAGCAAAACCAAATAATAATTAGTGACATCTAAGTAACTTGGACTATACAATGTATGGTAACACTTGGTAACAGCACTTCTAAATCAACAAGCAATCATACACGACCGGATTTTGGAAAGCTGACAATAAGAATATCATCATCGTTTAGTGCAAAATGACGTATTTGTTCAAACCGTTGGAAATTTGAAAACAGTACAACTGGAAACCAGTAGCCATTGCGCTGTACAAGAAATCCTGACTTTGTATCAACAAATGGCGTCTGATAAATTATCTCATCTTCATACATCGTTGACAACTTGCGCCGTTCTCTTCTGTTATAGAACATGATGCCGAAAGCGGGAACAAGTACTGCAGCGAACAAGAATAAACACGCGGCAGCGTACGATATAACCGGCGTACGCTTACAGTCTTGACTGTGAGCAGTCCTAACGAAGCACCCTTCAAATACTGCAAAACGGCAACGGAATGAAGTGCACTTCTTGTACAACGCAGAAACTGGTGCGAATGACACGAAGCATCGCCTGGTTATACGTAACCCCGATTGAGTTAAACGAAATCTGGATATACAAAAACTGGCGAATGACATTTTAAAATAAAAACGCTGCACAACGAACTATCTGCGCCACTGAACGAAAAACATATTATATACTGTTCTGCAAATTTTTTCACATGGAAATCTAAATTAGTAAGGCTGTGCAGACTCTAAATTCTATTACGCGAATAATTAGTCTTAGTAATTACAGGGTGGTACAAAAACAGGCCTCCAACTTATAACTGTATTGTTGTTAAAGCGATTGTTTTTAAAACTTTTTGCGGCACAAAATTACGTTGTTTTCTATAAATTGTAGCAAAATAAAGTGCAAGGTGTTATCTGCCGTGAAAATTCACGGAAAATAAGTAGTCGATTCTCGCTATATGCCGTGAATTTTCACGGAAGCTAACATGAAATGGTTCTGCCGTGAAAATTTATTGAAAATAAATAGGCTTATCATTAGGCCCACCTGCTGTGAATTTGCATCGAAAAAAGTATAGTAAAATAATTGCCAGAACTATTTAGAGTACAGTATATATTATGCACGACATTACTCGCAAGAGGATATGTGCATTATTGGAAAAGAAGAAGAAAAATATTATTGATAATTTTAAAGACTCGGATTTGGAAGAAATAATTCGACCCCCAAGCCCACCGCTAACAGTCGAATTTTTTCGATCGGTGTTGTCTGAATAAATATTCTATGTATTTTTGGCCGAAAGAGAAAGTTTTTCTTTACTTTATATTTCGTGCTTTAAAAACTTGTTTATACCATGGCGAATGATCAGGATAAGTTTGATGGCTTACTTCTCAGTATGGCTCAGCAATGCGATGGTGGAATTCAAGAAGTAAGTATGATCCTAGTTAGTGGCTAACACCCAGGTGACGGTATGACTAATTACCGCAACGGACCCTGCTCACCTTTTTTAGCTCCAAGTTTGTCCCACTTAAGGTGTGAGTGTTTCATGGAAATGTGCATGACTTGTTGAGATATTGCTAAAAATGCTGCTCAGCTAAACGTCAGAAGTCGGCTGAGCCGGTAATGAGTGCCTAGTAATTTCTACTGGGTACCGATTTCTACTCACATGCATGAACAACTCCGATAGTCAGGCAGCGTCATCAAAACGACTGACTTCAGCTACAGACGCCATGACGTTCGACGCTGTCGCAACACGTATCAGAGACACGGTCCTGCCGAAGCTGTGCGCGCCACTGCAGCAGTACTATACCGACAAGCTAGAGCCCCTGCTATGACGTTTTTTATTCAACGTTTTTAAACGTTTTTATTCTTCCCACGCAATTTAGTGAATTCATTTAATTAGGCTTGGGCATAATTAGATTCGACTGACTGACTATAGGATTTTATTTACATTTTGTTATATTTCTATTTGTGTTGGCAAAGGGCAACAGCAAACAACATTTGTTACATTTGTTCATTTACGGTCCGTTGCGGCTCCCTTGCGGTCCATTGTGGTCCGTTGCGGTCCGTTGCGGTAATTAGTCATACCCCCCAGGTGACTGTTGTTTTGAAAGACCAGTCAACCCTACACAAAACATTCGTCAATGATGCGATGTTGAACTACATCATAGACGAACACTGCTTATCAGAAGCTCCTGGCACCGTTTAAACATCAAATAACTTTTTGTAAAACATGTTTAAATGCATGCATGCAATGTATTTGAACTCACTATAAACAAAAAACGCTTAACAGTGTAGTAAAACGACAACTAATAATCAGTCAATTATTTATGACGTGGCACGCATAAAAAACACATAAAATCATATAAAACAACAGCAGAAAAAGCTAAACTAAATGTCCACAGAAAGAAGAGTTTTAGATTGAGATTTTTAAAATTTTTATTCAACAGATATAATCATGTACAGAGAGTTAATAGACAGGGTGCGTCTGGATGTTTAGTGGCTACGCCTAGCGACCTAGCAGCCTAGCTGCTACGCTGCTAATTACCCAGACAGTCCGCCATTATTATTAAATTTTTCCCCTGCTGATCCCTGTTACCATGGCAACAAATTTTGGGAGAAAATTGACTATAACTCGGCACTCGTAAAAGATAATTGCGCGCTATTTGCACCTACTCCCTTATTTTCGGGCCCGGGCTATCCGATGGTGTCATTTAAATTTGTCCCATGACGACCCTGTTTGTCATGGCAACTAACCGTTCTTATTTAAAGACAAAATTGGCTGCAGCAGATATTGTTACATCACACATAATTTTTTTCCTTGCACCAACTTCTTTTACCCGCC